>WNFV01003131.1_pt1 | contig 32513 bp, 38 predicted proteins | sample 5400101 | NCBI WGS metagenome assembly WNFV01 (sample SAMN13153361, study PRJNA577476) | soil metagenome | isolation source: 115 cm soil or saprolite under grassland replicate 1 | place: USA:California | collected 2016-06-15 | reverse complement strand
ACGCGAAGTGCTCCTGGTCTTCGGGCGGGATCTCGTCGAGGCGGCGGAAACGTAGTGTGGGAACGTGGGAGCCTCCTCGTAGTATCAGTCGAGAATGCCTACGCTAAGCATCATTGTGGCGCTGCTGCTGACCGCCGCATACGTCCACGCGCGGCCAGCGGCAGCGGATTCGGATTGCGCACCGCCGCCCGATCCCACAGCGACACTGGTCGAAGCTTGGCAGGCGTACCAACCCGACCAGCCGCTTCACTGGACCGTCAACGTCCGACGGCGCCTGTTCGCGCTCCAGGGGTTGCTGCTAAGCGCGGGCATGTACGGTGAACCGCCGATGGCGCCCGCCACCGCCTACGCCGAGTACGCACCCCGGTTCGTGCGCGACTTCGGCGCCAGCCGCAACCCGGGACTCGCCGACGCCCTGACAACGCTGGCCACGACGCTCGAAACTTCCCAATCGACATCCGACACGGACCTCGCGGCCAACTGCGGCCTGGTGCTTGCGCGTCAGTTGCTGCGCGAAGATCCTGTTGGCGTCGCGACCGACTGGGCAGTGCAGGCGGCAACCAACGGCTTCGCACCCTACTTCCAGGCCAGCGTCCAGCAGCTGGTGCGCGAGCACGCGCTCGCCTGCAACGACGAAGTAGGCGGCGTTCCTGAGGCCGGCTTGACGTGCACGCTCCGTCGAGTGGGCTTTGAGCAACCGGGCGATGGCCGCTGACAGCGTCGGCCATCGCCCCCACGGAAACCCTCAGCGGCCGCTCAGCACCCTCAGCGGCCGCTCAGCATCGCCGTGTGCTCCTCGAGCCAGCGAGCCGCGGCGCGATCGCCCCACACGGCGCGGTACAACGCCTGAGTTTCGGCCGACTGATCCGCCAGCGTCTGTCCGTCTGGCCACGCGGTGCCACCCGCGCCGCCCAATTTGGCCGTGCCACCGGGAAATATGGCGGCGTTGTTCGCCATCCCCTGAGAGACGCCCATGCCATTGTCCTCGACGCTCGTGTCGACCAGCGGCTTGAGGCCGAACGGTGCCGGGCTGTTGTCAGGCGCGGGCTCTATGGTGCTGACCGCAATGTGGTTGTCGGTTAATAACGAGCTGATTGCGCTCCTCGAACGGGGCACTCCAGATCAGTGGCGGGCGCGAACCGCTGATGAAGGCGAGGTCAGGTCCGTGGGCGTAATCGCGCATAACGTGGCTTGGGCACACGGTCACATTGCCCGACGGGTGGAAGCGTTTGCGCATGGTTCTCCGGTGCCCGCTAGACACCCAGAGCTGTTCGATGAGCGCAACGCACGCCACGCGCGCGACAACCCGGATCCTGACCAACGGCGACGATCGGTCTGCTGCGCGAAACGGGGGCGAGTGTGACTGCCATGATCGAGCGCCTCTCCGATGTCGAGCTCGAGCGGACCTTTTCGGAGGACCCGAGCGCACCTGTTCTGACGATCGCCGACGTGATCGAGCTCCGCCAGATCGGGCACGTCCGCAGCCACCTGGCGACGATCAAGACTGTTCTCAAATAGGGCGTCCAGTGCCATGATCCGGCTCGACTCGCCCGCCGCCGACGACTTAGGGCAACGCGGATTCACGCAAGCTTGCCGTCTGTTTCGCCGACATCGACCGGTTCAGCGGGAAGCGAGGGTGCGGCGCTCAGGTACCAAAGAATTCCATCACCGCGGCTGCGCACGCCTCGGGCTCTTCCTCGGCCACGAAGTGGCCGCAGTCGAGTACGACCTCGCGCACGTCGTCGGCCCATCTGCGCCAGACCGCGAGCGGCGAACTCCCCCGCGCCCTCAGGTAGCGCTTGCCCCACAGCACGAGCGTCGGACAGCCAATGCGCCGGCCGGCCGACCTGTCCTGTCGATCGAGCTCCAGATCCACAGTGGCGCCGGCCCGATAGTCCTCGCACGCCGCCACGATCACGGACGGTTTGCGGAAGTGCCGCAGGTACTCGGCCACCGCCGCTGGGTGGAGCGCGTCTCGTCGTCCCGCCCATCGGTCCAGCAGGTGTTGCAGGAAGAACTCTGGATCGCAGCCGATCAGGTGCTCCGGTAGGGGCGCGGGCTGGGCCAGCAACAGCCAGTGGTAGCTGTCGGTGGCGTTCTGACCGTCGATCTGCTCCCAGACATCGAGTGTCGGCAGGAGGTCGACGACGGCCAGACGACTGACCCGGTCTGGGTGATCCAGCGCCAGCCGATAGGCCACGCGCCCGCCGCGGTCGTGACCAGCGAGGAAGAAGCGCTCGAGTCCCAGTGCGCCCATGAGCTCCACCATGTCCTCCGCCATCGCCCGCTTCGAGTAGTTCGCGTGGATGGCGTCGGGCGCTGGCCCCGTGCTGTCGCCGTAGCCGCGCAGGTCGGGCACGACCAGGGAGAAGCGATCCTGCAGGCGCGAGGCGACGGCGTGCCACGCGACGTGGTTCTGTGGGTAACCATGCAGGAGTAGGACGGGTGGGCCCGCCCCACCCACGAGCGCGTGGATGCGAGCACCACGCGTCGAGACCCAGCGCTCAGCGAACCCGTCGAACACGGGCCACACTCGCCGATGAACAGGAGGCGCAGGTCGTCAAACCGGCTCGTCCGTCCAACTGTGGACTTCCTCGAGGAGCGTTCCGATGACGTGTTCGTGCAGCCGCGCCTGGTCCTCCTCGTCTGCGCCAAACGCCGCCTCGAAGAAGCCGCCGGTGAGCGCCCTTGTGCGGACGTGCTCCACGTCCGCGGTGCTCACGAAGCCGTCGTCGGTCGGGGCGGCCACGTGCCGCATGCCGACACGTGTCCGCTCGGGCAATTCGGTGCGGGCGTGGACGATCGCGCCCGCGCCAATGCGGGTGTGGTCACCGACCAGAGCTCCCTGAAGGACGATCGCGCCGGTCGCGACGTAGCAGTTGCGGCCGATCCGGCAGCCGGTAAGTGCACAGAGCGGGGCGACGAGGCTGCGCTCGCCCACCGACAGGGGGAACGGCGGCCGCCCAGACCCTCCTACCGAGCGAAGCACACTGCCGGCGAAGACGATCACCTCAGGGCCGATTTCGATCGATGGCCCGGCGCTCTCAATCACGACGTTCTGGTCCACGAAGCAGCGGGCGCCGATCGTCACGTCGCCCACAATCTGCGCCGATACGGCGACACGCGCGGAAGGGTCCACGCGCGGGCGTCCACCGTTCCTTGCGATTAACAAGGCACCTCTAACAAGGCACCTCTAACAAGGCACCTCGCGAGGGTCGCGGCCAACCACGGGGCCAGCCACAGCAAGAAACGGACCTTACTCTAAGTAACTGAGAGCGTGGCCGAGCTTAGCTGCTCGGGTCCCGCGAGGCTTGCTTCTCTGCCTCGGGTGCGATGTCGACCAGCACGTGCGTGGCGGGCGGCGTGAGTACGGCATCCCCGCGATGGTGGCCATGGGTGATGCCACGCGGCACCGGCTGCCGGAGCCGACGAGCATCCACCGGCACGCCAGCGCGGTCGTCCACCGTGTGGCGGCCAGGTCGATCCGGTTTTGTCGGGCCGCGCACCAGGCATCGAGCAGCAGCGCTGGTGGGACGACCAGCAGGTGGGCGCCGATGGGGCCACGTCCCAGCGCGTGCCGGAAGGACCACACCACCCGTCTGGCCCATGAGCGCTGGCGCGGCGCATCGAGGCCCGGACGCCCATGCTGCTGGAGTACCTGGCGAGCACACCGCGCCTGATCCACGGCCTGCGTAGCGCGCACGATACGCGCAGAGTCCGTGGACGTTGGCGTGCCGGAAGCCGACAAGATTACGCGCGTGAGAGCGGTGATTGAGGGTGCCTCCAGCGCCGCGGCTCTGAGGCTGGCGAAGGCGGTGCCGTGGGATGAGCCTGCTCGACTGGCCGCCCAGGAGGTTCGGCATATGAGCATGCGAGTGCGCCTGCCAGGCCGATGGCCTCGCCTTCAAAGCGCCCAGCCGGCGCCTAGCTTCCAGACGGTCGCGCCGCGGGGCTGAAGCGGCGGATGGGCTGGAGGAGAGCGGGTCGCGCCACATGCTTCTACAGAGCGCCCGCGGCTTCGGCTGAGAAGACGCTCGGATACACGGGTCGGAAGCCGAGCTCGCGACGGATGCGAGTCGTATCGACGATGCCTTCCCATGGGTCCTCGAGTGGGCGAACCGCGGCATCGGCGGCCACCGTCCACGATTCAGTCGCAGCAGTTCGAAGGCGGCCACGGGTGCATCGTCGCCGACGTTGAACGTACGGCCATCGACGCCCTCGGCGTGCAGCGCGAGCAATAGCGCCTGACCGACGTCGGCGTGGTGCACCATGTGCAAACGTTTGTGCAAGGGCCAGTCGCGGGCCCACAGGAGCGATTCAGCCAGGTGCGGGTCGCCCTCACCGTAGACGAACGCGAAGCGCAGGATGCGCACTCCGAGGTTGTCAATCCGGTGCAGCGCGTCCTCGGCATGCACCTTGTTGCGTGGGTAGGCCATGGCTGGCGCGGGTTCGTCGTCTTCGACCGCCGGCCGCCCACGGCCTCCCCCATACACAAGATTTGTGCTGCTGAAGATGAAGCGCCGCACCCCCGCCGCCGCGGCCGTCCGACCGAGCGCCACGGTCGCGGTATCGGTGATGGCGGCGCCTTCTTCTTCCGAGACGCCACGGAAGGCGGCGCCGAGATGTACGACTGCCACGATGCCCTCGAGCGCGCGACTCACCGCATCAGCATCGCGCAGGTCGCCCAGGGCAACTTCGACGCCGAGCTTGCGCAGTGGCTCGGCGCGCCCGAGATCACGCACGAGAACGCGTACGGGCGCATCGTCACGTACCAGGCGCGGCACGAATCGACTTCCGAGGCGGCCGGTGGCCCCTGTCACGAGAATGGTCATGCCGGCACCCTAGCCCGAGAAGCTTTGATGCGTCAAATAGTACGTGTGCTCAAACTAACGATGCGGCTGGGTATGCTTGGTGCGTGCCGTGACCAGCGACGAGAGCGGTCGGGCGATGTGGCAGGCTTTGTACGACCTGGTGCTCGACCACCACGAGCGGCGCCTCGCGCAAATTGCCGCATTGGGGATCACGCCAGGTGACCTGAAGGCGCTGGCGCGGTTGGTGCCGGGCGAGCCTGCCTCAATGCGTACGCTCGCCGAACGATGGCGCTGCGATGCCTCGACCGCCACCTGGTTGGTTGACCGCCTGGAGAAGCGCGGTTTCGTGGCCCGTGGCGCACACGCCACTGATCGGCGCGTGAAGTCGGTCGTGCTCACCGCACAAGGCGAGCAGGCTCGACTTGAGCTCCTGAACCAGCTGTACGACCCGCCGACCGCCTTCGAACACCTGTCGAAGTCAGATGTTGCGGCTCTGCGGCGCATCATCAGCCGACTTGCAGGACGTCCGGCGCAGCACAGCTGAAGCACGAACAAACTGGGCAGGCTGCGGACGATGCGGCAGGCGACATTGGGCATGTACAACTTCAGCCGGTTGGGTCGTCGAGCCCATCCGCAACCGAGCGCGCTCCCGGAGACCAGCGTGCGGGAACGCGGCCGTCGAACTGACGTCCATGACGGTTCCCGAGAAGGTCTACCTTGAGCCACCGCGAACAAGGAGGCGCGATGCCGGCCGGCATTCTCCGCTTCCGTCGACTCGGCCACGCTGACGCCGATTTCAGCCTTGGCCGACCAGGCGCTTACTCTGTCGGGTAACGACATCGTCGTACCCGAAGACCTGCCCCTGTTGATCGCCTACTGCGCCTTGCTCGTCTGACTGCCCGGTCCAATGCTCGCGCAACTCAAGACGCGGCTACCCGAGGTGACCGTTGGGCGTACCAGCCGAAACTGGATGGTTCCGTGGTTATGGCATCGCCGGGACGCACCGGTGCAACTGCTCAGTCGCAACCGTCGCGACCTGGCGCCCTGGTTCCCGGAGCTCGGCGTGCATTGCCGAGCGCCTGCACGCGACACGCTCCTCGAAGGCGAGATCGTCATCGCCGACGACGCTGGACAAGCAGGCTTTGCCGCACTCCAGCACTGGTTGACGGAGCCCGCTCGCGCGCAGTCGGCATTTCACGAGCCCAGGCCCAAGGGATGTGCCATCTCGACTCCTGGGCTCGCTACGCGCGATGCATTCAACGCCTCAGGCGGGGGACTCGGTCGGCGTGGCGTGATCGTGGATGTGCGCTTCTTTGCCGTGCTGCTCCTCCTCGTCCTGGCGCGAGAAGTCGTGACTGTGCACGAGCGCGTTGTGGTTGTGCGAGTGGGTGTGCCAGTAGGTGCGGTGCTCCCACTCGTTGAGCGGGTTGTTCGTGTGATGGTGCGACACGTGATAGTGGTCATGCGCGTGTGTCATGCTCGGGTGCTCATGCTGTGGCTGGTCGCCCTCACCCTCAGTACGCTGTGTAACGCTGCTGCCTGGCTGCGATTGCACTGCGGCCTCCTTTGCCTAACGCCGTCGAATCGGCTCACCGTTGGGCCTGAGAAGCGCGACGCAGAGTGTGTGCCGCCACAGTGCTTGGGCAGGTCCTAGTGGCTCCCTTCCGGCATGCGGCGTGCGGACAAGCGCGAGAGGCCCACGAAATGACACGGAACCAAATAGTTCTGATCGTTGCTGCGTTGGTCGTGGTGGCAGCGGTCGGGATCGCCGTTCTGTTCCTCATGCAACCACGACTGGCGCAGGGCGGACCCTAGTGCGGGCTTTTCAGCATTCATCGCCTAGGCGGTCGCCGCGGGACACGACGCGATGGCGGCCAGGACGCGTGCGGCGCGCAAACAGAATTCTCAAGGGATGACGAACTGGACGACCGGACGCGCGGCAGGATCGACCAGGGCGACCTGAGCACCGGACCTGAAGCCGTTGGCGAGCGAGGCAGCCCGAGTGCCCAGGTAGAGGTCCGTCGCCGTGTCGGTGCCCGATCCCGTATGGATCGTCAGCGACTGACCGGGTGGTACGGTGGCGCCCGACGGGAGCGTGGCGCGCTCAGGGCCGATGCGTAACTCCCAGCCGGCGAGATCGATGATCGTGGTGCCGGTGTTGCGCAACGTCAGCGTCGAGTCGCTCGGCCCAACCGTGGCGCCGGTTATCTGGAGATCGGTCGTCACCGGAGTGAGCGCGACTGCTGCTGGCGACCCCGCGGGCGAGGGCGAAGGTGAGGCGGCGGGCGAGGGCGAAGGTGAGGCGGCGGGCGAGGCGGCGGGCGAAGGTGATGGCGCAACCGCTGGCGATACCGCCACCGCCGGCGCGGGCGACAGCGCGCCTGGCTTCGGCGTGGGCGCAGGTACAGTGGTGGGCGCCACGGGGCTTGCGGTGCATCCCACAGCGACCAGGCTGGCGGCTATCAGGAGCAGCGGTGAAACGTTGTGCATACCTGATCCCGAAGCAGAAGCTATGCCTCCATGGTCGCCTAGACCTCAGGCTGTGGTGCTCTTCACGGCACCAGCTCCCGAAGCCGTCCAGAATCTCGCTCTCGGGCACGCCAACGCCGCTGAAGGCACAGAGAATCCCACCGCCGGCCGCGGCACAAGCATGTCGTAGCCGAGAAAGCCAAAGGTGCTGATCACAAAGTCCGAAATCTCGTGTGCTAGCGGGTCCACGATCGCTCGCTCAACATGCCCGACGCGTTCGCCATCACGCGTGCGAACTTCTGCGTTCAGATTCACTCGCCTTTGTCTGCCCTCCGTGGGCTTTTCCTGGAGTCGCCGCAGAGGGCGTGCCGCCATTGCAGAACAGAAGCCCGTGACTGCCTAGCCCGCCCCTGGCGGCACGCCCTCTGCAGGAGCATCGCCCATAGCGGAGGCGGCGATGTACTTTCGCGATCGAGCCGACGCCGGGCGGCAACTTGCCGCAAAGCTTAACCATTACGCCGGCCGAACGGACGTCGTGATTCTGGCGCTCCCTCGTGGTGGCGTTCCTGTCGCGTTCGAGGTCGCTCGAGCGCTCAGAGCAGAGCTCGACGTCTTCCTAGTGCGTAAGCTCGGCGTGCCCGGGTACGAGGAGCTGGCCATGGGAGCGGTCGCCAGCGGCGGCGTTCGCGTGCTGAACGCGGACGTGGTAGATCCGCTGGGCATTCCCGAACACCTGATCGAGTCAGTGGCAGCACGCGAGCAACGCGAGCTCGAACGGCGCGAGCGCGTCTACCGCGCCGGGAGTCCACCGCCTGAGGTCCGGGAACGAACCGTCATCCTGGTCGACGATGGCCTGGCCACTGGTTCGACGATGCGGGCCGCTTCCGTAGCGCTTCGCCAGCGGCAGCCTGAGCGTGTGGTCGTCGCTGTGCCGATCTCCTCGCCCCAGACGTGCGATGCGATCCGAGCGGAGGTGGACGAGATCGTGTGCACCATTACACCCGAGCCGTTCTACGCGGTCGGCATCTGGTACGAGGACTTCTCGCAAATCACCGACGATGAGGTGCGCGACCTACTGAGACGCGCCGCTGTCGAACGGCAGCGCCGCGCTGCTTGACCCATGTCTGAGACCGCGACCGCTCTGCGACAACAGGTCCGTCCGCTTCGGGGCGCCGCCGACGACTTCGAAACGCTGCTAGGCATGGTCGGCGATGCTCGCTTCGTCTTGCTGGGCGAGGCCTCTCACGGCACGCACGAGTTCTATCGAGCGCGGGCGGAGATCACGCGGCGCTTGCTCGTCGAGAAGGGCTTCTCGGCCGTCGCCGTCGAGGCCGACTGGCCGGACGCCTACCGCGTGAACTGCTTCGTGCGCGGCACGGGCACAGATCGCACCGCCAACGATGCGTTGGGTGAGTTCCGTCGTTTCCCAACCTGGATGTGGCGCAACGTCGACGTGCTCGACTTCGTGGCCCGGCTGCGGTCGTACAACGACATGCAGACGCCACCGCGCAAAGTCGGTTTCTACGGACTGGACCTGTACAGCCTGTACGGCTCGATTCGCGCCGTGCTCGCCTATCTCGATAAGGTCGATGCCGACGCGGCCGCCCGCGCTCGCTACCGCTATGCCTGCTTCGAGCAGTTCGGCAAGGACACGCAGGCCTACGGTCACGCCGCAAGCTTCGACCTCACCGAATCGTGCGAACGGGAGGTTGTCGAGCAACTGCTTGAGCTCCAGCGTAAGGCGGTCGACTACGCGCGGCGTGACGGGCTGGTGGCTGAAGACGAGTTGTTCTTCGCAGAACAGAATGCTCGCCTGATCAAGAACGCGGAGCGCTACTACCGCACGATGTTTACCGGCCGCGTGTCGTCCTGGAACCTGCGCGACACCCACATGGCCGACTCCCTGGATGCCCTTGCGGCGCACCTGAGCCGCCACGGCGAGCCCGCTCGCCTGGTGGTCTGGGCGCACAACTCGCATGTTGGAGATGCACGCGCCACCGCGATGGGTGACGCGGGCGAGCTCAACGTCGGCCAACTCGTTCGCGACCGGCACGGCGATGAAGTTGTCCTGGTCGGATTCACGACGTATTCAGGCTTGGTCACGGCGGCGTCGGACTGGGATCGGCCGCCTGATCGACGACGGGTACAGCCTGCGCTGCCCGAGACCTGCGAGGCGCTGTTTCATGGTGTCGGCGTGCCGCGCTTCTATCTAGACCTACGCGACGCGCCGGAGGAGTTGCGGCGGGTTCGCCTCGAGCGCGCCATCGGGGTCGTCTACCGCCCTGAGACCGAACGCCTAAGCCACTATTTCCGCTGTCGGTTGGCAGAGCAGTTCGATGCCGTGCTGCACTACGACGAGACGCGCGCGGTGGAACCGCTGGAGCGGACGGCTGGTTGGGACACGGGCGAGGCGCCGGAGACCTATCCCGTCGCGGTGTAGCAAACGGGAGGCATACACATGAGATCGAGGCCCTCGTCCTGTTCGCGCACGGGAGCGGCAGCAGCCGCCTGAGCCCTCGCAATCGACACGTCGCGGAAGCGCTTCAGGCGGCCGGGCTCGGCACGCTGCTGTTGGACCTCCTCACGCCGGTCGAAGAGGCTTCGGACGCCCGAACTGGCCGCCTGCGATTCGATATCAACTTGCTCGCCGAACGCCTTGTTGCTGCGACAAACTGGCTGCGCAATCGCGGCGGGTCTGGAGGCCGGCTACTTCGGCGCCAGTACGGGCGGCGGAGCCGCGTTGGTGGCTGCAACCGAGCAGCCAGATCGTGTTCACGCGGTCGTTTCACGCGGTGGCCGCCCCGACCTGGCCGGCGCCGCGCTTGCGCACGTCAAGGCGCCGACGCTGCTAATCGTCGGCGCCCGCGACACGCCGGTGATCGAGATGAACCGCGACGCGATGCGGCACATGTCTAGCGAGGTGCGGCTTGAAATCGTGCCTGGCGCCACGCACCTGTTCGAGGAACCAGGCGCGTTGGATGAGGTCGCCCGGCTGGCCGCTGAATGGTTCGCGACCTACTTGGGCACTTCCGCAGTGAGCAGCTCAGCGCGGCACAGGCGCGCTGCCGAGTCGCAACGGGCGAGGACAATCCTGAATCCGACCGAGGAGGACCTGAGCGTGCTCCCGACCGGTGAGAGGCGTCCGTAGTTGGCTCGGTTGCCCGCTCGACGCACAGAGCGCGCACGAATATTGGGCGGCGCCGCATTCCGGCGGCGACTGGCAAAGGAGCTGGGTTGTGGACCGATTTGCCGGGGCAGAGAACAACCTCTGCATACGGAGTCCAAACAACCTGCGGGCGCGCGGCGTCAATGACTACTTGGCGCCGAACGTCTCGCCTGGCAGAAAAGTGGGCAAGCTTCAGCACGGCCGAGTGGAGTGGTTCCAACGTGACGACGTCGACGATCTCGAGCGCCACTGTCGCGAGCGGAGCGTTCCGTGTTGCTCGAGACGAACGGCCAGCTGAGCACTCAGCCCGCGGCTTAGGGTAGGCACGACGATGTACGCGCACGTAAACATCTGGCGGCTAGCCGAAGCTGGTGCTGCGACCGACGACACGGCGTCGCGCGAGATCGGCACAGAGCTTTCGAAACAGCCTGGATTTCGCTCGTATACGCTCGTGCGCAGCGGCCCACGCGAGGTAGTCGCCGTCACCGTCTTCGACGACCGAGATCACCTGGAACGGGCGATGGCGAGCGTGGCGCAGTTTGTCCGGGAGCGCGTCTCGGGACTCGTCGAGGGCGAACCCGAGCGCCGCGCCGGTGACGTCCTGTATCACACCGCAGCGTGACCAGTCGGCCGGTTCGCGATGCGAGCGGGTCCAAGATGGCCGTTCGCTCGCGGGGAACGACTCGTCGTTAGCAGCGGTGACGTAGCGTTGTCCTCGCGAGACCGGTGGTCAGGTGTCGGCACGATCTTCCAGTGCCCGTGTCACCAGGAGCGGCGCGCAATAAATGTCGACTCGCATCCGCTGCGACGTCATGCCCGTCGCGCAGGCGATGCTCGTGCCCGCGGCCGTGCTGGCCGTGATCTGCTCAGGTAAGTGCGCTGCTCAACTAATCCAGCAGGAACGCGGGCCGAAACACGCGGCTGAGTTCGGCAAAGGCCTGATCGCGGCGACGCCCTGGAGACACAAGCCGCGCCATCTGCTGCGCGACCGCGATGCGGTCTATGGCCGCGACTTCCGCCAGCGCGCCCGACGGCTCGGTATAGATGCCATCGCCACGCCCGTTCGATCTCCTCGCGCGAACGCGGTTGCGGAGCGCGTCATTGGAACACTCCGCCGAGAATGTCTGGACCACCTGATCATCCTCGACGAGCACCACCTATCGTCTGTCCTCCGCGAATTCGTGGCCTTCTACAGCAGGGAACGACCACATCGGACACTCGGATTGCATACACCGGAAGCGAAGCGGCGCCCGATCAACGGTCCGATCCAGTCGCGGCTGGTGCTGGGTGGACTCCACCACGTCTACCCTCTGGCCACCCTCGGAGGCTCAGCGACCACCGCCATCCGCGTCAACGGCGCTGGCCAGGCGGTGGGGGCCTCGACCATCGTCCCCGGTCAGGAACTTGACCGGCCGGGTGCCCACGCAGTGCTGTGGGACACCGCCGGTGGGCGCGTCATCGACCTGGGTACTTGCCTGGTGGGACCTACAGCCGCGCCAACGGCGTGAACGAGCGTGGCGTGATCGTCGGCTTCTCGCAGACCGCCGCCGGGCCGGTCCATGCCACGCTGTGGCGGTGGGCCGACGGCGCGGTCGAGGATCTCGGCACGCTCCCGGGCTTCGACGCCAGCCGCGCCCCTGCGGGTCAACGACGCCGGTCAGGTCGTGCGGTGGTCAGAGACGGCCGTTCGGGTCACCACCGGCCCGGAGATGGCGTGGCTGTGGCATGAAGGAGCACTGGTCGCCCTCGGCACGCTGGGCGGGACCAAGGGGCCGGGCCTTCGGGGTTAACGATGCGGGCATCGTGGTGGGCGGGTCCACGACGGTACCCGGCCAGGCGTTCGGGCAGTCGGGGTCGCACGCCTTCGTGTGGCAGGCCGGTGTCATGCGCGATCTCAATGATCTGGGGGACGCGGCCCCCGGCTGGGAGCTAATCGGCGCCCTGGCTATCAACGATGACGGTTACATCGTGGGGCGCGGCCTGCACGACGGTGACAGCCACGCCTTATTACTGACGCCCCTGCCGCAGGATGACGGGTCGCAGACCTCGGACAGGTCTCACCCTGAGTGAGAACCGTTTTGACGCCAAGCGCATCCAACGGCGTCCTCGCGGCCCTCCCTCGAGCGGCGCAACTCCGCGACCTCACCTTCGCGCGGTGTGAGCAGGCCTAGCCAACAGTCAGCTCCATAACGCCCGGAACAAAAAGCGTCGAGCCTGGTGAAAACACTGAGCCAAGCTTGCGCTATCTGTGCGGCGCCATCGCTACTGGACCGTAAGCGTGCCTTTCATACCGGCTTGCTCGTGGCCCGGCTGGCTGCAGAAGTACGTATAGCTGCCTGGCTTGTCGATGGTGAACGTACCGGTCGCCTTCTGGCCCGGCTGGGCGCTGATCTTGATCGGCTGTGGGACGCCCTCGGTAATGTCGAAGTCGTGGACGAGTTGTCCGCCGCTGTTGTCCAACGTCACCTGAATCGGCTGACCGGCTTTGGCGGTCAGTGTGGCTGGGTCGAATTTCATCGTGTCCACGGACTTGACGGCCAGTTGCTGCGTCGCACCCGAAGCCGCCGCCGCGCCGCTGGCTGGGTTGCTCGCGCTGGGAGCCGTGCAGGCAGTTAAGAGCGGGAGCAGGACGACGAGGGACACCAGAGATGCGCGTTTCACGAGTTTGCCTTTCCGCCAGAGAACAGGACAGGCACGCGTCGGTGGGCCCGCCAAATACGCTGACCTTAAAGCGTAGTCCCACCTACGCTGCCCTCAGGTCGGGCAAACGGAGGATGCTACGTCGGGAAAGCCCGCATTTCTCAGGGCCGATGCCCTGGACATTGGAGGCCCTGTATTCAAGTTTTAAATGATCGACGGATTCGATTGCGCCAGGCGACCCTCAGAACGGACTCAGTCCCTTGCAGGGGAGTCAAGGCACCAATGGACCGAGTCCATCTGCCGGCCGGGCGGCACTGACTATCGGGCGTCGCCGGGGTGGGAGCAGCGCCAGCATTCGGCTTGGGTGTGTTTCAGATGAAGTGCCCACGAGGCGGGCTGCGTCTCATACGACCCGTTTGGCACGGCGTGCTGGTCGGAGGACCCATCTCAGTTCATTCTCCGATCAAGCAGGAACTGCAGCGTCGGGGTGACAATCGACTCGGTATCGCCGATCCACTGCACGTGCGCGTCACCATCGAGGGGCAGGAACCGTGCACCTGGGATCGCCTGCGCAAGACGCTGGCCTGAGTCGAAGGGAGCGGCCAGGTCACCACGGCGGTGGAGCACCAACGTCGGCGCGGTGATCTTGTGCACAGGTTCCCAATCGAACGAGACGGTATCTAGTTGTTCCTGCATTTCTACGGGTGCGGCAATACGATGGATGCGGACAAAACTAGCGAGCGTGTTGGAGTCGAGGCCACTCGGGAAAAGCATGACGGCCATCGCCCGCACGTAAAGCTCGAGGTCAGCTCGGCGCAGCGCGGCCATGGCCGCTCGACGGTGGCGGACTTGGTCGCTCAGTGGACGATCGCGTGAAGGACTGACGGCGCCGTACACGACCAGTCGCCGTACTCGTTCTGGATATCGAGCCGCGAACGTGAGAACAGGCTGCGCTCCCCAGGAACTACCAAACAGATCGAGCCGATCCTCACCAAGAGCCTCCGCAACTGCCTCGATGTCGCGCATGTCGTCGTCAGCTGTGAAGTCGGTACGGTCACGATCTGACAGGCCGCAGCCGTGGCGATCGTACAGAACGATCGTGCGGTGTTCAGCGATGGGACCGAGAAAGGTCATCACACCTGGTGCTGACTCCCACCACTCGAGGTGGCTGATTACGGTAGGTGCAATCACCAGCGCGGGTCCGCTGCCCAAGGTGCCGTAGGCGGTCCGCGCCCCGTCGGCACGGGTCGCGTAGCGGATGTCGAATCGTGGCCTGGTTCGTGCGCTCGCGGCGTGGCCGCGAGCAGCCGCCAGCAGGGCTGCCGCATCGCTCGCCCCCATGCCCATGCCGGAGCACAGCATCCGCAGCGTGCTCGGCCGCGGCGAGTGATTGATGCCGCGTTCGAGATCGCTGATAGCGCGCACGCTCAACTTGGCGCGCTCGGCTAGCTCTTCTTGCGTCAGACCACATTCGAGTCGCTGTTGACGCAACAACTCGGCGAACGCCAAAGCTCCCACCCGCCGCGGATACTAACAAGCCGCGCCCCAGGCGCACGAGCGGATATGTGGGCGATACGTGGCTTTATTGCCTGGGCCAGCAGCACAGCCCAGCGGGAGACTGGGCAGGTCATGCATACACAACCCCCTCCACCCGCCCCGGCCGCCCCGCCGGCTGCGACGCTGCTGAACATGATGACCGGCTACATGATCTCGCAGGTCGATTTATGTTGCCGCCAAGCTCGGCGTCGCCGATCTCGTCCAGAACGGCCCCGTGCGCTACGAAACGCTGGCCGCGATCAGCGAGTGCCACGCGCCGAGCGTCTATCGCTTGCTGCGTGCGCTCGCGAGTGTGGGCGTCTTTACGGAGACGTCGCCGGGCTGTTTCGGGTTGACGCCGCTGGCGGGGCTGCTGCGCGCGGCCGCACCTGACTCCATGCGCGCGCTGGCCATGGTCTACAACGAAGAGTCCTATCGCGCCTGGGGCGACATGCTCTACGCGGTGCAAACAGGTCGGCCCGCATTCGACCGCGTCTACGGCGTGCCAGCGTTTGAGTACTTCGGCACCCATCCGGAAGCTAACGCAGTGTTCAACGCGGCAATGATCGACTGGACCAAACGCGTCGCTGGCGCGGTCGTCGGGGCCTACGATTTCAGTGGGTTCGGTACCGTCGTCGATGTGGGCGGCGGCCATGGCGCCCTGCTCACGGAGATTCTGCGGTCCCATAGGAAAGCGCGAGGCATCCTGTTCGACCAGCCACATGTGGTTGCAGACGCCGGAGCGTTCCTGCAGACGTCGGGCGTCTCTGATCGGTGCACGTCTGTCGGCGGCGACTTCTTCGAAGAGGTACCTGCAGGTGGCGATGCATATGTGCTCGCGCAGATCCTGCACGATTGGGACGACGAGCAGGACCTCGCGATCCTGAGCCGCTGCCGCGCCGCGATGTCCGGCCGCGCGCGCCTGCTCGTCGTCGAGATCGTCCTGCCGGAGACGGAGGAACCGAACTTCGGCAAATGGCTCGACCTGCACATGCTGGCGGTCACACGCGGTCGCGAACGGACCGCCACAGAGTATGGTGACCTGCTAGGCAGGGCCGGATTTACCGTCACAAGCGTCGTGCCCACGGATACGGGTACGAGTGTCGTCGAGGCGGTGCTCGCGTGAATGCGGCGCGGCGACCCGAGAAGCATCAAGGCACTGCGGCGCTGGCTCGCCCACACGTTGCAGCGACTCGCATCCACAGCCGAGCCGACGCCGCGCATCGTAGATTCGCAACCTGTGCGACTCACTGTGGTCGAGTGAGTCGTGGCCGTTCGTTGGCTTAACCATTCGCGGCGTTCGGTTTGAGCGGAGGAATTGGTGAAGTGACCGTGGCGCTGGTGTCCAGGGTCGCCCCGTGACCACCAGACCACCGCCTGAGCGGCTCGAGGATCGTCACTATGTGACGCTGCTCCTGCGCTTGCTCGTCGACAGCGAGGGCGCAGTCGTACACGGCGAGGTCATGCGGGTGATGGACAGCAACGAGCACTCCGTGCGGTTCCGCGGGAACGACGGACTGCTCGAGGCAGTGCAGGCATACCTGGCGTCTGAAGCGGGCCCGTCGGGCAGCCGAAGAACTAACGCATCAAAAGACTGAGGAGAGCTAACCATGAAGCGTACGCACTGGATAGGCTGGCTGCTTGCCGGCCTATTGGTCCTACAGAACACCGCAATTGGACTCGCCGCGCCGGACGGCGCCAACCCACTAGACGGGCGCCTCCTGCAAGACAGCAAGGGCGCGTCCTACGTGTACCACGCGGGAGTGAAATTCACGCTCGAATTGGCGGAGTTGGGCGATCAGGTGATCGAGGCCATCCCGGCCGCCTCACCGACCCAGTGGGCCGCGCTGTTTGGCGGCGCCCCAACGTTGAGGCAGTTGCCGTCGCCCGTGAATCCCGAGCCATTCCCAGGCTATTCCTGATCAGACGAACACGGTCGCCCCGCACCAAGACAAGGCGTGGGACAGGCAATGGCGTGGGCACTATCCACAAGGGAGATGGGATACGGGTACCACATGTCCGGATCCCAGGCAGTGATGCCCTTACCCGAGCGCTCAGCAGCTGGTGACAAAGGAGACGGGTCTCGTATGCGCGTGAAATGCCGCGAGGTCGCGCCGCGATGACGTGAAGCGCAGCGCCCGTCACGCCGCGCACGAGCAGCCAGAAAGGTGTGGGGTACGGGTACCACCTGCCCGACCTTGACCCGTACCGACTCAAAGTCCAGCTCGAAGCCGCCTACGGCACACTTGCCGCTCGCCTTATGCGAGGCAACCGTGAGCCGTCAGTCGGATCCTAAAGTGGGGCATCACGAGCCAGTTGGTTTCAGAATTGGTTTCAAGCCACTCGATCTCGACGCGTAGTGTGCGGAATGAAATGAGATGCATTGAAACCAATTTCTGAACGAGGTCGTCGACACGGGGTCTGGTTGAGGTCGACGCGCTGCCCGTGCGAAACGCGGTGTGCTGTGACTCGCGCCTCGAGCAGGGAGGGGCGGAATCTGGACCGTCGTTCGCTGGCCACGCCGACGTTGACAACGAGTTCGAACCTCGTGGGCTGCTCGAAGAGTATGCTGGCCGGCTGTTCACCACGCAGGATCTCGTCCACGTTGTCCCCCGAGTCGTTCCAGTTGTCCCCGAGTCGTTCCAGTTTCGCAGCAAATTGGCAGCAGATGGCACCGTGGCAACATCGGTTGACCGAGCTGATCCGCGCGTGCTCGAGGCTCGCCAATCAGTTGGCCTGCCAAGCGCAACCAGGCGTTCCAAGCCGATAGCGCAAGACTTCAGATGGACAGATTGACCACGCGGGCTAAACGTCGAATAGTGACGGCATCGCGTACTTGCCGGCGGCTGATCGCAGAGCTTCGCGCGGGGTTGCCACCGACCAGAGTCGCTGTCACAACTGGCGGCGCCGAATAACTCGAGACGGTCACCCCTTCTCTTACAATAGAGGCGTTACAATTGAAGTGCCCGGCACGGAATCGGCTGCGCCGGGCTGTCGATCCTCCCACCTTCGTTCGACGTGTAGATAGGGAGGCAATGCTACACTCCGGGGCTCCCGATCGCGCCGAGCCATGGACGAGGAGTTTCGCTGCTGCGAGGTCTTATGAGAACGCTCATTGTTTCCGAGTTCGTGTCGCTGGACGGAGTGATGCAGGCGCCAGGTGGAAAGGACGAAGATCGCGACGGAGGGTTTGAATACGGCGGCTGGACTATCCCCTTCTGGCACGATTCAATCGGTGAGTCTTTCGCTGCATTCATGCAGGATTGCGACGCCTTGCTGCTCGGCCGGCGAACATACGTCACTCATGCCGAGGCCTTCGAGTCGATGCCCGCCGGCGATCCGTTCGGCGACATGATGAACAGGCCGAAGAAATACGTCGTGTCCAAGACGCTCGAGCAGCCCATCTGGCGCGATACGACGATCATCCGCGACAACGTCATCGATTCCATCCGCCTATTGAAGGACGAGCCCGGCAAGAACATCCTCACCGATGGCAGCAGCCAGCTCGTCCATGCCATGATCGCGAACGACCTTGTCGATGAGCTGCACCTCCTCGTCTATCCGCTGATTCTCGGAACCGGGAAGCGCGCGCTCCCGAATGGGTCGCACCGAATCTTCGCGCTGAAATCCGCAACGCCCTATCCATCGGGAGTCGTTGGACTCCACTATGTGCGGTCCGATAGCTGAACGGAGTATTCGGATAGCTCGGGCTGAACGTGGGTGACGCGCACGCAGCTGCCCGTAAGTGCGAGCATGCCCGCAGAGAACACGACTCTGCCATTCCTGCGGAACATCTGCATGCCAAACTAGTTGCGAATTGGAACCATCCGCCGAACCGGACAAACTGGAAGGATGTGCCTGAGCCGACTATCGCGAGCAACTTCTGCCCTCGTCTGAGTGTGAGCCCCAGGTCGCGGACTATTGCCAGGCGGTCGAATTGCCTGCCACGGCCGCGGGCTTCGTCAAGCACCTGCAGGAAAGGCTGACAACGACCGCCAAGCGGGTCGACGCTGCGCTGCCGTCGAGCGGCCCCGTAGTCATCAACGACAAGGGCGAGCCGGTGATCCAGGATCACTGGCCCGCCCTGCTGCTGGTGGCGCTGTCGATCAAGGCTGGCACGATCTCAGCCGCACCAACTGCTACGACGGCTCGGGTCGTATAGCCGCCGCAATCGGCTGTACCAGGCGTTTCGTGAGTTGGGTCGCGTGGTCCGAACGATCGTTCTGCTGGAGTTTCTGAACAACGCCAAGCTGCGGGAGCAGATCACCGCGACCACGAACAAGGTGGAGGCCTACAACGGCTTCGCCAAGTGGCTGAAATTCGGCGGCGAGGGCGTGATCGACACTGTCGACGCGGTCGAACAAGAGAAGCACCTCAAGTACAACCATCTCGTTGCCAATGCCGCGGTGATCCAGAACGTCATCGATCTCATTCGCGCCGTGCGCGACCTTCAGGCCGATGGCTACTTCGTTCGCCGTGAGGATCTTATCCAACTCAGCCCCTACCAGACGAGACGACTCAAGCGCTTCGGCGATTACACCCTCTCGTTGGGGGCACCCGACCCGTTCGAGACTGACCTGGTCGTGCCCTTTCCGATTGAAGAGACGGCACAGCCGGCAGCAACGGCGTGAGACGCCTCGGATCAAACGTTGACAACAGCAGGTGGCAAGCAAAACGCGACGAGGCGCAAGAGCTTTCGGGGCAAGGCAAGTACGAGCAGGCGGACCATGAGTACCGAGCTGCGCTCCGCCTAGCCGAAGCAGCACTTGGTCCGCTCCACGAGGATGTGCTGGAACTCCTGGAGTTGCTAGAACATCTGCAGTACTGCGACATCGGGGATTGGTCTCGGTCGATTCCCATAAAAGACGGCACTCATGGAGCGCCACGAGGCGATACTCGGCGCGGGCCATCCGGATCTGGCGCACGACATCCTTGGGCTCGCGCAGGCACACGACCTGAGCGCCTACCAGAGCTCCGACGAGCGGAACAAACGCGAACACGTCCAACGCGTAGCTCGGTACTACCGTGTCGTAATAGACGCCCTGGACCGAGGCACACGTCGGTTCAGCGAGCGCTCCGCATGCCGCGCGAGCCGATCGAAGCCAGACGCAGCGTCTCGATCCGACTGCACGTTCGTAACAGTTTCTGAAAAGGGGGAGTATGCTGGCAGCAGTCCTTATATTTTGTGGACAAGCAGGGGGACGGGCACATGAAGTTGTGGCTTCGTGCGACGCTGCGCGTGTGTATCGTGCTTGGCGGGTGTCTGGCAGCCATGGGCAGCCCGGCGAGCGCTCAACCAGCGATGCCGGTCAAAGATCCGGCCGGGCGCGAATGGATGACATACGGCGGCAATCTGTTCAACCAGCGGTTCTCGTCCCTGTCGCAGATCAACACAAGCAACGTTGGTCAGCTCAAGGGCGCCTGGACGTACAAGACCGGCGCAATGAGCGCCGCCACGTCCTTCGAAAGCTCGCCCATCGTGGCTAATGGCGTCCTGTATCTCACCGGGCCACACAGCCAGGTCTATGCGCTCGACGCTAAGACCGGCGAGGAGCGGTGGAAATACGCGCCCGAGATGCGCAACATCGAGGCGCTTCCTCTGTGCTGCGGGCAGGTCAATCGTGGCGTCGCCATTGGTGAGGGAAAGGTCTTCGTCGCCCGGCTCGACGCCCGCCTGGACGCGCTCGACCAGGCAACCGGCCAGGTGCTATGGAGTACGCAGGTCGACGACCCACGGGCGGGCTACACCGAAACCATGGCGCCGCTGTACCACAACGGCAAGGTCTTCATCGGCGTCTCTGGGGGGGAGTACGAGATCCGAGGCCACATCAGCGCCTACAACGCCGCTGATGGCCGCCAGCTGTGGCGATTTTTTACAATTCCCGCCCCCGGGGAGTTCGGCAACGACACCTGGCCCCAAGATTCCGATTGGTGGCAGTACGGTGGTGGGTCAGTCTGGCAGACCCCTGCGCTCGACCCAGATCTTGGGCTGCTGTACATCACCGTCGGTAATCCGAGCCCGGACCTCGACGGCAGCATTCGCCCGGGCGACAACCTGTTCACCGAGTCGATCGTCGCCCTGGACATGAACACGGGCAACCGGCGTTGGCATTTCCAGCAGATCAAACACGACATCTGGGACCTCGACACGGTCAGCCCGAACATCCTTTTCGACGTTGACATGGGCGGCCAGGCCGTCAAGGGGCTCGGCCAAGCCGGCAAGACCGGCTGGGTGTACCTGTTGAACCGCGAGACGGGCGCACCGCTGATCGGGGTGAACGAGGTTGCCGTGCCGCAGAACGACTGGCAGCGCACCGCGGCGGCCCAGCCTGTGCCCGTGGGTGATCCGTTCGTCCCACACGCGTGTCCCGAGCAGATCGGCGCCTACCCGATGGGCGGCGTTTTCACCCCCTTCGAGCAGGACCCGGTCCTGATCTGCCCCGGTGCCAACGGGGGGTCGGAGTGGTCACCAGCGTCATACAGCCCGCAAACAAACATGATGTACGTATGCGGCATTCACCAACCGCAAATCTGGACAGCCAAGCCCGAGAAGCTCGAGCAAGGTACCCTCCGCCTGGGCAGCGCCTTTGTGACGCCGCCAGGCGGCCGAACGTGGGGCACGTTTACCGCGATCGACGTGCGCACTAACAAAATCGCCTGGCAGCGCAGCGGCGACCGGGATGCCGATTTCCAGCACATGTGCATCGGCGGCTCCATGGCCAGCGCCGGTGGACTCGTCTTCGCCGGTGAAGGCAACGGCAACTTCAACGCCTACGATGCGCGCACCGGCAACGTGCTGTGGCAGTTTCAAACCGGCGCCGGGGTCAATGCGCCGGCGGTCACGTATGAAGTGGACGGCGAGCAATTCGTGGCTCTCGCCTCGGGCGGCAACTTCCAGCTGAATTTCCCGCGTGGCGACACGTTGTGGGTGTTCTCGCTGCGTGGTCAACTGCCGCCGGCTCCGGCAGCCGAGGTGCCCAATCCTGTGCAGCAGGAAGCCGCCCTGGCGATCAGCACGCCAGCGATTTACGACTTCGGCTACCGCCCGGGCTGGATTCTGGTGCCGCCGGGTACGACGGTTACGTGGACGAATGAGGGTCCCACCGTGCACACCGCGACTGCCGATGCCGGTCAGTTCGACTCCGGCATCCTCGAGGCGGGGGAGTCGTACTCGTTCACGTTTACCGAACTCGGCTCGTATGACTACTTCTGTATCCCGCACCCCTTCATGCGCGGCAAGGTCATCGTCGACGCCAACGCTCCATCCCCCTCCACGGGGCCGATGGAGCCCGGTCCGAGCGATGCGCCCGAACCACAACCCGCGCCGGGTGAGTAACCGTGCACTGGATAATCCGCGTGTCCCTCACGGCAGGCCTAGTGATGCTGAGCAGCCTGCCCACCAGTGCCCAGCGGATCGACGATGCGCCCACCATAAGGCAGCATGTCGAGGCGGCGTTGCCCGGCTCGCTAAATCGTGACTTGGACCAGCGTGTCACGCGCGCCACGATCGATGAAACAGGCGACGTAACCGTGGTGTTCGCGCTCCGCTCGGCCGACGAGATGGAGCGCGTGCGCAACGCGGCCCTTGAAGATACGTTGGCCGCGCTGCGAGCAGTCTATTCCTCACCTGAGGCCAACCGGGTCACCTCAGCAACCGTGCTCGGCACGTTCTCGGTGATTGGCAAACGCGGCACCGCGCGCGAGCAGCCCGTGCTCCGCGCAGTGCTCTCGGCCGAACGAGCTCAGGCGCTGAGTTGGCCGTCTATTCAGGCCGAGGAACTGCCGACGCTGGTTGAAACGTGGTGGCTGATGGCGGCCTTCGGCGATACCGCGAGCTTGCGGGGCGGCACCAGTAGTGCGCCTGAGCCTGAGGAAGCACCCGTGGACTCTGCGTCAGCGCCGCCGCAAGCGGTCATTCGTGTCGATGCCGAAGGTCGGCCGCACGTGCCCTTGGACGTGCCGCAGGTCCGGCATCAACTCGACCTGGCGCTGCTGCACCTGAACGATGCACTCTTCGCCCTATCAGGTAACGACGTACGGATCGCGCGTTCGCAGTTCAAGCAGTTTTTCGAGGAGTGGGACCGCGTCGAAGAAGAGATGGGCGAGTGGTACCCGGCGCAGTACCAAGCGCTCGATCTCGAGCTCGAGCGTGCCGAAATCGCGCTTTTGCACCGGCAGCCCGAGGACCTGACGGGTGCCCGCTTGGCGTTGCTAGCGCTGCGCGCGGGCATTCTCGAGGTCGCGCGGGACCTCGAAGCGGGCTAGCGGCGCAAAAACGAGCGGGACGGATTAATCGAGTATCGGCAAGATTGGGTGCTGCTCGGCGGCGGGGCGAATAGTTCGAGTGGGTCGTCCGGGTCGAGAGGAAATGCGTATTGGTCGCCGCTGTGCGCTACCCGAACACGGCAAGGGACCGCGCCCGCGAGGCTGTCCGCGAGACCTGGCAAGACGTTCCCAGCCAGAGCGAAGTTGGGGCTCCATCTCGCTCCACGTCCGGCCGCGGTACTCGGGCCGTGAGCGCATGTCATAGCCGAAGCGGTAACTCGGCTCGTCGTCTTCCCAGCGGCCGCCCGTAGATCCGTACCGGCTCTCCCAGCGCTGCCGGTAACGCGGCATCGCCTCGTTCCAGCCGCGAACGTCGACATCGCCCTCGCGTTCGACGCGCGCCTCCTCGCGGCGCGCGGTGCCGGAGACCTGCTCGGTTTCGGTCACCTGGCGCTTGCCGACCCCGACCTCCTCGTACACCACCGCCTGCTTTTCGACGTCGACACGTTCTTCGCGCACGAGCACCTCTATTGTTCGCTCCGCGCCGGCCTCGATCGGACGATCGCTGGGGTGGCGCTCGACCGGGTGCCGACTCAGCTTGAGGGTTGGCACGCGTGGTTGGTTATCCCGCCCGGCTCGGCGCGCGGTCCACCCAGTCAATCCGCCGGTGTTGGTCCTCGAGCTCGACCAACGAATAGAGGACTCGGATGGCGTCCCGTACGTTGTGCGCGTCCTTGGCCGTGAGCGCATCGACGGCACCTGGGCCGCGTGCCTCGAATTTGTCCGGGTCGGCGCCTCGCTCGTACGCAGGACCCGTGTCGAGACCACGCAGCGCAGCCGTGAGGCAGTCGCGCACTGGGCGTCAGGACTAGAGCCGGTTTATCTGCAGGGTGCGTTGGCGCGCACCGGGCGTCATATGTCTGGGGCGACTATCGCGGCCCCTTGACAGGGGCAGGTCACAACCGCGGCCCGCCCGCACGCGCATGGCGCTTTGCGCAAGCCGACGCTGGGCTGCGGGAGATCTGGCCGTGACCGCGCAAGCGCGTTGTGCCGCGGCAGCACAAAGTCCGCGAGGTGCCTCTTGATTGAGGTCCAACCCCGGCGGGTGCGCCAGCCGAGAGTGTCCGCTGCCGACACGCGGGCATGCGATTGGCCTCAGAGCCCGCGGCGCCTGCCCTTTTCACCCATCTGACCTTCGGGCACGGCCATACTGGATCAGGACGAAAGGTGATGGCTTACGCCCCGCAGCCGGCCGTAGACCATGACAGGCCGATGAAAGGATTCCGAGGCATTATTTTCGACGTAGACGGCGTTCTGGTCGCCTCGCCGCACGAGCGTGCCTGGCGGGAATCGATGCGCGACCTGATGGCGACCAAATGGCGAGCCGTCGGCAGTTACCGACCCGAGCAGTTCACCACGGCCGTCTACCAGGAGTACATCGCTGGTAAACCGCGCCTGAGCGGCGCGCGCGCGGCTCTAGAGTATTTCCACGTTCCCGACGCCGAGCGGCGATCCCTTGAATACGCGGAACAAAAACAACGTCGACTAGAAGAGTTGATCGAAGTGGGCGAGTTTGTGGCCTTTCCTGACGCACTGCGCTTCGCGCTCGCGTTGCGGGAGCGAGGCTTCCGACTTGGCGCCGCCTCGTCATCGAAGAACGCGAATTTGTTCCTCGCACGCATCCAGCTGGACGCGTCCGCGCAGGCGGCAAGGGCGGCCGAGCGGCCATTTGAAAGGCTGTTCGATATTTTCGACGCGAACGTGTGTGGGCATGATCTGCCGCACGGCAAGCCCCATCCCATGATCTTCAGCCTCGCTGCAGAGGAATTGGAGCTGCCGCCAGAGGCATGCGTGGTGGTGGAGGACGCCGCGGTTGGCATCGAGGCAGCCAAGAGTGCTGGCATGGCTGCACTGGGCGTTGCGCGTCTGGGAGATGAAGCATTGCTGACGGCCGCCGGCGCCGACCTGGTCGTCACCACACTCGATGAGGTGGCACTCGAGCCGCTGTTTAATGGTCGCCTCACACGTTCGTCGGCGGACAGCCTGCCGTGAGCAGCCGTCGTATCGAGGATTGGGTCGATGTGATCCTCGCACCCACAGCGGAGCCGGGCTGGCTTCTCCGACATGAAGGCTACGATGCGGTTCGCGAACAGCAGGTCGAGTCGCGGTTCGCCGTCAGCAATGGCTTCGTTGGCGTCCGCGGATCCCGCGCGGCAAGCCGAGGCCCGGTGTGGGTCTCGTGGCTACGATCGCTGAGTTGGGCAATCTGGCCGCGCACATTCGTGGCCGGTCTGTTTGATATCCCTGACGTCGATCCACCCACCCCTACGCTCGTGCCGGCACCCGAGTGGCTTCGCTATCGAGTGTCTCTCGAGGGCGAGCCGCTCTTCCTTCGCTCGGGCGAGCTGCTCGCCCACCGGAGAACGCTCGATCTTCGACGGGGCATTCTGCTGACCGACTGGGACCAGCGCGATCCGAAGGGTCGCACGATGCGCTTGCGCAGCCTGCGGCTCGTGTCGCTCGCGAACCGGTCTCTTGCGATGCACCTCGCCGAGATCGACATCGATCAGCCGGCCGAGGTCACCCTTGACGCCTGGCTAGAACTGCTCGGGGCAGGCTTGGAGCCCGTGCGGTCGACGAAGCACCTCGCGGTATGGCGTACGGCGCGGATGGGTCATCGCCTGGCGGTCGCGAGCGCGGGGGCGGTCCACGCCGACGGCACGATCATCCGACCTCAGGTCGACGGCTATCTGAACGGGACGTGGAACTGGGTAGCTACCCCTGGTAAGCCGGCCATTTTCTGGCGGCTGGTGGCGTTCGCACGCGGCGATGCACGCAATGATCCGGGCGATGCGGCGCGGGTGCACCTTGCTCGTGCACGACGGATCGGCTGGCCCAATGTCGTCGCCAGGCACGCGGATGCCTGGGCCAGGCGCTGGGAGACCGCGGATATCGCGATCGAAGGCGACGAAGCGGCCCAGGGCGCGCTGCGCTTTGCGATCTATCACCTGATCAGTGCCGCCAATCCGGATGATGAGCGAGTCTCGATTGGCCCGCGGGGGCTGACGGGCGATGCGTATCTCGGTCATGTCTTCTGGGACACCGAGATCTTCCTCTTGCCATTTTTCACCCTTACCTGGCCCGAGGCGGCGCGAGCGCTACTAATGTACCGCTATCACACCCTACCCGCGGCGCGGGCCAAGGCCGCGCGGCTGGGCTACCGCGGCGCGCTGTACGCCTGGGAGTCGGCTAACACGGGCGAAGAAACCACCCCGACGCACGTGGTCGGCCCAGATGGGCTGGTGATCCCGATTCTATCCGGGACGCAGGAGCACCACATCAGCGCCGACATCGCCTACGCGGTCTGGCAGTACTGGCAGGCCACCGACGATAACGCCTTCCTGCTTGGAGCCGGAGCCGAGATCATGCTCGAGACGGCGCGCTTCTGGGCAAGCCGCGCCAGCCTAGAGCAGGACGGCTGCTTCCACATCCGTGAGGTGATCGGTCCCGACGAGTACCACGAGGCGGTCGATGACAACGCGTTCACGAACCTTTTGGCTGCGTGGAACCTCGAGCGAGGTGTCGAGATTGTTAGATTGCTGCGCGAGCGATGGCCAGGCTCGATGGATGAGCTCGCGACGCGCCTTGAGCTGGGTGACGCCGAAGTCGACGGCTGGCGGACCATTGCCTCCGCCATGTACACGGGCCTGGATTCGTCTATCGGAGTGTTCGAGCAGTTCGCCGGCTACTTCAGGCTCGAGCCGATCGATCTGTCCGCCTACGAAGGGCGCAAGGTGCCGATGGACGTCGTACTCGGCCCACAGCGCACGCGACGCTCGCAGGTCATCAAGCAAGCCGATGTAGTGATGCTGCTCGCGCTCCTGCCGGAGCATTTCGATCGGGCTACCCGCGAGGCCAACTTTGATTTTTACGAGCCTCGCTGTGGGCACGGCAGCTCGCTGAGCCGAGGCATGCACGCACTGGTCGCCGCGCGCCTCGGCCAGATGGCACTCGCCGAGCGTTATTTTCTGGACACGGCGGCGATCGACTTGGAGGACACAACGGGCACGGGAGCTGGCGGCGTCCACATGGCAGCGCTGGGCGCCCTATGGCAGGCCGCGGTGTTCGGTTTTGCCGGGCTGAGTCTGCGCGAGGACGGGCTAGCGCTCGATCCCCACGTGCCGGAAGCGTGGCGTTCGCTTAGCTTCCGCGTGCGGTGGCGCGGTCGCCAGGTGTACCTGCGCCTGGAGAGGCAGACGCGGGTGGTCACCGCGCGGCTCGAGCGCGGCGAGCCCCTCAGGCTGCAAGTGGGTAGCCATACGGTCGTGCTTCAGCTGTGGGAGCCGTCGAGCACATACTGGTCGGATGCAGGGCCACGATTCGAACACGGTTCAGCTTCACGCGTCTGAAGAAACGTCTGGTTACCACTCTCGATCTCGGGAGGCCGCAGCCACTCGCGGGCGGGTCCCTGCCGCGGAGCCATGCGGCTCAAGTTTTGTTTCCCGTTTCGGCCTCCCGCCAGGCGCCGCCTCGACCGGCTGCCTGTAAAACTCACATAGAGAGCAAGCAAGCAACGGCGCTCGTGCGCGCTCGGTTACCCGGACTGAGGTCGCGGCCTATGTCATCGGGTCGGAGCTAACGCGTGTCGCGGCCACGATCGTCGCCTTGAGGTGCTCAACCGCCGTGCTGAGTTGCCTAGCGCTGATGTGCTCGCGACCGCCGTGGGTCCCGGAACGGTCAATTCTCATCTTCGAGTTGACGACCTGGTCGCCGTACCTCGATCGCACGTCTGAGCGAGCTCACGAAGTGCTCACGGTCAAGGGGTTTCTGGAGGTAATCGTGGGCGCCGACGTTGAGCGCTCGCTCAGCGAGGTCCTGATCACCGTGCGCAGTCATCAGGAGCGTCGGCGTGTGGGGTTGCAGCTCTCCAATGCGCGCGAGTAGTTCCAGTCCGTCCATGCCGGGCATCGCGATATCGGCCACGATGGCGTCGTATGACACGCTGCGAATTCTGTCCAGCGCGTCGAGGGCAGAAGCGCTGGTCTCGACAGTCAGGTGTGCCAATCGCAGCTGCAGCATTTCCTTCAATGCGTCGAGTAATACATCGTCATCGTCGACGATCAGCACGCGAGCGTCGCTCATGAAGGCTTCCACTGCCGGTGCGGTGTTACGCAACGGGGTGACGTGAACCGTAAAGGCGACCTCATGGACTCGCGGCGCGTCAGCGCGATTCCGAGGCGAGATTGAGGCAGCGACGGATCTGCTCCAGGATCTCGTCCAGCTCGATGGGCTTGGCCAGAATGCTGACAACGTTGAGATCCTGGGGGTCCATGTTCGTGATCCAGGCACGGCCGGTAAGCAGGATGGTTGGAGCCTGGCCGCCCAGCTCGCGAACCTCGTCTCGCTCTCGCGGGCTCAACTCGATATGGCTCGTTCCCCAGAAATCGGCGAGGACGATCGGCGCACCGTATTCGTACATGGCCTGGCGTAGCGCCGAATAGGAGTCGCATGTTGAGACCTCGAACCCCTCGCCTGCTAGGAACTCGACGAGCACGCGCCGAAAATCGGCGTCGTCCTCGAGAACTAGCACGTGCGCCAGCGGCCGCGGCCGGTGAGGCAAGTGGCGCATCCGGAGAGTGCCTATGGCCCCGTGATCCATACCGAATCAACAATCGGCACTGGGCGGCACCATCATGAGAGGCGGCCCACACGGCAATCGCCGCCACAAGCCGCCGGCGCGCACCGCTGGCTCAGAACCGCCTCCAGTCGCGCCACGAGCTCCATCGGGCTAAACGGCTTGCAGATCACCCCCGCCGCACCCGCAACCAGGGCCTCACGAATGTCGTCCTCCAGGCAGCGACTCGTCACTAAAAGCACGGGTACCCCCGACCGTTCACGTATTTCGCGGCAGACAGCGAGACCCTGCTCCCATGACGGCAGCAGCGGATCGAGCAGCACCACCTCCGCCTGGGCCGGCTCGGCGCATGCGAACCAGGGCGGATACTCCGTGACTAGCGTCACGACGTAACCGTGGCTGTGCAGCGTCTGGGCGAGTAGCTCGCCAACACACTGGTTCGGGTCGATCACAAGTGCTCTGCGTAGTGGGTCTAGCGGCACGGTCCGGGGCGTCTAGGAGGGACATGCTTCGGCGGCCGCGGCTTCCGAGGGCTCGCGCGTTGCTCGCGGCTGGCCCGGCGGATACTGGCTGACCCGAGCCGTGTGCCGCGTCCCGGTCGAGCGCGCCTGCCTCCGACGCCACGTAGAGCCCGCTCGACCGCCCGCGAATGCATGGCAGATTGTTCCGAGGGCGCACTCACAGTTCCCAGGAGAAACAGATGCGTTTCGCCCGAGCAACAGCGACACCGGCCGCACAGCTGAGCGGGCGCGCGAATTGCTAGCAGCGCCTCAGTACACATATGCGCGCCCGTTACCGCGGCGGTCCGCGACTCGGACGAAGGGCCAGATGATGACCAACCACGCCACGCTCGGCGAGCTGACACAACAGGCACGTCGTGCAGCAGGCCTGACGCAGGAGGCGCTAGCGACACGCGCGGGTCTCAGCGCACGCGCGATCAGCGACCTGGAGCGCAACGTGAGCCGCTCGCCGCGCGCGGCCACGGTGCAGCTTCTGATGTCGGCGCTGTCTCTATCGGCCCACGAGCGCGAACAGTTTGAGGCGGCTGCGCGGGCGAGCGAGACCACCAGTTCGGGTATCCAAAACCAGCCGACTGCACCTGCGCGCGAGGAGACTGGACCCGGCGGCCGACGGCGCAGCATGCCCGACGTCTCTTCTCGCACCCCGCTCATCGGCCGCGCGGCCGAACTGAGGCTCGTGGAACAGCACCTCGCGGGCGACGGTCCGCCGCTGCTGGTTCTCGAAGGCGAACCCGGCATCGGAAAAACGCGGCTGCTCGAGGAGGCAGCGACTGTGGCTGCGCAGCGCGGCCTGAAAGTCCTGCACGGGACCGTGCAGGTGCCGGGGAACCAGGTGCCGCGCGATCCCGTGCTCAAGGCCCTTCGAAATGAAGTGGAAAGGCGTTCGCCTGTTCTTCTGCGGCGCGATCTTCAGGGCTGTGCCTGGCTCGTGCGCGTGCTTCCTGAGCTGACATCTGGGCCGATCGAACCGGTGCCGCCGACACCACTGTCAGCGGAGCAGGAGTCGGTCCTAACGGTCCGAGCCATTGTCCGATTTCTGACCAACATCGCCGGGCCCGCCGGTACTTTGCTTACGTTGGACAACTTGCATGGGGCCGATGCCTGCGCACTCGGCTTAGTCGCGAAGCTGGTGGAATCTGCCCGCGACGTACCGTTGCGCGTCATCGGCGCATATCGCGAAAGTGACTGCAGCCGGGGAGATGCGTTACCGTCTCTCCTCGGCGGGCTCGCACACGAACAACTGGTCAGCCATGTCAGACTGAGTGCGCTTTCGGTCGACGAGTCGACGGAGCTTCTGCGGCGGCTGCTCGCGGATAGACGGGTGACCGCGTCCATGTTGGACCGTGTGTTGCGCGAAACAGGTGGAGTGCCCTTTTACCTGGTGGCCTGGGGGCGCGATCTCCTCCGGCTCCAGGCGGAGCCCGCGGTTAATCACGTGCCGTGGGCGATCCGACAAAGCGTTCGCTCCCGCGCGCGCGCTGCGCCTGGCGTTTGGGGCGTCCTGGAGGAGATCGGGGTCACGGGTGGGCGGGCCAGCTACCAATTACTGGTCGCGCTCAGTGCCCATCGCCAGGCTGACGTACTGGCGGCGCTTGAGTCGGCTTCACGCGAGCGCCTGGTGGAGGAGGAGGGGCAGACGTACGGGTTCGCCTACGGGGTCATCCGCAGCGCCGTCGAGGCGGACCTGAGCCACACGCGCCGTGCCGTCCTGCGCCAGCGGCTGGCCACCTTTTTGCCACGTGAAGTGCAGCGGATGCAGGGGAACAAAGGGCCTGTAGACGAACCCGACGTGCCAGACGAACAGTCCGAGCCGAGACTTGGACGGAGCGGGGCAAGCCGCGCGCGCGGCGCCAATTCGTCTATTTCAGACGAACGTGCCTATCACCTGTCCGTGCTGAGGGGACATCGGGGTCGACAACCTGCACCTAAACGACCGTCGTCTGACATCTGACTGCGACGATCCTGCGGATCCCGGGATCAGGAGGAGCCCACACCAGTGGGCGTGGCATGGCGCACATCCAAGCCAGGCAGTGCCACGTCGATCGGCTCGGTAGTGCTCCTCCCGGCCGGCGCTTCCGCGGTCTCGAGAACGGTAAGGAAGGCGTCCACAACCTGGGGATCGAACTGAGTTCCCGCGCCCTGACGCAGCTGCTCGCACGCTTGCTCAAGGGTGAGAGCCGGCCGATAGCTTCTCGGGGCCAGCATGGAGCCGTACGCGTCAACCACCGCCACAATACGAGCCGCGATGGGGATGGCGTCCCTCTTCAGCCCATCGGGATAACCCTCGCCGTCATAGCGCTCGTGGTGGTGGCGCACAACTCCAGCCACAGCCTCGAGGACGGGAATCTCGCGCACAAGATCGTGTCCGATCTGAGTGTGGGCGCGAATCAGCTCGCGCTCCGCCTCCAGAAGTGGGCCAGGTTTGTTGAGGACTCCGTCACTCACGCCAATGTTGCCGATGTCGTGAAATAGAGCGGCATAGTAGACCACGCTGCGCTCATATTCAGATAGCCCAAGGTGCTCTGCAACGCGACTAGCTAGCCGGCAACCGGACTGTTCAAAGCGTCCAGTGTGCTGACTCCTAGCTGCCATCGTCGCGGCTAACACCGTGACGATCGACAGGTATGCCTCCTGCACCTCACGCTGCAGGCGTGTGTTCTCTATGGCCACCGCGGCATGACTCCCCACACTCAGCAACACCTCAGTGTCGTCCTCATCGAAATCCCCTGCGGCTTTGTCAGCAACGATCACCACGCCACTGATGTCGCCCCGAAGAACAACTGGTGCCGCTATGCAGTTACGGAAGGATTCGCCTCGTCGAGGGCGCTCCTGCAGCGACGACAGTTTGCTGCAAGCTGTAACGCCGTCGTCCTCGAGCGCCGCACGGCACAACCCGACGATGAAACTCGACGGTTGTGCCGCCGGATAGCCGTTAACGTCGACCGCGGCCGGCACACGCCACGGGCCATTCTGGCCCTGTGACGTGACGTAGAGCCCTCTGGTGGCTCCTGTAAGCGTGAGGCACGCCTTGAGCACCAGTTCGTAGATATTGGCGCCGAACAGCGAACGGTGGATCTCTTTGAGCGCGGCTGCAAGCGCCCCGGCGCTGTCACGCTGGTGCTGCGCGCGCGCACGCTCGTGCTCAAGCTCGCGGCGCTGTGTGGCAAGCTCCTGACTTAACCGCTCAGTACGTTCGCGTGTCTGTGTCAGCTCGTCGCGGGTGGCGGCGATCTGCTGCTCCAAAGAGAGGTAGATCTCGCGGTAGCGCTCGCCTGCCTGCCGCAACTCAGCCAGCACGGGATCATTGAGTGCAGGCTCGGCGTCCCGCGCTTGCCTGGAACTTCTCTTATGGCTTGAAGCCGTCATAGGGGTCTTCCTCCTCGTCGCCACGGGCCCCGCCACACGTAATCAGCATTGCACAGCGTGCCACATGCATCGTCAGGGGTTCGCGGGGAGCACATGTGGTGTTA
>WNFV01003003.1_pt1 | contig 32534 bp, 28 predicted proteins | sample 5400101 | NCBI WGS metagenome assembly WNFV01 (sample SAMN13153361, study PRJNA577476) | soil metagenome | isolation source: 115 cm soil or saprolite under grassland replicate 1 | place: USA:California | collected 2016-06-15 | reverse complement strand
AAGGGGATGCGTGCCTGGGTGACCGCCATTCGCCGGGATCAGTCGCCCGCGCGCGCGCGGATAAGTTTTGTTGAGCGGGACGAAAAGTTTGGTCTCATCAAGATCAATCCGCTTGCTGCCTGGTCAGCGAGTGACGTTTGGAACTACATCGCGAAGCACGACGTGCCGTATAGCATGCTTCACGACCAGGGCTATCCGTCTATCGGTTGCGTGCCGTGTACGACGCCTGTGCAAATCGGTGAGTCGGCACGCGCTGGGCGTTGGCGCGGTACTGGTAAGAGCGAATGCGGAATTCATGTAAGACGTGAATGGTGAATGGTCAATGGTAAATATCGACGCAATCTGGTGGCAGAGGCAACATCAATCTATTAAGGATCAAATTAATATGAAACTTATCCGGCCCCACGGGGGTACGTTGGTTAACAGGGAGGTGGCAGGATCTGAACGTGCACGGCTGATTGAATCTGCCGCGGACATGCCTAGATCGATCCGACTACAGTGCGGTCTGTTCCGATATGCGTCTGGCAAACGGTGTGGCATGGTCTATCCCGGTAACGCTTCCACTCACAGATGAACAAGCCGGCGCCATTCGCCAATTTGAGGACGTGGCGCTATATCAGGAAGGCCATCTGCTTGGTATACTTCATCTCGCCGACAAGTATCGTTACAACAAAGTGCGAGAAGCCGAGCTCGTATACCGCACGACAGACCTGGCTCATCCTGGCGTCAGCAGGCTCTACAATCAGGGCGACTGGTTGCTGGGAGGAAAGATTAGTCTGGTCAACCGTCCAATCAATCCTGGTTTCAAGGAATATCGAAGGGACCCCTCAGCGACACGCACTCTTTTCCTGGAGCGTGGCTGGCGGCGCATCGTTGGTTTTCAAACGCGCAATCCGGTTCATCGCGCCCATGAATACATGCAAAAGTGTGCGCTGGAAATCGCTGATGGGCTCCTTTTGCATCCGCTCGTCGGTGAAACGAAAGCCGACGACGTTCCTGCAGATGTGCGTATGCAGTCGTATGAAGCCATACTTGCGGGATACTATCCCGCATCGCGCACGATCCTTTCGATCATGCCTGCCGCAATGCGCTACGCTGGTCCGCGGGAAGCGGTGTTTCATGCGTTGATTCGAAAGAACTATGGCTGCTCGCACTTCATCGTGGGTCGCGATCATGCCGGAGTCGGTAGCTACTACGGAACGTATGACGCGCAACACATCTTCGACGAGTTCGAACCGGAAGAGTTGGGTATTACACCACTGTTTTTTGACCACACTTTCTATTGCCGGACGTGTGCCGCAATGGCCTCGAGTAAGACGTGTCCACACGAAACGTCAGCACATGTGACCTTGTCAGGCACAAAGGTTCGGGAGTTGTTAAGCGCTGGACAGTTGCCCCCGGTCGAGTTTTCACGACCTGAGGTAGCCCAGGTGCTTATAGATGCGCAGCAACAGTAGTCATTAGTCAGTTGCGGGTCTTTGTTTTGGGACTTTGGCCTTTGGTTTTGATTTCTGTGCGAAGAGTCAATCTTCATAGAACGTGACAATGAGCGCCAAACATCAAAGACCAAAGAGCAAAGACCAAAGACCAAAGACCTGCGACGGACCACTGACAACGGACCACTGACGACGGACCACGGGTCAATCAAGAGGAGCAAACAAATTGAGTAGTAGAAAAGGTTTCACCGTATGGTTGACTGGCCTGTCCGGAGCGGGCAAGACGACGTTGGCTGTGCTCCTGGCGACGCAACTACGCGCCCGTGGTGTCAGGATAGAAGTTTTGGACGGAGACGAAGTTCGCGCTAATCTATCAAAGGGGTTGGGTTTCTCTAAAGAAGACCGCGACATCAACATCCGCCGTATCGGTTACGTTTGTCGGCTGCTTTCGCGCAACGGCGTCGGCACGTTGTCTGCGGCCATCTCGCCCTATAGCGCGATACGAGACGAGGTCCGACTCGCGGTTGAACAGGAGGGTGCCAAATTCATCGAAGTCTTCGTGAAGTGCCCGATTACGGTCCTCGCCAAACGCGATGTGAAAGGACTCTACCAAAAAGCCCTTTCCGGCGAGCTCAAAGGGTTTACCGGCGTTTCTGATCCATACGAAGAGCCACTTGCCCCCGACGTTGTGGTTGAGACAGATCGGGAATCTCTTGACTTCAGTATCAGGAAGATTCTTCAAGCGCTTGAACAACGTGGCTTGATACCGAACGCTGACCTAAGCAGGCCGCGCAGGGTGCGTTCTGTTCTTTCACAGAGTTGGAAAAGGCACGCGCAGCGCTCGAGCACCGTTAGGGCCGCTGGCCGTGGTAGAAGCCTGACACTTCTGAAGAGACTGTTTCTCAAAAGACAGATAAGGAAAAGATGATGGCTAACGAACACAACAATCCAGAACTCCATTTCAACACGCTCGCGATTCACGCCGGTCAGACACCAGATCCGACCACTAACGCGCGGGCCGTACCTATTTACCAGACCACCTCCTACGTCTTTGACGATACTGGTCACGCCGCTCGCCTCTTCGCGTTGCAGGAGTTTGGCAACATCTACACGCGAATCATGAACCCGACTACCGATGTCTTTGAAAAGCGAATGGCGGCACTCGAGAGCGGTGCAGCGGCGCTGGGTATGGCGTCGGGTCAGGCTGCGGAGACACTCACGATACTTACTTTGGCAAAGGCAGGAGAGGAGATTCTCTCGACCACATCGTTATATGGGGGCACGTACAATCTTTTCCATTACACGTTACCGAGACTCGGCATCACTGTGCGCTTCGTTGATGGGGCGGACTATGATGGTTTACGCGCCGCCATCAATGACAAGACAAGGGCTGTTTACTCGGAAACGGTTGGCAATCCCAAGCTCGACATAATCGACATCGAGCGCCTGGCTGAAATTGCACACGAGCAGGGATTGCCGCTCATCATCGACAACACAACTCCTTCGCCCGCTTTGTGCCGGCCGATCGAGTGGGGTGCCGACATCACGGTTAACTCGGCCACAAAGTTTATCGGCGGGCATGGCACCTCGATCGGAGGAGTGATTGTTGACTCCGGCAAGTTTGATTGGAAAGCATCCGGGCGCTTCCCTGATTTCACCGAACCCGATCCGTCTTATCACGGTGTCTCCTATACAGAAGCTTTTGGTCCGTTGGCGTTTATCATCAAAGCACGAGTACAAGTGTTGCCTCACGGTGGCCCAGTTTCTGGAAAAACATGAGGAAGTGGAATGGGTGAATTATCCCGGTCTGGAATCCAGTCCCTACTACGCGCTCGCTCAAAAATATTTGCCCGACGGCGCCGGCGCGCTAATCACGTTTGGCATACGCGGAGGTACCGAAGTAGCGAAGAGCTTTATCAATTCACTGCAGATTTTTAGCCTTCTCGCTAACATTGGCGACGCGAAATCGCTGGTCATTCACCCGGCCTCAACCACCCACCAACAGCTTACAGAAGCGGAGCAACGGGCCACTGGCACAACGCTCGAACTGATTCGCCTATCGGTCGGCATCGAAGACGTTCGGGACATAATTGCAGATCTTGATCAGGCGCTGACAAAGAGTGGCCGAGCCTTGTCTGAATCGCCAGAAGGTAAGAAAGTCGCAGGAGCGGGTACACCATAAAGATGAGCGTTGCGTTAGAACCCACAGTTGAAGCTGATTGTACTTTCGGGGCAGACGAACCGTTCACGCTCAACTCTGGCGAAACACTGCATTCGCTGACGCTTCGTTATGCGCTTTACGGAGAACTAAATGAAGCGCGTGACAATGCGTTGCTTGTTTGTCATGCATTATCTGGTTCGGCGAGGGTGGCGGACTGGTGGCCGCAGTTGATCGGCCCTGGCCAAGCCTTCGACACGAAACGCTACTGTGTTATCGGCGTAAACGCTATCGGATCGTGTTACGGCTCGACTGGCCCACTTTCTGAGAATCCGCAAACACCTCACGTACCTTACGGCAGCAATTTTCCCCTGATCTCAATCAACGACATCGTAAGAACACAAGCGCTGCTGCTGGACCATCTGGGCGTCGAGCGACTTGAGGCGGTCATCGGAGGCTCAATTGGAGGAATGCAAGCTTTGAGTTGGGCAGTGGATTTCCCGGAGCGAGTAGAGCGGTGTATTGCCATTGGTGCTACACCCCTCTCAGCCCTGGGTCTCGCCCTTAATCACCTGCAGCGGCAAGCGATTCGCAACGACCCGGCATGGCTAGATGGTCAATACGCACCGGACAGGCGGCCGGTGGCGGGGTTGGCTTTGGCGCGTGCGATCGCGATTTGTAGTTACAAATCATCGGTACTCTTTTCGGAGCGTTTCGCGCGGCGGCCTGACCGAAGCGGCGAGAATCCGCGGCGTTCATTGACCGCACGTTACGACATTGCAGGCTATTTGGACTATCAGGGCTCGATCTTTACTTCGCGTTTTGACGCCAACTCCTACCTCGTGCTCTCGAAGGCGATGGATACGTTTGATCTCGCTGATGGCGATACATCCGACCCTTCTCCTGAGGGCGCCCTGCGGCGGATTCGCGCGCGGCTGTTGCTCGTTGGCATCTCTTCAGACTGGCTCTTTCCGGCGAGCGACGTGCGAGCGCTTGCCAGGGCTGCAAAGGAGGCTGGAGTTAAAGCAAGCTATGCCGAGCTTAATTCGTCACATGGCCACGACGGATTTCTCGCGGAGGCAGCACAGCTAGGCCCGATTATCAAAACGTATCTTGAAGAAGAGCAACCGGCTTTTGCCGAAGCCGGCCCCCGATAAAGAAGCCGGCAATGACTACGGAAAGAAAATGGGGTAGCGATCGAAGTGCATTTGAGTGCAGGTGTTAGAGTTCGAGTTTTAGACAATCGAATCCTGAGCAGCCTTTGATTTTTTATGACGAATATCGCCGCTGGTTACGGAACAGTGGCTGATAGATTTGATCCAGATACGACTTGCATTTATTCGAATATTTCATTTCGACGTGAAGTCATCAATTAGTCAAACGGCAAAAAACTCGGATCCGCAGGCTGGAGTGATCGACCGTGATTCGGCTGCCGCACTTCCAGCCAGGACTGCGCGCATGCTACTCAGATCCATCAGGGCAACTCAGCCGGTACCGAAGATCGAGCTGGCACGACGACTCGACCTCAGCCGAGCGACAGTAACCACCGCCCTCCGACCGTATTTGGTGTCCGGTCTCCTGCGGGAAGGCGCCGTTCAACCCACCGTGCGTTCGAGTGGGCGCGTGGGGCGTCCGCCTGTCGGGCTTTCATTTGCGACCGATCGCGAATTCTTTGTAGGAATAAATATCGGCGTGCGCCGGTCGCAGGTCGGAATTACAACCCTCGGCGAAGAACTGCTTGACGACGAGGACTTTGATACGCCTCCGGGCCACGCTAACGCGCTGGCGTTGATTCGGGCCAGCGTTGATCGCCTGTGCGCTAAGGCTGGTGGCCGAACATTGAAAGTGATCGGGGTCAGCGTTCCCGGACTCGCTGACAGCGAGCGCAAGCGGCTGCTTTATGCACCAAGACTTGATTGGCGCAACCTGACGATCGAGGAATATCTGCGCAGCGGTACGGAAGATCGTGTCAAAGCCTACAAGGACGTTCGCATAGTTGTTGAAAACGATGCGACTGCCGCCGCGTTGTACGAAGCGAAGCTTAAACTGCGCCGGAACCCTGGGCGGACGACGGACGACTTTGTTCTCGTTCGTGTGGGAACTGGAATCGGAGTGGGGCTGGTATTGGGGGGCGAGGTCTATCGAGGGAAGGGAGTCGGCGAGGGGATCGCGGGAGAGTTTGGGCACATGACGATCGTCGCCCGTGGCAAACCGTGTTTCTGTGGCAATCGCGGTTGCTGGGAAAGATACGCGTCGGCTTCCGCGGCTTCATTGCTGTATGTGGGAGATCGAGTCCGTCTTGGCGCTGCACAACCGCCGCACTATGTCGAGATTGTTGGGCGCGCGGAGGCAGGAGAGATGCGAGCGCAAAGAACCCTGGAGCGCATCGGAGAATACCTCGGCATCGGCATTGCGAATGTGATTGCGGGATTGGGGGTCCCGGATGTCATTCTTGGCGGACGCATCGTTTTTGGTTGGAAGTTCATTCGCGATCCTCTACATACAGCGGTAGAGCAAAGCATGGCAGGCAAAATCGCCGGTTGGAAAGTTGAGCCGGGCGAGCCTAGAGGTTCTGGACTGGGCGGCGCGCTCGAAGTCGCAGTTGAAGAATTCCTGACGGGTGACGGTGCGGCAGTCTGACCGCTCTTTAATAGGTAGTTAAGTATTAGAACTGGTGAGCCGTGGAGGGCTCAAACCTCCGACCCGCTGATTAAGGGTGCGTTGAACGTCCTACAGCAGGTGATGCCACTCACGATTTATTCACATTTGTTAAAGGTTGCAGCCGCCAGCTAATCTATCTGTTACCGGCTATTAACGCCAGCTTTAGGTATTCTGGTCACAAGTTGGTCACAAAGAAACTTGATTTGGGACCAAGTCTCCACCCGACAGAATGATCTACTCTAACCAGAGAATTCGTTATTACTCGGTGGTGATACTCACCAATTCGCTGCGTTCGTCACCTCCTTTGACCATCACTGCCAGTAGAAAAAAGTGGTTCCTGGCTTAAGTGGGAAGAATTTGTTGTTCACTTCCTTGAGAAGTAAGAAGGGTCTACACCGGGATCCTTCGCCGCTGCGATAGATGCCATTGCGAGCACAACCGCCAGCCCGCTTGTCAGTGCGACCAACAATCGCTTCTCTTTCATTGCTCAACCTCCCTTGTTGGAATCACCCCCAATACCAGGATTCTACGCCGCGGAATGTTCGAGCTCACACGGCGGCCCTTCAACGCTGTTCGATGAACCGCTCGATGTTGGTGTGCAGAGGGTCAGGTCCCAGTTTGTGGTTTCAATGAACATCAAATGTTACCTAATTGTCACGTTTGTGGTCTATTCGAAGGAAGGGGTAGATGCGCCTTGCAACGGAAGTAGGGTGGGTGTATTTATACTCCGCTTTTCTGATTTCGGTGGAGGTTTTGAATTATGAATTTCAATCTGCGGGACTCTATTGGAGTACTGGTTAGCGGCATCCTCATGACATCGTTCGCTGTTCCCTCAAGCCTCCGGGCTCAGCAGCACGTAGTAAGCCCCACTGAGATCCACAAAGAATTGGTAAACGCCACCCAGACGCGGCGACAAAATCGCGACAAGGTAAGGGAGCTCTTTTCGTCGAAAGCAGCGCAGAAGGCCTTGAGAAAGGCGGGGATGGATCCGGTCCAGGTGAAAGCCGGGGTTTCGACGTTGAGCGACGCGGAGCTGGCGCAATTGGCCTCACGCGCCGATAAGGCGCGGGATGACTTCGCTGCCGGCAGACTGAGCGACCGTGACCTGTTGATCGTTCTCGTAGGCCTCGCCGCTCTCATCCTGATCATTGTCGCAGTGAGTTAGACAGAGTCACATGTTTTCTCGCCTAGCCGTAATAGTCGTCTTGTCCATTTGCTCCTGCGGAGTTTTGTCGGCTGCAGTGTCCTCGGGCGTGTGGCTGGACGTCCCTTTTGTAAAACAGGAAAAGAACGGCTGCGGGGCTGCGAGCGTCGCGATGGTGATGCAGTATTGGCTTAAGCAGCAAGGCCGCTCATCCGAGAGCGCTGATGCGACGCAGATCCATCATACTCTGTACGTATCCGATGCTGATGGAGTTTATGCCTCGGCGATGGAGCGCTATTTCCAAGAGCACCAGTTCCGCACGTTCTCGTTTCGCGGCGAATGGGACGACTTGGAACAACACCTGCAGAAGGGGCGGCCGCTGATTGTCGCCTTGAAGCCATCAGGAGGTGACGATTCCTTACATTATGTGGTCGTGGTTGGACTGGAGGCTGAACAGGGAATCCTGTTGCTGAACGACCCCGCACGACGCAAGCTGGTTAAACAGGACCGGTCCAGCTTTGAAAAGCAATGGAGCGCCACTGGCAAATGGACGTTATTGGCTCTGCCGCAGCCCGCCGATGGTGGATGAGAGCCGCAACCTTTCTTCTTATTCTTGCCTTTGGTTCGTTTACTCTTCGAGATCAAACAGCTGCTTGCAGAAGAACGTTGGCAGGAGATCGTTCGGCTTGCAGAAGCTGAAGAGGTACGCACTTCGGATCTTAACTATTACTACGGAATAGCGCTGGGTCATCTGGAGCGCTGGGGCGATGCTGAGAGGGCCCTTCAACAAGGGTTCAAGCAACAGCCCGGCGACAAACGCTTTCCTCTGGAATTGGCCGGGATCTTCTTCAAGCAAAAACAATATTCCCCGGCGGCGGATTACCTGCGACGAGCACTTCGGTTGGATCCCGCGGACTCTTACGCCAACGATTTTCTGGCGAGCACATATTTCCTGCAGGGCAACCTCGACGCTGCACTGAAGTACTGGAATCGCCTTTCCAAGCCGCAGATCGAAGAGGTGCAGGTCGACCCCCAACCCAAGGTCGATCCAGTACTGCTGGATCATGCATTTGCCTTCGCTCCCGCTTCGCTGTTGCGCCTTTCCGAGTTGCAAACCACTGAAGCAAGAGTGAGCGGTCTGAACATCTTTCCAGTTTCCCGATTCGATCTCGAAGCCCGCTTGGATGGGAAGTTCGATGTGATTTTTCATGCGCGTGAGCGAAATGGATGGGGAGCCAACAAGTGGGAGGGGCTGCTTTCACTGTTTCGCGGACTCCCGTTTCAGACCATCCATCCAGAGTTCTTCAATATCCGCCGCCGCGCCATTAACTCTGTATCGATGGTCCGGTCGGACTCCGATAAGCGACGTTTTTGGACCAGTCTCTCCGGTCCTCTTTCCGGAGATCCGAAGTGGCGATACCGGCTTGACCTGGACCTCAGAAACGAAAACTGGGATATACGTAACTCTTCTGTCGCTGCGGCGCCCTTGCGGGGCGCGCTGAAACTGCGCAAACAGGCGTTTGCCGCAGGCGTAACAGCGGTCGTGAATGGTCGTTGGAATTGGTCCACTGGAGTTGAGTTGTCCCGCCGAAAATTCAGTGACGTTAATCCTGGCTCCGTCCTGACTCCGAAACTTCTGGCGCAAGGTTTCCAGCTCAAGCATCTGGGCCAATTGAATTACGTACTGGCTCGGGTGCCAGAGCGGAGATTCATTGTAAGTGCTGGCATCGCTACCGATCTTGGGCGCATCTGGTCACACCCCTCACAGGCGTTCGCCAAGCTTCAGGGCTCACTTGAGACGCGATGGCTGCCCCAGGCAAGTGGTGACGACTACGAATTGCAAGGAAAGATCCGGGCGGGCAAGACGTTCGGACAGATCCCCTTCGACGAACTCTTTGTTCTTGGTGTTGAGCGCGACAGCGATCTCTGGCTAAGGGCGCACAATGGAACTCGCGACGGCCGCAAAGGTAGCGCTCCTCTCGGACGCAGCTATTTCCTTTCCAACTGGGAACTCGACAAGAACGTCTACAGCAATGGATTAATCACCCTCAAGTTGGGTCCCTTCTTGGACAGCGGCGAGATCACCGACTCTTCACCCGGCCTGGGCTCGCAGAGATGGCTCTGGGATGTGGGGGCGCAAGTCAAGGTCCGGGTTCTCGGGCTGGGGATTGCTTTCTCCTATGGAAAGGATCTGCGCTCCGGCAACAATGCTTTCTATGTATTGTTTCGATGAATACGTGACTTTGCTTCTATCCAGTGGATGGTGGTTGTGGGTCAATAACAACAGTTCCCTAGCCAGTTATCTGCAAAGAATTGGTGTTCACGTAACCTCATTGCCACGCAGAATCAAGCGGGCGTAAATCTAACTCTAAAGGCCAGAGGGGTTTTGAGACATACCCTCTGGCCAGTTTCTTAGAGAGGTTTCTGGTGTGTGTGTGTGTTGCCTGTCGGCGAATAAGCGGCGAGAACAGTAAGCGCGAAAGTTTTAGAGCGAATTTGCGTGCGAATGTGTGTGCGAAACAAAACGGGCGACTCATCGTCGCCCGTAACTTATTGAATGTAATGGTGAGCCGTGGAGGGCTCGAACCTCCGACCCGCTGATTAAGAGTGCGGTCACAGGCACTCCAGCAGGTTATGGCTCTTACGATTTACTAACATTTGTTACAGGTTGCAGCCGCCAGCGAGTCTATCTGTTACCGGTTATTAACACCTGTTTGTAGGTATTGTGGTCACAAGTTGGTCACAACGAATGGTCCAACAATTCCTCGTCCGCGCTGAAGACCATTCGTTGAATCAGGTGGCAAGGTTCGTCCAGGACTTTTATAGTCAACGGATTTTAAAATCGACCGTTGGACTGTTGTGGCTGCAGTTGATGGCAACGAAATCGTTTCGCCCGGTCCGTCAGCTCCCGAAATGAAGTTCCAAGTACTATCTACGGGCAATCTTCAGCAATTGTACAGGCTAAAGAAAGCTCGCTTACATCTCGCTCTAGGCGTTTTCTACGCTCGCGAGGGAATGGTTCCAGATGCTGAGCGCGAATTTAGAATTCTAGTTCAGAATAATCCCCGCTCCGAACTTGCAAATAAGTTGCTCAGGGAAATCCAATCTTGGCAAAGGCGCTGATCTTTGGACTGGCGCGATGTTGAACCCGAGTGCCAGAATTGTCACACCTCGACTAGTCAAACTAGCGAACAACTATTCGCCGTTGTAGATTACGGCGGGACCCGAGCCATAATCTTTACGACGCTGCTTCATTGGTCGGTCCTACGGGCGGTAAGCAAGAAAACTTGGTGGATTGACAAACCGCATCTATTGGGAAACAGACACCCCACCACCGCTGAACTTGAGGATCTTCGGCACGACGGCTTCAGTGTCGTTGTGTCGTTGCTACTTGAAGAGGCGGAGGCACCGAGGTACGACGTCCGGAGAATAGAGACTCTAGGCTTTGTAAGACACAACATAGGTGTCAGGGATTTTCACCCTCCCTCTGTCGAACAAGTTACTTAAGTTTGTGCATATAGTTGAGAGTCAGCCTGCAGGGACAAAAATCATCGTTCACTGCGAAGGAGGAATCGGTCGAACTGGCACCTTCGCGTCGGCCTATTGGATTCTGAGGGGTTTAAATGTATCCGAGGCTATCGCTCACGTCAGAAAAGAGCGACCCGGTGCGGTGGAAACCCCTGAGCAACACGCAGTGCTCGAAGAGTTTGCCAAGAGAATCTCCATATGACCAAGTGCATACACTTTGGCGGTTGCAATCACTGAGGTGTCGCCTTCGAACAAAACTCAACGTCAAGCTGAAAACGAACCGCAACAATTTCGTGTCAATGATGCAAGAAAGTTTGCTATTGACAGCCTTTTGGAACTGGAGTAAGTTCCTTCGCGAAACGGTTAATTCGCTGCTTTGCTTACCTCGCTTGCACGGTAGCTTCTTCATTTTTAAGGTAGTGTTGTCATGCCCTCGACCGGTGTTCAATCCTCGCCCGACTCCTCAGCACTCAGCTTAAAGGATGCTCTTCGTCTGGCCTTCGCCGATGAAAGATTTGCGAAGGCAATACTTGTTTATCCCGAAGAATTTAGAGATTCATTCAATCTAAGTTCAAAGGAAATCGAAGCGCTTAAGCGTGCTGGAAGAATTGAGCCAACGGCAGATGCGCTGGCAAAAGTTCAGGAGCTGTTAACCCAAAACGTGTCTACACAGCCGGCTGAGACTGGTCCACTGGATCTGAACGACCTGTTACGCCTCGCAGCCGCAGACGAAAAACTGGCATACGCATTACTCGCTAACCCTGATGACTTCCGCGAAGCTTTTAGTTTAACTGACGCGGAAGTTGATGCAGTGAAAAAAGCCTCTCAGATTGAACCAATAACAAAAGCTCTGGATACAATCCGCGAAATAGTAAGTGGAACCGGCTCCAAATCATCACCTCATGATGACTTACAACTCACCATCGATGATGCTTTGCGCCTTTCTAAAGTCGATTCGAGATTCGCTCGCGCCTTGACCGCGTCGACAAGTGATTTCAAAACCGCCTTCAATTTAGGAGATGCCGACGTGGCGACCCTGGAAAAGGCCCTCGGCAACACTGCAGTTTAGACTTCTGGTTTAATACGGGGCCTATCCTGACACAGCCCCACTTGTCACCCAGAGTTACTACTCTGATTACCGTGAAGCAAAAAAGGAGAAAAGCAATGTCTTCGAAATACACGACCAGAATTAAAGACATTAGACCACCCAAAGGTGACCTTGACATCAATGATGCGCTGCGGCTGGCAGTCGAGGATGAGCGATTTGCCGCTGCCCTGGCCACTGACCCGGAAAGATTCAAAAGCGTATTCAAGTTCAATGACGCGGAAGTTGCGGCGATCAGAGAGTCAATTGGCAAGGCGGCAGATATCGGTACTGCGGGTTGGTACGAGTAAGACATTCCAGCTTTCGGTTCCAGGTTGGTGACGAGAATGCGAAGCCATGCGATCGTCTATTTCCGCATGGCTGCGCACCAACCATCCAGAATGACTAATTGTTGTTGGAATGCACAGTCGGCATGAATCGATAGGTGACAAATAGAGTTTTAAAGCGTGCTTTAGTTGACGAACTATAGCCCACCTCAACTCATTGCCCTCTAACTGAAGACAGTCCGGCTGCAGGCCTCGGGGCCTCCTGCGGTAGTTCCATAACGAGGTTCATCATGAAATGCCTAAGTATTCACCTTACTGATTTGTGTAACAGCGAGTGTACCTTTTGCGTGGTTGGTTCACCGCTATACACCAAAGATTCCGTCGCTTACGAGAGTGTTATCGCCTTCCTTGACGAGAATCGTGACGGTGGCTTCGGGGCGGTGAACCTACACGGCGGGGAGCCCACCATTCATCCTCAATTCATCGAGACACTCGAATACATCGGTAAGCTTGGCTATCCGGAAATACATCTTCAAACCAACGGAATCAAACTCGAAAACGAAACGTTTGTGCGCCAGCTCGTCGATCGGCATGTAACGAATTTCATCATCTCCCTCCATGGCGATCTCGCAGAAATTCAGGAAAGCCAAACCTTTACCAAAGGAGGTTTCGCAAAGACCCTCCAGGGAATCAGGAATGCGAAGGCACTCGGCGCGCATGTCAGGACCAATACGGTCATCACGACGCAGAATCTCAAGAGGTTACTCAATATCGCCCAACTCGCCGACAGCCTCTGCGTCGATCACATCAACTTTTCAAATCTGCACCCGGTAGGCAGCGCGAGGTTCTCGCGAAGCACGATCATGCCGCGGTTTGAAGACATGCGCCCTCACCTTTACCCGGCCATCGATTTTCTCCTGCAACGAAACCGGCGCGTAACGGTCGAGGGGTTTCCCTATTGCACGATCGACAACGGACGAGAAGGCCTTCACCTCAATAATGAATATCGCGAGATAAAGCTCCTCATTCGCGGCCGGATTCTTCAGGACTATGACATTTTCATGATGGACCAAATGCGCGTCTTCGGGGCGCCGTGTGAAGGTTGCCGTGTGAGGGACCTGTGCGGCGGAGTGTATCCGGAGTACATCGACTACAACGGTTGGGCCGAATTCGACTCGGCATTGGTGCCACTCACACTATCCACACAAGCCGCGAGGGCGTCATGAATCCCTCCTTCACTTCAATTCTGGTCAGCGTGACTGAAGGATGTCACGTCGGATGCGCTCACTGCGGCTTTATCGGGTCGACGCGCGACCGCGAAACCGAGATCTCGGATTTAACTGATTGGGTCGGGCAAGCCTGCACTTACGGCATCCCTATGATCATCTTCACTGGTGGCGAGCCATTTGAAAAATACGAAGTGCTGCGCAAGGGCGTGCTCGCCGCGTTCAATCACGGAGCGATGAGCGCGCTCTTTACAAGTTCTTTCTGGGCGTCTTCGGTTGACACAGCTTTGACCAAGCTTCGGGAGTTGCGCGGCTTAAGACACCTTTACTTGAGCACAGACGTCTACCATCAACGACGCGTTCCGTATGACTTTGTCCATAACGTCATCGCGGCGGCTGACATACTGGAAATACCGGATATCACCCTTTGCATAACCTATGCATCGGAACAAGACCGCCTGGGTGTTCGTGAAAACTACCTCCGCTACAAGGACCGCGTGAGGTTCTACGAGTCTCGTGTGATCCCGACTCCTTTCATTCGTCAAGAAATGCACCAGCAAGACCACATGCTCGACGGGTCGGCAGAAAGCTATGAACCTACTTGTTGGCTTGAAACGCCAATAATCAATCCGAATGGCGATTTGTTTACCTGCCATGCCGGAAAAGTTGGCGCGCACGGCAACATGGAAGACCTGCCTTACTGGTTGGGCAATCTCAGAAGAAATTCGTTCGCCGAGATAATGGCGAAGGCGCGGCAGAAGGTTGAATATCAATACCTGAGGACTCATGGACCACGAGGTGTCGCGCAGCTTTTCAAAGAATATCCCGAGCTGTCATCCGCGCTAAAGAAGAATAAGTTCACGGGGCCTTGCGATATGTGTTTCGCTGTCCTTTCTACCCCCAAAGGACAGAGTTGCCTTTCCGACTACGCACACAAGCCCGAAGTAGTTAACCGGATAAACATCAAATTGGCGCTCAATTTTGGAGAACCTCCACTCGACTTCCGGATCGGGTAGTAAGTCAACCGTTAGCTTCACGAAGGCAATCAGGTTCCCTGACATGACCAACCGATCGAGAAGCTTGAGGCCGTTTTGTCAGCGCACTAACCGGTGCGCACTTGGATTTGATTTACCGATTGGCGGACGACGATCCTGACTCTGCATTTCGTCGCCATCACTAACATGAACCACCTGTTTATAGCTCTCAGTACAAAAGGTTACGGCGAAACAGCTCTGGGAATCCGTGTAGCAACCGAACTGCAGGAGCGAGGTGATAAGTGCTTTTTTCTTGCACACCAGAGCGCCATCCCTTTGCTGCAAAGCACGACGTTTCCGCACATGAAGACGAGCGATCATGCGATCGGCTTCTTGAATCTCACGCTGCACACTCTCATCAGAAAGATGAAGCCGGATTCAATAGTTCTCTCAGATTACTTCACCACCGCCCTGGCGTTTGAAAAGGCAGCGATTGACCCGACATTCCTAAAACAACTCGACATCTCCGTCGGCGCAATCGACACGTGGGACATGGAGAAGAGTGGGTCGGTGATAGATGTGTTCGGTAACGAGCAGAGGGAGTTTCAAGATTGGTCAGACGTTTTGGACTATCGTTTGATTCCTGTCCCGATTGCCCGGCCAGATTCAGACGGACCGTATTACCAATGCTTCCCCGATCCAATTCAGATCACCAAGAAAATTAAGAGGCACATTCATCGCGACCTCGCTATCCCTCCAAACGGAAAAGTCGTGCTGTTTTGCAGTGGGGAATGGCAACACGCAAGTTTCACCAGCGAACACGGGAACCGGCTTACGCGACTGCTGCCGAAATTGGTGGGCCAATTCATAGATAAATTGGGCGAGGATGTTTTCCTGGTCCATGTCGGCCCCTCCTCATTTGCGAAGGTCATGAATGATCGCTACCGCTGGTTGCCTTCGCTCGCGCCGGATCAGTTTGACATGCTGGTTGCGAGCGCCGACGTGTTGCTGGTAGCAAATGCATCCTCGACCACGATTGCAAAGGCTCTGGTAACAGGAATTCCGGCAGTCGTATTGATGAATTCCCACGCCGTAACCTCTGTCGCCGATATTCACTCGCAAAGCGGAGCGGTTTCCAAGGAACTGGAAGCGTGGATTTCCGAAGCCGCGCCCATCTATCCGTTCTACATGTGGCCCATCGGCTACTACCGTTTTCTTAAGCCTTTGCTGGACGGGAATTATTTCTGCGACGTTGTTCCGATGCTTGAGATCACAAATGAGCACGAGGTATTACGCACGTTGCAATTACTCTTGTTTGAGGCGGGTTCAAGGCGCGATCACATCGCACGTCAGATGCAGTACGTGGAACAGTTGCGGCTATTGCCAAAGGCCGCCAGCTTAATCAAACAAAACGGCAGAGCATGAAAAAATTTCTAGGAATATTGCCTGCGGCCGGGAAGAACACCAGGCTGCATCCATTCAAGTATCCGAAGGAGTTGCTTCCGGTCCATTACCACCCTGCGGACAATGGCAACAAGATCGTCCCGAAGCTGGTAATTGAGTATTCGTTAACGGCGATGAATCTTGCGGCCGTTGACGCCTGTGTTCTCGTCGTCTCCGACACCAAACCGGAGATCCTGCGCTACCTCGGGGATGGCAGTCAGGCAAACATGCGTATCGGTTACATCGTGCAGGTCCAACCGTTGGGGTTGGCCCACGCAGTAGATCAAGCTTGCCAGTGGGCATCAGAGTTCGATTGCAACTGTTGTCTTACCTTGCCCGATACGATTTTCGAGCCATGCGAAGCAGTAAGCGTTATCAAGAATGAACTACTTTCGAAGCAGGCCGATCTTGTGCTCGGTGTTTTCCCGACGGCGTCTCCACAAACGCTGGGCCCTGTTCACGTCGAGAACGGAATCGTGCGGGCCGTCTTCGACAAGCCAACTGACACAACCTTAAGGAATACCTGGGGCGTGGCTGCATGGACTCCCAGGTTTTCCGCGTTATTGCATGAGAAATTCACTGCGGGGGGAAACGAGGAAGTGATATTGGGAGAGGTCTTCGATGAAGCCTGCAAGTCGGGATTCAACGTGCGGGCCGTTGAATTCCCGCATGGCTTGTACCAGGACCTGGGAACTGGGAACGGTCTCTTAGGTTTAGGTGCGTCGGAGCTGGTGATGGAACTGAAATGAAACCTCGACGTCATCTATTGGTTGCCGTTCATCATCAGTCGTGGGGAAGAACTGAAATGGCAGTACGGATTGCCCAGGACTTGCAGGCTGCCGGTGATGAAGTGCGTTTCTTAATACACGCGTCCGAAATTCCGTTGCTGGAGAAGACTGGTTTTAAATTCGAAGTCGTCAGAGACCATATTGGAGGTCTCGCCCGCGTCCTGTTCGATAAACATGTCAGTCAGGTACGGCCTGACTCGGTGATTTATTGCGACTTCTTCAACACGTCGAACTACTTGTTGCATCTGGGAATTAGCGACTCGGAATTTCTACTTGGTTATGACTGTCCCACCGTGACATTGGACGTTTGGGACTATCAGCTTACGGGCCATCGCATTGACCTGTTTGGAGAGTCAACTGCTGACCTGGTCCATGGCGACATTAACCAGAAGATTTCGGAGTTCAATCGGATCACGCATCGGCTGATCCCGGTGCCGTTTGCGGCTTGCGATGACCGTTCCGGCAAGTTCGCATGTTTGCCAAAGAATTCAGGAATAGGTAGTGCGAAGGACTGGCGAGACCGGCTAAACATCCCGGCGGATCATCAAGTCGTTTTGTTTTGCACCTCCAGGTGGCAACACGTTAACGGCTCCGAAAATGGAACCGGTCGCTTGTGCAGTTTTGTTCCCAAAGTCATTTCATACTATATACGTCGACTAGGACCGGCTGTTCACCTCGTTCATGTTGGTCCTAAGTCTTACGAGTTTCAGCACGTGCTGGGTCACCGCTACCACTGGTTGCCGCCACTCGCTCGCAATGATTTCAAGAAACTGATTAGCAGCGCCGACTTGTTGTTGTCGCCGAACATGTGCGCCACGACTATTGCGACTGCAATCGAATTAAACGTGCCGGTCATCGTGCTGAGAAACTCCAGGATGGTGCGGACGATTGACGAGGCAATAGAGGCAGCCGGAGGGGAGTTGTCAGACAACGTTCAAACTCTCATAACTGAATCACTGCCGATCTATCCCTTCGTCCTCTGGCCGCTCGGTTACTATCAGTTTCTTTCTCCACTGCTTACCAGCAACGAGTATTGCGAAGCCTTCGACAGTCTCGAACTGTTGCAGGAATCGTCAGTGATCGGCCGCAGCGAAGAGTTGCTTAATGAAACGCCGGCACGACAAGAGATGATCGCAAGGCAGGTGAATTACACGCAGCAGGTGGGAAAGCTACCTACCGCAGCCGATGTAATGAACGGTTTTCTTCAGTAGCTGCGTCGAGAAGAGCGACCGGATCAGCAGTCGCGCGCGCGAGGGGTCTGACGTGAGAACAGTCACGATAAACATCAACAAGCGCTGTCCTCTCAAATGTAAACATTGCTCGCTTGGGTTCTCCGAATCATATCGAGGCGATGACATTGGCCTGGGCTCTGAAGCTCTGGCCCAAATGATCGAGGCCGTCGACAATCAGACCTATGGAATGATTCTGCTTGCAGGCGGCGAACCATCGCTCAGCCCTAATCTAATCCGGGTTGGGATTGCGAGTAGCCGGAAGGCGGGACTTCTTAGCGCGATGGTTACTGCACCGATATGGGCGCAAACACCGGTTGCGGCTGATCACTTTCTCTCAAAGATACCTGGTCTCAACACTTTGATTCTCAGCTACGATTTTTACCACCTCGATTTTCTTACCATCGAACACTATCGCAACGCTGCGGTTGAGGCGATCAAGCGAGGCATCAGGATTGTCTTTCAAATTGCCTACACGTCAGAGGAGGAAAAAGAGCAATTAATCGATTCGCTGGGAGGACTGAAAATTCTTGCGAACCAAATCAATCCGATGCGAACCGTGAGGGTAGGAAATGCGGTTACCGCGAATCTGGTCGCCGATGAAGTTCAGGTTATGGAGCCATCAGACCTGGATTCGATTAACCGCGGGTGTGTCCTCGGAAATTCCTTCATCGACGAGAATTTCAATGTTCATGGTTGTTGCTGGTCCACCGCCGCAGAAGAGTCGCCTTTTTCTGTCGCTGCTGATGGTAGTCCGTCGTCAGTTGGGAAAGCTTTCAAAAACCTTGAAGCACGTGCTCTTTTTCAAGGCGTACGGCAGAACGGCTTCATCGATAGTTTGAGTGAAAAAGGCAAGCAAGCCGTGGTCGACCTGGTCAGAGGTGAGAAATTCTCCAGCGAGTGTGACCTCTGTATTCGCATGATGAGCAAGAGGGCGGCGCATGTTTGGGATGAATGCGCGGTCTCGATGCCCTCAAAACCGGAAAAAACAGTAGCTGCGGGAAATGGAAAATCCTAGCTTCTCAATTGTTGTTCCAACTTTTAACGGCGCGCGTTTTCTGCTGGAAGCGCTCGATAGCGTGACCGCGCAAACGCTTCAGACGTGGGAATGTTTAATTGTTGACGACGGTTCAACTGATAACTCCTACGAGATTGCCTCGAAGTGGGCCAGCACTCAAAAAGCTTCGGCCCGGGTTTTCCGGCGCCCGGAATCCTCGCAGCGTGGCGTCGCCGCAACTCGAAATTTTGCCATTCGCGAGTCGTCGTCCGAGTGGATCGCATTTTTGGACCAGGACGACATCTGGAAGCCATCCAAGCTGGAGGAACAGGTCCAGTTCATTCGACTCCATCCGGAGTTTGCTGTGATTGGCAGCCTACCGGAAATTCGATTCGAGAGCACCTCGAGATCGCCGTTCATCGAGAACTGGGAGGCGATGATCTTTTCCATTGATGAAGAAAAGTCGATGAATCTGCGGCTGAAAGATTTTATTGCAGCTTGCCCGTATTGCATGTCAGGTGTCGTCGCAAGGAAATCGAGCCTGTTGGAAGTCGGGGGATTTGATAACTCCATCAGTCGCATTTCTGATTGGAAGACGTGGGCCTGCCTGGCGAGCCGCGGTCCCCTCGCCCTCATGCGATCGATTCTGGTCACCTACCGTCTCCACGGTGATAACGAACTCTTGAACCTGCAAAGCGAACCGCTTGGCATCGTCGACGCTCTGCTGACAGTGCGGTCACATATGGTTGATTGGATGGCCAAGGAGCAGTCGTTGACGAGCGAGGAGGCTTCGAGCCGGTTCGATGAAATTCTTCAGCAGGAAGGACTAGCCTGGCTTCGTCAAAAGGCTCAAACCAATTCATATGCAAGGGGCGTTGCCTATGAATAACAACAACGGTCCTGTCGTTCTCGTCGTCGCCCCTGACAAAAGTCTTCCGCAGGGGTTAAGCACGAAAGATTTCCTTGGCCGGATGCCGAACATTGGAGTTCTCTATCTTGCCGCGGCGCTGGAGGCAAACGGACAGAGATGCGTTGTTCTGGATCGACAGCATTCCAGTGTTTCTCCCTTGCAGCTCGCAGTTGAGATAAATACTCACAAACCATCGCTCGTCGGTTTCACCCTATATGACGTAACGATGGAGTCGACGCGTCAAACCCTCTCGATCTTGCGGCTCCTTTACAAAGGTGCAGTTGTAGTCGGAGGTTACACACCAACCTTTCACGCCGAAGAGATTCTCCAACGATGGAATGACGTGGATTACGTGGTAGTGCGCGAGGGCGAAAAAGCGATCGTGGCTCTCACTGAACACTTCAATGGGGCACGCACCATCCAGAACGTTCCCAACCTCGTCTACCGTCAGGATGAACAGATCCAAATGAATCCGGAAGATAACCTGGTCGACGTGAACAGTATTCCATGGCCCAAAAGAGAATGGCCTGAACGAGGGGACGTGACGCCAATTGTTTCAAGGAGAGGGTGTCTTAGCCGCTGTACTTTTTGCTCGATGGTCCCATTCTATGACCTTAGGCTCGGGCCAATCGTGCGGACGCGCAATCCTTCCAACGTAGTTGATGAAATTGCCTATTGCGTCGACAACGGGAGCACCGAGTTCATGTTCTACGACGACGACTTTGGCCTTTCGTCAAAAGCTGAACGTGAATGGTGTGCCCAGTTTCTCGATTGTGCCCGAAAGCGTGGCGTCAAATTTCATTGGGGAGTGGAGTTGCGGGTTACTGACGTCATTCGAGGAGAGTCGCTTCTGCGCGACTTATGCGAAGTCGGATTAACGCATATTTCCATCGGAATGGAGTCGTTGCTGCCGCGCCAACTGAAACTCTACGGAAAAGGCTACAAGCAGGACGACGTTTTCAAAGCGGTCGAGATAGCGAGAACTCTACCCCTCGATTTCCAAACCAACGTGATTTTCTGGGATCCATGGCTTACGCTCGAAGAGGCGGTCGAGCACGTGGAACTCTTGGACCAGATCCGAATTCAGGACCAGTTGGGGTCAGCAAATTTCCCTTTCCACTCCGGACTGTTAATTGGGCGTCGCGGGACAAAACTTCATTCATTGCTCGCGGCGGCGGAAATGCTGCAACAGCGCTCAGGAAATTTTTATGAGTACGACTACGACTTTGTTGACCGCCGTGTTGCAGCGTTCCACAAAGGCGCATTCTTCAAATTCCTCGCGCGAGCCCATGCAGTCGTCAGACCGGCGGCTTTGTGGCTGTTCGTCCCACGAATTGAACATGCCGGACAACTCGAAATCGCCAGTGCCTACCGAAGATACGCAAGGACCATTGCCCACGCTGAGTTCGAATACTTCAGGGCGCTCGTAACCGCCGCCTGCCATAACGTCGATCCGGTGGAATCCGAACGACTGGCCGACCGAATACATGCGGAGTTTGGCCCACAGATCGATCGCTGTGCCGACTTACTTCCAGTGCTCTCATCGCGGCATGCGGCTGTCGCGGTCAACTAACAGCTACTTCATCAACATAGAATTGCCGGTACCATTGGCGGAACTCTACTATGGGACCATCGGCGTCAGTGAAGGGCGGATGTGGCCGGTAGATCTTGTTCTGGAAAATCGGGATGTCGCGCTCAACTTGTTTACTCATTTCAGCCAGGACCTGTTCCTGAATCATCTCCAGACCTTTCATACCTCTGTTGAACGAAACCGCGATGTTGAAAACAACGGTCTCGTCATCGATAGGTGTAACCGGATTCAGTACGATGAATCGAGGAAAGCCTGAGTACCTGGCCCAGGTTTGACCGGGCCCATTATATTCCGTCGTAACCGTTGAAACTGACGACAGGCCGTCCGCGGCAGATTCCATCACTACGCGGCTTTGGTGCCCGTTGTACGAAATGTCAAACGACGGCTCAAGAAGATGAACGCACTTGAAGTGAGTAACGTCGATAATGTTTTCGTGTGATTCCTGAATGTGACACTTTACAAGCCACTGCCGCGTAACAAAGTCGGTCCAATCTTCGTTCTCGTCAGTGAACTCCGGAAGCAAGATGACGTCGAAGAGTGGCGATGTATTCCTGGGATGAAACCAGGCGTAGATCGAACGGTTGGCCTCCACCACAGGCCACGACTTGAGGCATCGCTTGCCCACCAGCTCGGGTGTCTTCGTGGCATAGGGCACTTCGATGCACACTCCGTCCCCGTCGAAGTGCCACGAATGGAAGGGACATATGATCGTCTCGCCATCGATACGACCTCCGTAGCCAATATGGGCTCCGAGGTGAGGACAGAAGGCGTCTAATAGTTTTGCGTGCCCGCCATCGGTGCGATAGAGCACCAAATCCTTTCCAAAGAACTTCCTGGGGAAAACATCTCCGGGCTGCAATTCATTTGAAAATGCGATGTGATACCACCCGTAGGGTTGAGTCATCGGATAGCGCTCTTTCATAATTTGACCCCTTCAAGGTCGAGTGAATGAGGTGTTGATTTTGAGAGCACGGTATCGCTGCCTGGTTGTGAATTTGATGGATGGATAATACCAGAATAATGAGTCGAGAATTGCCGTTAAAAAACCCGCTCAACTTTCGTTGTGCGGGTTTCGTTTTCAGCCGATAGTTAATCTAGAGCGCTCAGCAGTTCACTGAGCAGCCCGGTCAGGGTTTTTCCTTTTTGTCGCCCCTACCTCTGTTGCCCTGATTGTTGTTGTTCTGCGGCGGCGGCTTCTCACCCTTTGGTTGGACAACTACCCGGTTGTCCTCTTTTGGAGGACGCTTGTCTCCGCCGTGTTTTTGAGCAAAGACCCCCATTGACAGGAAACATCCCACCGCCACGGCCAGTATTTTTCGCTTCAAGTCGAACATCTTATTTCCGAACCTCCTCATGCTCGGCTCCCCGTCGCTAGAATGCTCGCCGAAAGCATTGAACAGGTGATGTTGCTGCGGCATTACTTACGAAGTAAGGGTGCCGGGCACTGGCTGAAGGTCGGGCCCCAGGGGGCGTCCCGTACGGGAATCGAACCCGTGTCGCCGCCGTGAAAGAGAAGCGACCTATTGTAATTCAATGTAACTTCGCGGCATGGATAGCACTTTACCGCATTTGAAGGACTCACGGGAACGCTTATTGGACTCTTAATGGATGCGCGGTTTGCCATGCAATGCCCGCCGTTGCTTTCCGTTACCGGCAACGGATTTTAAGTCCTTTGAAATCGGTATCACCTAGTCTGACGAAACGATACGAGCCAGTATTTACAGGCCTAGCGGTCGTCAAGGTATTGCTTCGGCTGATTTCGTATCAACACATACCGCCACCATCTTAGCCCCATCTTGCCCTATCGGGACAAGCAACAAATAAGGCTGGCTCTCATTCTCAATCCCTTCATAAATTCGCTTCGCATTAATTCGGTTCTTCAAGCGAGCGCAAGCGGTCAATGCATTCAATTAGCACCATAGTAGTCACCGACTACAATCGGCGTTCATGCCTATTGCTGCCGTTGTTGTTCTGTGAATGCCTCCGCAGCTCGAGTTACTGAAAGGATTTGTTCATAAAAGTCACAAGTTGAGAATAACCTGATCTGGCGCTTCTTCCATAAGCCAATGGCCGGAACCTTAATGACGACTCCTTGAACATCTGTATCGACCAGGCGTGCTTGCTCAATCAAAAAGTTTCCTGACGCCTTCTCGCCCGTGAGGACCTAGCATCGGCATAGTTAATTTTGTTTTGCGTAAATTCGGCGAAACGCCTGCTTAAGAGCGCGACATCGTTTAAGAGCTTCAGGCGGCGCGTTGTGTTACAAAAATGTTCACTCAACTTGTTAGTAAAACATTCTGCCCAACTGTCTTTACATAGAACGAGGAGATTGCGAGGCGAGCTCGACCGATGCCGATATCCCAAGATAACGTACTGCCTCTGCCATATTTTTTCAGCCTAAAGATGGAGGAGACGCGCCGAGGAGGACAGAATTTAGAGGAGATCGTGACTGATCTCTACGCGAAGCTGCGCGCACCCCTTCTGTCGTACGTCTACCACCTAGTCGGCTCCACCCGCGACGCAGAGGATCTAGTACAGATTGCATTCCTGCAACTCTTCGATCAACTCAGCCTCAACATCGAGATACGGAACGTGCGCGGATGGCTGTTCCGGGTCGTTCACAACCTGGCCGTCGAAAACGCGAGCCGGCTGGATCGGAGAGAGGCTCTTATTCAGAAGTGGCTCCCCGACCGGCGTGAGCCAGTAACTGATTCACGCTCGGCGGAAGACTGTTTGATCCGGCGCGAACAGATTGAGAACGCCCTCGAGAAGCTCAACGAGAAAGAGAGACACTGTTTAATACTGCGCGCGGAGGGTTTGAGCTACCAGGAGATCGCAGACGTCCTGGAAATAAGCGCCAAATCAGTCAGTGTTTATCTTGCGAGGGGCCTTCAGAAATTTGAGCAGAAAAATGGAAAACAAAATTAGCGACAACGGCGCAATACCCAAACACCTGGCTGGTGATGAGCTGATCTCATATCTGGACGGGGAGCTGTCGCGCGGCGAACAGTTCGAGGCGCGTACGCATCTCGAAAGCTGCTGGAAGTGTCGCAGCCAGTTGAATGTCCTCCAGAGCAGCATCGACAACTTTCTATCTCTACGTCAAGAGAGCCTCTTACCCGGCAAGCTACCTCCCTCCGGTCCCGCAGTGGAACTGTTCCGCCAGCGGCTGGTCGAACACAGCGCTTCACCTCCACCTCAGGCGTCTTCCTGGCTCCGCATTGCACACTGGAGCTCGGTGTTCAGCAGTTTCACTTCACCGTTCAAAACTGTGTTGCCGAAGCTGACGGCCTCACCCCTCGCCGCGAGAGCGGTCGTATTTATCTTCCTGGCGGTCATCGTGGGGATCCTGTTGCTCCGCTCAAACAGAGTTCCTACCGTCTCGGCCAGCGAACTGCTGCGGCAGGCGACTCAAGCTCAGACAGCCGAACTCCGCGCGACCTCCCAGCCCGTGATCTATCAGAAGCTGCAAGTGCGACGGGTCCGCCAAGTGTCCGGACGCGACAGCGTGGTGAGCTTGGAGATCTGGAACGACGCGACGCGCCCACGCTTCCGGCAATCGGTGACTGAGGGCGTCGGTCGCCGCTTCCTGCCCGCCACGGCGTCGGCAGGGATAGGCGGAAGGGAAACCTCTTCCTTCCCGGAAGTCCTGCTCGAACTTGATCAAGTTCTGCGCGCCAACCGTATGGACCCGCAGCACCCGCTCTCGGCAACTTCCTATCGGTCATGGCGCGACTCATTAGGACAAAAGCAGGATGAGGTTACCAGAACAAAACTGTCCGGTGATATCGATACTCTGACGCTCCGCACTGTCCCGACAGGTGTTTTGAATGTAGGCCAGATCACGGAAGCCGTGTTCGTCGTGCGAGCGCGCGACTGGCACCCCGGAGAACTGCGCCTGCGAGTCCGAGCCGAGGGCGGAGATCGTGAGTACGAAATCGTAGAGACAGCCTTCGAGGTAGTGAGCCTGCCGAGGCTCAGCTCCGAGATTTTCCCAGATCAGCCAGGCGCGCCGACCGCGTCCAACTCGATCCCCGGCGCGACCCTAACCGGAAGCCCGTCGCCAGAGCTTTCAGCCAACGCTAACGGTGCCCCGATGCCTTTGCCGCCTGTGCGCGCGACCGCCGAGTTGGAGGTGGAAGTCCTTCGACTGCTCAACCAGGCCGGTGCAGACCTAGGCGAACAGGTCAGCACCAGGAGGAACTCAGACGGATTGCTCCGGGTCGAAGGGATCGTGGAAACGGAATCACGCAAGGCTGAGATCCTGCGCGCCCTCGCGTCCGTCATGAATCACGCGGCGGTCCGCATAGAAATTAAGACCGTGGCCGAAGCCCTGGCCGAGAAGCGCGGGCAGGGCAGGGACGCATCACGCCCGGCGCAGGAGCAGAAGGTCGAAATTGACAGCGGTGCGGTGGCCGCTGAAGGTGAGCTTCGCTCCTACTTCAAGAGCGACGAAGGGGCACGCCAATTTGCCGCCCGGATGGTGTCAAGGTCACAGCACGCCATGCGCCGCCTTTACGCGCTGAAACGACTCTCGAATCAGTTTTCGGCGGAAGAGTTACGCGCATTCACTCCCGAAGCGCGCGCCAAGTGGCTCGCTCTGATCCGCACGCACGCACGCGCCTACCTGCAGGAAGCGAGCGGTCTCAGGCAGGAGCTACAACTGGTCTTTTCTGCGTCCGCGCAATCAGCGGGCGCACAAGGTGGGCCAGCGATAACCGATCCCATTGATGTGGTGCACGCCGTCGAGCAACTCTTCAAGTTAGGTTCGGCCAACGACCGCGTGATCCTGTCGGCATTTACGACCTCCTCGGAAGGTGTCAAGGTCACGACCATCAAGACTGGAGCCTTCTGGCAATCACTCTCCGCCGCCGAGGCGTTAGCGGCGCGCATTCAATCAGCACAATGAATTACTGAAAGGAAATGAAGATGTTAAGCCCCAGACGCGCCTTCCGCCTGCTATTGCTTGTTACCCTCTGTCTTTCAACCCTCGTCGCCGCGCACGCGCAGGCGGCGACCGCAACGCTTTCCGGCAGGGTCGTTGATCAGAACGCTGCGGTCGTCGCGGGCGCGAATGTGACGGCGACGAATACGGCTACGGGAATGCAGCGCCAGGCGCAAACCTCCGACGACGGCGTTTTCACCATCCCCCTGCTTCCGCCGAGCACGTATATCCTTTTAGTCGCGCGCGAGGGGTTCGCCACCGCAAAGGTCGATGATGTGGTGCTTAATGTCGGCGATCAGAAGGCGCTCCGGATCGAATTGAAGGCGGGGGAGGTCACTGAGATTGTGCAGGTGACGGGAGAAGTGGCGCTGATCGATGAATCTCCGGCGGTGGGCACCGTTGTTGACCGGCAGTTCGTTGAAAACCTGCCGCTTAACGGAAGGAGTTTCCAGTCGTTGATCGCGCTAACACCAGGTGTCGTTCTAACGACAACAAACTCAGATTCTCAAGGCCAGTTCAGCGTTAATGGTCAACGAGCGAATGGAAACTACTTCACGGTTGATGGTGTGAGCGCCAACATAGGCGTCAGTACTGCGCGCAACCTTGGACAGACCAGTGGAGGTCAACTTCCGGGATTGAGTGCATCGGGAGGAACGAACGCCCTCGTCTCCGTTGACGCCTTGGAGGAATTTCGTATTCAAACGTCCACTTATGCGCCGGAGTTTGGCCGCCAGCCGGGAGGCCAAGTATCGATCATTACCCGTTCAGGAACAGACAACTTACATGGAACGCTTTTCGAGTATTTCCGCAACGACGCACTCGATGCCAACGACTGGTTTAATAATGCTTTCCGTTTGCCGAAACCGAAGCTGAGGCAAAATGATTTCGGCGGAGTTTTAGGCGGCCCAATAGTCAAAAAAAGACTTTTCTTCTTCTTCTCGTATGAAGGATTGCGGTTGACATTGCCTCGCACAAGGATTGTGTCCGTCCCCTCGGCGGCTGCGAGGCAAGCCGCTCCCGCGCAGCTTCGACCATTCTTAAATGCATTCCCTCAACCCAACGGCCCTGATTTAATCGGAGCCAATGGCCAACCAAACGGTCTGGCGCAGTTAACCGGCAGTTTCTCGGACCCCTCCGAACTCCATGCCACCAGCATTCGGGTCGATTATACTTTAAATCAAAAGGTGAGTCTGTTCGGCAGATATAACTATTCTCCTTCGAACACGACGACGCGGGGCTCGGTTGGAAGCCTCAATAGTAGTTTTCGTTCTGCAGTAAATGTGCAAACAACTACTATTGGCTCAACACAGATCCTTTCGTCGCGTCTCACTAACGAGGTTCGTGCCAATTACAGCTCGACAGTTGGAAGGGGCGATGATTTGATCGACGACTTCGGGGGGGCGATACCATTAGACGACGCGGCAATATTGCCAAGTTTTGCTTCCCGTGAGACCAGCAGGTACCTCTTCGGTCTTGGCTCTGGGATTCAGTATTTCGTCGGAAAGAATGTTGAGAACCGTCAGCGTCAATTCAATTTGATCGACAACCTTTGGTTTCAAACCGGGAATCACCAACTCAAGTTTGGCGTGGACTATCGACGTTTAATCCCGTTCTACGGGGCGAGAACATACGATCTGTTCGCTAACTTTAGAGGTATCGGAATGGGTGTAGCTACGCCGCCGGTCGGGTCAGTCTTATCGGGAAGAGCATCGTCCGTCTCGGTTACTTCTCGATTACCGGTGAGTGTGCTTATCTCAAACTTTGCCGCTTACGCACAGGATACTTGGAAAATAGTGCCTAGGATGACGATCACATATGGTGTTCGATGGGACGTTAATCCCGCCCCGAAAGGCAGAGACGGAAATGACCTACTGACGCTGCAAGGATTGGACAATTTGGCGACCGCGACGCAGGCACCTGACGGCACAGCGCTCTACAAAACTACATATGGCAATTTTGCGCCTCGCGTTGGTATTGCGTACCAAGTGTTCAGCGGTTCGGGCCGAGAAACAATGCTGCGAGGCGGGTTTGGTATATTTTACGATCTTGGAAGTGGCGTGACGGCGGACGGCGCCGTTAATTTCCCATATTCAAATAGAAGGAGTTTCACAAACATTGCTTATCCGCTCGATCCCTCTCTGCTCTCGCCTCCATCCCTTCCGGCGACATATCCAATCTCTAACTTTAACTTTATGGTGGTCGCGGACCCTCAGCTCAAACTGCCCAGAACATTCCAATGGAATCTTAGCCTGGAGCAGTCCCTTGGAGTAAATCAAGTATTGTCCGCTTCTTACGTTGGTGCGGCCGGGCGCGAACTGTTGAGACAAGAGCAGGTGTTGGGTGGTGCGTTGAATTCAAATCCGCTGTTCGTACCCTCAGCTGCCTTTCTTGAAGTTACAAGAAACCAAGCATCTTCTGACTATCATGCGATGCAGCTCCAGTTCCGGCGCCGTTTGTCCCGCGGATTACAGGCACTAGCGTCTTATACATGGTCACATTCAATCGATAATGCGTCGACAGACTCATTTTTCAGCGGCGTGCCTGCCGACCAATTGGACGTGAAGAGCGATCGCGGCGATTCTGATTTTGATGTACGCCATGCGTTTAGTGGAGCTGTTAGTTACGATATTCCGACGCCGCATCTTGGACCATTTGGCAGTTTTATCTTGCATAACTGGTCGGTTCAAGGAATTTTTAGAGCTCAGACTGCAACACCCGTGAATGTATTTAATTCGTTTGTCATCGTCTCTCAGGTCGAATCTGTTCGTCCGGACTTAATTCAAGGAGTTCCGCTTTATATAACTGATCCATCCGTCGGGGGCGGGAAAAGAATAAATGCAAATGCCTTTGCTCTACCGCCAAGCGATGCAGACGGCAATGCGCTCCGACAAGGCAATCTGGGCCGAAACGCGCTGCGCGCCTCTATCCGCAACCTTGTATGCTCGCCGCGCTTTCCCTCAAGCTGGAAGAAGCTTCTGAGAACAGCTAGCGATCTAATAATCGGTCCCTCCACGTCACGGTTGATACCGACATTACACTCGAGACAAACACCTTGATTGAGCGTCGTGTTGTTTCCCAAGCTCTCAGGAATAATGTGCGAAATGGAAGCAGCCTCATCCCGTCCGCAATAGATACATCCGCTCATGACCAGCCTATGACGAATTCCGATCGACGTAACTCCTGACTGAAAACTCCTTGGGAATCAATCTCAAATAACTCCTCGCCTTCATTCCGCTTCGCTTCATTCCAGCCGAGACTGTGAATTTCAGAAGAGGATGCGACTGAAGGGGTCAAATCGCGGGTTTTTCACAGAAGAGGATGCGAATACGTACAAGAGTTGATGCGACTGGTTTCGATTTATACAAAAGAGGATGCGACGAGTTTCAAACCCGCCTAGGCACAACGAGTTTGAGTCGACGCTGTAATGGGACCGCCAACTCCATTCGCATCTTCTTCTGTATCGATTCGCACGCTCTTTTAGCCATTCGCATCCACTTCTGAAATTCAGAGACAATTGATTTAGTTTCCCCCTCTCCGGGCCGATTGTGCCACGAGAGCCCAGCCGCACAACTCTCCGCAAAGCCTCCGAGTGCTCCACTCCGTTCCGCCCCTACGGGTGTGCGTTCGTTATGGGGAGAGGAAGAAAGCGTGGTGAGCAAAGTAAGCAAGCTGACGCTTTGTGCACCTTCGTTACCTCGCGAACTTGTTAATGGAAAGATCAGAGTGTCATTACTTGAAGTTAACAACGTGCCTCTATCTTCCGTCTTATAGCGGAGCCAAGATCTCTAGCCGCAGCCTCAGCGGGGCGCGAGGGCGAGCGGAGCGAGTCCGAGTGGCCCGCTGAGGCTGTGGCTGGAGTCCCGCCACTGTTCCAGAGGCGGTCCAGCGGCTACATGCCGCTTCTTACAGAGATGACGCGAACAGTCTGGGCTGAGATCGAAGGCAGGCGACGGTTGTATCTCATCGACGATCATTGCGACTTCGTTGAGCCAGTGAAGCTGTACCTCGATCATTTAACGGCGCTAGAGAAGTCTCCAAACACACTGGAGAACTACTGTCGCCATCTCTGTCGCTACTTCACTTTTCTGCAGCGCGAACGGATAGATTGGCGTAGCGTCAAACCGGATGACCTAGTTCATTTTATTCAGTTGCTGCGTAGCACGGGTATGGGTAGTGCGCGAACGAATGAAAGCCGCTTGAATGAGAGGACAGTCAACACCATCGTTACCGCGGTCAGCAGTTTCTATCGTTATCACATTCAGCGTGGCGCGCAACTCGATCACCCGGTTCTCTACGAACAGATCTCCGATCGTTTCAGCAAGTTCAAGCGCTTCCTTGTTCATTTGAGCAACGACAGAACCCTCAAGCGGAGCTTCAAACTCAAAGAGCCGCAGCGTCGGATCAAGACTGTGAGGGACACCGATTTCGAGCGGTTCTTTTCGTCAACTGAGAACTTGCAGTTCAAGTGCATTTTGCTGCTGATGCGCGAGGGCGGACTCCGTATTGGCGAGGTCCTGGGGCTCTGGTTACAGGACATCGAGTTTCATCGCAATGGGGTTTGGGTACGACGCCGTCGCGATCTGGACAACCAGGCCTTGGCCAAGAGTCTGCGCGAAGGCGAGGAGCGCTTTGTCGATCTATCGCCTAGTCTGATGGCTCTTTTGGATCATCTCGTTTTGAAGCACAACTTTGAGACCGATCACGTCTTCGTCGTGCTCAAGAAGACGGCCAGGGACAAGCGCGGAAGGACTACTTACGGTCGCCCGCTGAACCGCCACGCAGTCAAAGCAATGTTCCGGCATTACAGCCGCAAGAACCAACTTCCAGTCCATGCCCACATGTTACGGCACACTCATGCAACCGAGTTGATTCGAGCCGATTGGGACGTCAGCTATGTGCGGAAGCGTCTGGGTCACGCGCAGGTCCAGAGCACCATGCTCTATGTACATCTGGACGATGAGGACATGAGAAAGAAGTGGCAACATTTTCAGGAGAGGCGTCCTGATGACTCAAATGACCCAGGAAGAGTTGGCGATTCTACAGAAGCGCACCAAAGCACAATGGCGATTTTGGATCCTGCTGCAAGATGAGCAGAACCGATCTCTTTCGGTCGTTGAGCTTTGTCGTCGCGCGGGATACCTCGGCACCAAACAATGGTTCACCGCTTTGAAGGATGAAGGTTTTCGCGCGCAGTTAGAAAGCCTCGGAGTGCCGACTAGACGAAATGAAGTCTTTATCCCTGGTCCAGTGACATTAGAAGATCCCGATAAAGTCTGGAGCAGAGATCGGGTCGATCTCCGCCGCTTGTACACAGACTATCCCAAGCACATGAACCAGAGCACTTTCAAGCTGGTTTTCACTTTCATCGCGAACCCGCGGTTGCGGGATCTGATCAAACGGTACTTCCGCGCCCGCGTCAACTTTTGGCAGCCGGCTACCTTCAGGCCATATCTGAAGCACGTCAAACCCTTTTTGACTCGACTCGGCGAGTCGTACCCGGACCTTGATTCCTTCACCGACCTAACCAGAGAGATGATCGAGCCCGCATTGAACCATCCTTATTGGATTGACCAAACAGGAGCGCAGCGATCGATGACCGGCTATCGCCGAGCCAAGATGGCCAGCTTTCTCGATGGAATGTTTACTTACATGAGGCTGCATGACTGGCCTGAAGCGCCTTTGCGCCCATTGATCTTTCCTGAGGATAAGCTCGGACGTCGGTTTCGACGCCCACGCCCAATACCAGAGAGTGTGATGACGCAACTGGACGCTCACCTCCATCTACTCCATCCCTACGCGCGTAACCTGGTTGAGATCCTTCGCGTGGTCGGTCTTCGTGGGGAGGACGCCCTCCATCTGCGGGAAGACTGTCTTGCCTGGGATGCTGCGGGTGACCCTCGGCTGCGTTGGCATAACCACAAGATGAAACGCGACGGACGACCGCTGCCAATTACTAATGAGGTCGCACGAGCTGTCGAGAGGCAGCGTGAGTTAGTTAAGGATGTAACCGATCACTTCGGCGGGCATTACCTCTTTCGCACCGAGTATGGACTGTATCAGTTTGAGAGCCTTTGCAATCAACTAACGGCACTCGCTAAGAAGGCGCCACTGCTGGGTCCAGACGGCAAAGTCT
>WNFV01002807.1_pt1 | contig 32547 bp, 35 predicted proteins | sample 5400101 | NCBI WGS metagenome assembly WNFV01 (sample SAMN13153361, study PRJNA577476) | soil metagenome | isolation source: 115 cm soil or saprolite under grassland replicate 1 | place: USA:California | collected 2016-06-15 | reverse complement strand
CGGATCTCACCGACCGAGGCCATGAAGGCTGCGGCCGTTTGCACGTTGACGCCGGGGACGCTCATCAGCCGCAGCACCTCTGGCCAGGCGAGCGCCTGCTTGGCGATCTCGCCGTCGAGGGCGGCGACCTCCTGGTCGAGGAAGTCGATCTGGCGTAGACAGCCGTCGAGGGTCAGCCGCTCGTCGAGCGGCAGCTCCAGCTTGGCCAACCAACGGCGGCCTCCCGTCCCGAACGCGTCCGTGACTGGGGGCCGCTCGCAGAGGTTGCGCGCGAGCACGGAATGCGCCTCGTTCTTCGCCCGCGTGCGCGCACGCACGAGCCGCTCACGCCGACTGGTCAGCCGCCGCAACGTCCGCGTCCGCTCGTCAGGCGTCCAGACCTGATCGAGCAGCCCGGAGCGCAACAGCCGCGCCAGCGTCCGCGCGTCGAGCCGATCGGTCTTCGCCTTCGCGTCGCTGATTGCTTTCAGCTTCCGCGTGTTCGCCACCACGACCCGGACGCCTCGCCCTGCAAGACCGAAACGATCCTGTCGCTCCCACTCGTTGCCTCCAGCGCAACAACGTCGGTCGCGAGCAAGCTCTGCGCGAACAGCTCGAGTGACGCGATCCGCGTCGCGACACGACCAGCCTCCTTTCGTCGACGAGCAAGGCGGGAGCGCGGTGGGACACACGACAGCGACGGATTCCTGCTCAGCACACCCGGGTAAGTCGCAGGGGCGGCCACGAACAACGTCGCGCTCGCAGCTCATCGGTCATAACGGCCTGCCCATCCGCGGTCTCCCATCACAAGCCCCATGTCCCGGGAGCCCGATGCTCACGGCGGGGTCGGACGCAGTTTCATGCCCGAGACAACGGCAACGCCTACCGCTCGGCCATGCATGCGCTCGCCTGCCGAGCCCTGGGAATCAAACACCTGCGCACGCGTCCCTACCGGCCACGGACGAACGGGAAAGCCGAACGCTTCATCCGCACTCTCGTCGACGGCTGGGCCTACGGCGCCGTCTACCGCAGCTCCACAGAACGCAACGCCGCGCTGCCAGGCTGGCTCAACTTCTACAATCGCCGCCGTCCACACGGCAGCCTCGGCCACCAAGCACCCATGAGCCGCTTACTTCAGCTCATGAACAACGTGTCTGGGTCCTACACCTAGTCCGCGTTTCTGTCGACGACCCTGAGTAGCTGGCCTGGTTCGGCAGGATCATCATCCTCAAGGAGAGGCACGGCGAGCGTGTGCTTCCGATCTGGAGCGGACCGCCTGAGGCCGACCTGCTCTTCACAAGCCTCCGGGGGACCTCCACCCCGCGGCCGATGCCGCACGACGTAATGGCTGAGCTCATCCGCGTGCTCGATGCACGCGTGGAGGGGGTGGAGATCACGCGGCAAACCGAAATCGCGTACCACGCGACAGTCGCGCTCGCGGTGGATGGACGGACCGAGGACGTGGACGCGCGGCCGAGCGACGCACTTTTACTCGCCGTCCGCACCGGCTCGCCGATCCTCGTATCCGAAGGCATCCTCAGCGAGCAAGGAGTTGAAGCGGAGGCGTTGAGCGAGAGGCTTCCAGGTCGGAACGCCAAGAGCGAAGTGATGGCAGCCGGCGAGTGGCGCTCGCTTACCCCCGAACTGCTCCGGGCGGTACAGGGCGGGCCGTAGCGGAAACAACGCCTCGCGTTCGGGGCGGCTACGGCGCCGCGCAGCGCGCGGCCGCTGCTCAAGCCCGAATCTCGACGCGGTGTCCTAGCGGCTCGAAGGCCCGTCGCTCCCGCTGGCGCCGCGTCGCCTGCGCGTCAGGAGACGCTGTCCAAGCACCCTGCGCTCGAACTGCGTAACGAAGTGACTTACTCGATACGTAGCACGCTTGCTCCGAGTGCTGCCTCGTTCACGTCGATGCCAAGGCCGGGGCCCACAGGCAACTTCGCAACGCCGCCGTCGGCGGTCGGCGTCCCGACGGCGATTCGTTCCGCGACCATCTCCGACGGCAGGTAGCCGCCGAGGAGGAAGCGCGGGTCCACCGACGCCGAGACGTGAGTCGCTGCCGCCGTGACGACGTCGCCGCCGCCGGCGTCCTCGATCGTCATCGGCAGACCGAGGGCGAGGGCGACGTCGCGCGCGCGGCGTGCCGGCGTGATACCGCCGACATGCGACAGCTTCAGGCGGACGGCGTCGAGCGCTTGGCTCGCGTGTGCGTGCAGGATTTCGCGCGGGCCGGTCAGACTCTCGTCGAGGATGAACGGCCTCCTCGACATGCGACGCACCTGTGCGCATTCCTCGACTGACGCACACGGCTGCTCGACATAGATGTCAAGCGAATCCACCGCCGCGACCACCCGTATGGCGTCCGCCTGTGGCCAGTACCCGTTGGCGTCGACCATCACGCGGTCGGCCTCGCCGAGCACCTCTGCACAGGCCTCGATGCGATCGACGTCGTCCCGCCACTGCGTTCCCACCTTCACCTGAACCTGGCGGTAGCCCGCGGCGAGTGCCTCGACGCAGCGCCGGCGCATCTCGTCCGGAGTCGCGATCCCGACACCCGTGTAGAGCGGTAGCTCCTCTTGGCGGGTGCCGCCGAGCAGGTCGCTGACTCGGAGGCCGGTCGCCTTGCCGAGTAGGTCCCAGCACGCGATATCGAGCGCCGACTTCGCGTACGCGTATCCGCGCACCGCCGCGTCCATCCGGGCGTACACGAGCTCGACTTGGCGCGGGTCGAGACCCAACACGGCACGACCCAGGAGCTCGAGCACGGCACGCGTGCTAGGCCCGAATCCCGGGAGGAAGCTGGGCGTGAAGACACATTGTTCACCCCAGCCGACGAGGCCGTCGCCGGTTTCCAACCGCACGACGGTCGCATCCTGCTCCGTCGCAATTCGGTCCCCGGACAAGGCGAACGGGCCGCCGGCGTGGCGGTAGCGGACTGCGAACACGTCCACGCTGCGGATTTCCAGGCCGTTCACGTTCACAGCTCTTTGGCCTCCTCGAAGTGGTGATGCGCGGGTCATACCCTCGCAGATGATGTGGGACGCGCCGAGCGGCTTGTAGGCTGCATTCGTGCCTGCGGACGTCGTCCTCTACACGTTGAACACCGACGCGCGGACACCCACGTGACAGGAGTGCTGCCGCGTGAGGGAGTTTCTCTCCGGAAACGACGTACCGTTCGTGGATCGGAACATCCGTCAGAGCGAGAGCGCCCGCGCGGAGCTCGCCGAGCGGACGACGCAGCTCGTCGTGCCGCAGCTCTTCTGGGGCGACACACACATCGTCGGCTTCGACCCGGAAGCTCTGACCGGTCTCGTGCAGGCCTACCGGGAGCAGACCGGGTGATCGAGCCGCCGGGAAACTCGCTCGCGTTCGAGCAAGGCGAGCAGGTCGCCGAGCCCGGGGAGGATCTCGCGGTAGGCGTGCGAGCGCTGCGCGGATCGCGGAGGAACTCGCGTTCAACGCCGCCAAGGGGACGGCGCCGTACCGGCTGGGGATGCACGACGGGCTCCGCTTTGCCGAGGACGCGCTGGTCGACTTGCTCCACCGCCACGGCCACGAGGATGCGGCGGCGGAGCCTGAGTGCGACGTCTGAGCGCTACCGGTTGATCAACGGAATGCCGTGCTGGGCGGATCGGGTTACGAGACAGCCTACCACGCCATGCTCTCGTCGAAGAGCCCGCTCTGCCGCCGTGCGCGCTCCAGGGCGATCAGCGCATCGTCCCTCCTCGCGACGAGCTCCTCCCAACGCTCCGGCGGGAGGCGACGGTGCAGCTCCTCCGCGACGCGCTCGACGAGCTCGGGCGTCCACGGATCGTGCTGGCCGCGCTCCGCGCCCATGCGGGCGTACGCCGCGCCCAGCTTCGCCGCGTGCGCCCCGATCCCGCCGCGTGTGTTCAGCTCGGCGGTCTCGAACGGCCCTGTCACGGCCCAGCGGCGCCCCAACCCTTCCCGGACCACGCGGTCGACGTCCTCGACCGAGGCGATGCCGTCGCGGACGAGGCAGTAGGCCTCGCGGAGCAGCGCGCCCTGCAGGCGGTTGAAGACGAAGCCTTCGACCTCGCGCTGCACCACGACCGGCGACATCCCGCTCTGCGCCAAGAGCCGGTGCACCCGCTCGACGACCGCGAGGGCGGTGAACGGTGCGGGCACGAGCTCGACGACGGGCAGGGGGTACGGCGGGTTGCCGGGGTGGGCAACGAGGCACCGCGCCCGTCCCGGCAGCTCCGACGCGAACCGACTGGCGCTCAGCGCCGAGGAGGAGCTCGCGAGCGTGGCCTGTGCGGGCGCGGCCGCGTCGACCTCGCGGAAAAGCGCGCGCTTCAGGTCGAGCTCCTCCGGAGCGTTCTCCTGGACGTGCACGGCACCCTCGAGCGCCTCCTCGAGCGCGGCGACGAAGCGAACGCGGCGCACGACGGTGTCGGGCGCCTCGTCGAGTAGGCCGCCGCCGGCAAGCCGCCGCAGCCGGCGCTCGAGATCGCGCTCCGCGTCGCGCAGCCGTTGCGGGTCGGGATCGTAGAGCGCGACCGGGAAGCCGGCACGGGCGAAGACGACGCCCCAGGCGACGCCGATCGTGCCGGCGCCGACGAGGGCGATCTTGACGCCTTCGCGGTTCACGCAGAGATCCCGACGGCTGAGTACGCGTCCCGGTCGATCGCCGCGGCGGTCTCGAGCAGCCGTGGGAGGAGCTGCTCGAGCATCGCCTCGACGCTCCACCTGCTTGCGTGGGCAGACACATTGACGGCGGCGACGACCCGGCCGGTCGCGTCGTGAATCGGAGCTGCGAGCGACCGCACGCCCTCCTCGAGCTCCTGGTCCACCATCGCCCAGCCTTGCCGGCGCACGCGTGCGATCTCCGCTCCGAGCCGCTTCGGGTCGGTGATCGTGCGCGCGGTGATCGGCTCGAGCGCCGCGTTCGCGAGGAAGTCCTTCACCCACGCCTCGTCCCGTCCGGCGATGAGCACGCGGCCGAGCGAGGTGGCGTAGGCGGCGAAACGCGTACCGACGCTGATCGAGATGGACATGATCCGCTTCGCCGGGACGCGCGCGATGTAGACGATGTGGTCGCCGTCGAGGACGGCGAGGGAGGACGACTCCCGCACCTCGGCGACGAAGTCGCGCAGGTAGGGGAGGGAGATCTCCGGCAGCGTCAGGCTCGAGAGGTACGCGTGCCCGAGCTCGAGCACCTTCGGCGTGAGCATGAAGCGCCGGTCTTCTATTCGCATGTAGCCGAGCTCGACGAGTGTGAGCAGGAACCGGCGTGCTGCTGCGCGGGCAAGGCCGGTCGCGTGTGCGACCTCGCTGAGCGTGAGAACCGGACGCTCCGCGTCGAAGGCGCGGATGACGGCGAGGCCGCGCTGCAGCGACTGGACGAAGTCGGTGTTGCGCCCGGCAGCGGCGCTCCAGCCGTCGGTCACGGCGCCACCTTCGTCGACACCCCCGTGAAGCCTTCGAGCGCAACGATGTCGCCGTCGTGCACGAGCCCGGCGATTGTCTCGTCGAGCCGGGCGAAGCGGGGGTCGCGGCGGGTTCGGGCGATGTTCGTCTTGCGCACCTCTGTTCTGTAGACGAACGTTATTGGGTCGTTCGATCGCAATCAATCGGGTGGCGAGGCCGAGCCGCCAGTTTGACGGCCTCCCGGGCGTGTGGTTGATTCGACGCCGCGTGCACATCGGCGTCCTTGTCCCCAACAGCGGCCCACTGCCGCTCGAGCTCGGCATCCCCACGATGGCGCGGCACGCCGAGGAGGCCGGCTTCGCGTCGCTTTGGGTCAGTGATCACATCGTGCTGCCGACCTCGATGGACTCGCACTACCCGTTCGCGGCTGACGGCAAGGCGACGTGGCCCGCGACGACGCCCTACGTCGACGCGCTCGTCGCGCTCGGCCTAATGGCGGCCGTCACCGCGCGCGCAACGCTCGGGACGGCGGTGCTCGTCCTCCCGCTGCGGCACCCGGTCGTGTTCGCGAAGCAGGCGGCGTCGCTCGACGTCGCGAGCGGGGGACGGCTGTGCCTCGGCGTCGGAGCGGGCTGGCTGCGTGAGGAGTTCGAGGCGCTGAACGTCCCGTTCGAGGACCGCGGCAACCGACTCGTCGAGTGGATGGAGATCGCCCGCGACTGCTGGAGCGGCAGACCGGCAGCTCGGTCCTCCGAGCGGTACACGCTGCCCGAAGGCGTGCTCTGCCTGCCGACGCCGACCGGCGAGATCCCATTCCTGATGGGCGGGCACTCGCCCCCGGCGCTGAGCCGCGCCGGTTGGATCGCGGACGGCTGGCTCGCGCAGCAGGCCCTGCCCGCGCTCGACCCGGACGCGCTCGCGGCGGGCGCGGCCGCGATGCGCGCAGCGGCCGAGGAGGCGGGACGCGACCCCGGTGCCTGCCGGGTCGTGCTGCGCCTCGTCGACTCGGCGGGACGGGCGGACGAGGTCGCGGCGGCGGTCCCGGCGCTCGAAGCGGCGGGCGTCGAGGAGCTCGTGGCGAACGTGGACTGGGAGGCCGACCTCGGCGAGCAGTACCGGCGGCTCGCGGGCTGATGGGCGACTTGAGTGCCAAGACGATCCTGCTCACCGGCGCCTCGCGCGGCATCGGCGCCGCGACCGCCCGTGCGCTCGGCACCGCAGGCGCGAGGCTCGTCGCACACTACGGCTCGTACCGCGAGGGCGCCGAGGAGGCGGTGGCCAGCATCCCGCCGGGCGAGCGGCTGCTCGTCCAGGCGGACCTGTCCCAGCCGGGGGCGGCGCGGGCGCTCTGGCGCGAGGCGGTCTCGTGGCGCGGTCGCGTCGACGTCCTGGTCGCCAACGCGGCGACGATGCCGACCACCGCGTTCGAGGGCGCCGACGAGGAGTGGGACGACGGCTGGCGCCGCGCGCTCCACGTCAACGTCCTCGAGCCGGCGAGCCTGATCCGTGAGGCCGTCATCCACTTCCGGGAGCACGGCGGCGGCACCGTGATCACGCTCTCGAGCTGGGCCGCGCAGCGCGGCTCGGCCATCTCGGACCTGAACGCCTACGCAGCCTCGAAGGCGGCGATCGCGAACCTGACGCAGACCGTCGCACGCACGTACGCCCGCGACGGCGTGCTCGCGCACGTCGTCGCGCCCGGCATCGTCCGTACCCGGCTCTCGGAGGCGTCGGCGGCCGCGCGGGGCGGGTTCGACGCGGTCAATGCCGCGCTCGCGATGGGCGAGATGGTGCCGCCGGAGGAGGTCGCGGCGCTGATCGCCTTCCTCGCCACGGGCAGGTGCCGGCACCTGACCGGCGCGACGATAGACGTGAACGGTGCAAGCAACATCCGCTGAGCCCCGCGGTTCCCTCGTCGTCGGGGGCGCGAAGGGGATCGGACGCGCGATCTGCGCCGCGTTCGCCGAGCGCGGCGATGACGTGGTGGTCGCGGACGTCGACGTCGCGGCGGCCGAGAGCTGCGCGGCCGAGATCGGCGGTCGTGCGGTCGCGCTCGACGTGACCGACGCCGCTGCCGTACGCGACGTCGTCCACCGAGTCGACGCGGAGACAGCGCTCGCGACGGTCGTCGCGAACGCCGGCATCGCGTTCCGCAAGCCGATCGTCGACGTCGAGCCCGGCGAATACGACCGGCTGATGGCGGTCAACGTGCGCGGGGTCTTCTTCGTCGTCCAGGCGGCGCTCCGGGTCATGGTCCCGCGCGGCACCGGCAGCGTAGTAACGATCTCTTCGACCTCGGGCTTCACCGCGTCGACCGGTCCGATGACGGTCTACGACGCGTCCAAGGGCGCGGTGCGGCTGCTCACGCAGGCGGCGGCGCGCGAGGTGGCGGCGAGCGGCGTCCGCGTCAATGCCGTTGCGCCCGGTACGGTCGAGACCGACCTGACGCGCTCGCTCGCCTCGGGCGAGGAGCTTGTCGCGCTCGGGCGGCAGCGGGTTCCACTCGGGCGGCTCGGACGGCCGGAGGAGATCGCGGCCGCGGTCGCGTTCCTCTCATCGGCCGCCGCGTCGTACGTGACGGGACATGTCCTCGTCGTCGACGGCGGCTGGCTCGCGTGAGGAGCGCTGCCCGCTTGACACGCGAGGCGGCGCCGTTCACGATCCGCACGTCTTGGCCGCTCTGCGAACGTCCGTCGAGGTGACGACGCACACTCCGGTCATCCTCGATCAGCGTGTCGTCGTCGAGCTGCGCGGCATCAAGAAGTCGTTCGGCGACATCGAGGTGCTGCACGGCGTCGATCTGACCGTCCATACCGGCGAGCACGTCGTCATCTTCGGCCCGTCCGGCTCGGGCAAGTCGACGCTGCTGCGGACGATCAACCTGCTCGAGGAGCCGAGCGAGGGCTCGGTGCGCGTGCTCGGCGTCGAGTACGGTCCCGGCCTGCCCGGCGAGCGGGTCGAGAAGCGCGGCGGGCCGCTGCAGCTTCGCCGCCACGTCGGCATGGTATTCCAGCAGTTCAACCTCTTCCCGCACCTGACGGCGCTGTACAACATCGCCCTCCCGCTGCGCGCGGCGCGCGGGCTCGGGCGCGCGGCGGCCGAGAAGCGCGCCGCGCTCGCGCTGCGCCAAGTCGGCCTGCTGCGGTGGGCCGCGCACTACCCGGCCGAGCTGTCGGGCGGCCAGCAGCAGCGGGTCGCGATCGCCCGCGCGCTCAGCCTCGACCCGAAGGTGATGCTCTTCGACGAGCCGACCTCCGCGCTCGACCCGGAGCTCGTCGGCGAGGTGCTCGCGGTCATGCGCGAGCTCGCCGAGTCGGGGATGACGATGGTCGTCGTCACGCACGAGCTCAACTTCGCGCGCGAGATCGGCGACTTCAACGTCTTCATGGACCACGGGCTGATCGCGGAGTCGGGGCCGCGGGGGTTCCTCGACACCTGCTCGAACCCGCGCACGCGGCAGTTCATCGAGGCGGTGCTGTGAACCTGCTCGCGACCTACGACTGGAGCCTGATCTGGGAGCACAAGGAAGATCTCCTGCGCGGCCTCCTGACGGCGATCGAGGTGGCGGCCGTCGCGCTCGTGATCTCAGTCGTCGTCGGCCTCGTGCTGGCGCTCGCGCGGATGAGCAAGCCGCCGCTCTCGTGGCTCGCGGCCATCTACATCAACGTCTTCCGCGGCGTTCCCGCGCTCGTCAGCGTGATCTGGGTCTACTTCGGCTGGTCGCTGATCCTCGGGATCAGCTTCACGGTCTTCCAGGCGGGCGTGATCGCGCTCGTCCTCCTCTACAGCGCCTTCATCTCCGAGATCTATCGGGCCGCGCTCGAGGCGATCCCACGGGGTCAGCGCGAGGCGGGGCTCGCCGTCGGCATGCACCCGCTCCGGGTCTTCGTCCAGGTGATCCTGCCGCAGGCGACGAAGATCGCGATCCCCAACATCGGGAGCATGTTCATCGGCATGATCAAGGACACCTCGACGTTCACGGTGATCGGGCTGCTGGAGGTCGTGCGGGTGACGCAAAACGTCAACTCGGTCACCTTCCAGCCTTTCGTCCTCTACACGGCGGCGGCGGGCGTGTACGTGATGGCGGCGTTCTTCTTCGACTTCCTCTTCCGATCCGTCGAGAAGATCCTGACGATGCCCCCGCGCGGCAGGATCGCGAGGACGGCGAGCGGCCGGCAGCGGCGGCGGATCGAGCTGATCGTCAAGGACGTGGAAGCGCTTTCCGGCAGGACATGATGTCGTCGTTCACCGGCCCCCGGGCCACGAAGGGAGGGCATGCACGTGACAAGCACAGGAAGGCCGCTCCGCATCGGCGCGGCGGGCGTGATCGCAGTCGCGTTCGCGGCGGTGGGGCTGCTCGCCAGCGGCGCGTCGGCGAAGCCGACCGCGAACGAGAACCCGTACCACCTGAACAAGCCGGGCACGCTGACGGTCGGGATGACGCTCCAGTTCAAGCCGCAGATGTACCTCGACTCGAAGGGGAAGCCGGCGGGGTACGACGTCGACTTGCTCAAGATCCTCGCCAAGCGGATGGGCGTCAAGCTGGACATCAAGAACCTCGACTTCACCGGCCTCATCCCCGGTCTCGTCTCGAAGAAGTTCGACATGGTGTCGGTGGGTCTCACGGCGACCCCGGAGCGGCGGAAGTCGGTCAGCTTCAGCCGCCCTTACGTTCCGTACGCGCAGATCCTGGCCGCGAGGAAGAACGACACGACGCCCGCGACGATCGCGGGCTGGAACAGTTCTGACAAGATCATCACCTCGCTTCAGGGCTCGACGGCCGAGCAGCTGGTCATGAAGACGTTCCCCAACGCGGAGTCGCGGTCGTTCCCCGACCAGAACGCCGCGTTCCTCGAGGTCTCCACGGGCCGCGCGAACGGGATTGTCGTCGAGAATTACCTCCTTGCGCAGTTCAACAAGTCGAACAACAACGCTCTGAAGCAGGTCGCGTTCAAGAAGCCGCTGCACGTCGAGTACGGCTCGTACGCCGTGCAGAAGGGCAATACCGCCCTCGCGAACTACCTGAGCAAGTTCGTCTGCTCGATGCAGAAGAGCGGCCAGCTCGCAAAGGTCTACAAGCGGACGATCGGCGCGCCGCTGCCGCCGATGCCGGCCTGCCGCTGAGCGAGCGCGGCTCCACCGATCTCCTCGTCGTCGGCGGCGGCCCTGCGGGGCTCGCCGCCGGCACCGACGCGGCAGCCGCCGGTCTGCGAGTGACGATCGTCGACGAGCGGCCGACCTTCGGCGGCCAGATCTTCAAGCAGCCCGGACCGGGGTTCCGCGTCACCGACGCGAAGGCGCTCGGGCGCGACTTCCTCCGCGGGCGCGAGCTGATCGACGCGGCCGAGCGCTCGGGCGCGACGCTGCTGCCGAGCACGAGCGCGATCGCCATCCGCGGGACGACGGTCGTGCTCGTCACCGAGGGCGAGCGGGCGCGCCCGCTCGACGCGCGGCGCGTGCTGATCGCGCCCGGCGCGCACGACCGCCCCGTCGTCTTCCCCGGCTGGACGCTCCCGGGCGTGATCACTGCCGGCGGCGCGCAGTCGCTCGTGAAGACACAGCGTGTGCTGCCCGGAGAGCGCATCGTCTTCGCGGGCAGCGGCCCGCTCGCCCTGGCTTTCCCCGCGCAGCTCCGCGGCTACGGCGCGCACGTCACGCTTGTGCTCGAAGCAGGCCCCGCGCCCGGCGCGCGCGACGTACTCCGCATCCTCGGCGCCGCGCGCGGCAACGTCTCGCTGCTGCGCGACGCGGTCGCCTACCGCGCGGCGCTTCTCCGCGCGAGCGTCCCGCTCCGCTACCGGCGCATCGTCGTCCGCGCCGAAGGCGACGGGCGCGTCGAGCAGGTCGTGCACGCCGCCGTCGACGCCGACTGGCGCCCGATCCCGGGCAGCGATGAGCTCGTCGTGGTCGACACGCTCTGCGTCGGCTACGGGTTCTTCCCCTCGGTCGAGCTGCTGCGTCTCGCCGGCTGCGACTTCGCGTACGACGAGGATCTTGGCGGCCCCCTCGTCGTGCTCGACGAGTGGCTGCGTACGACCGCGCCGGGTATTTCCGCTGCGGGCGATGGAACCGGCGTCGCCGGCTCATACGTCGCGATCGACGAGGGCCGCCTCGCCGCGCTCGGCGCCGCGCTCGATCTCGGCGCGCTCTCGCCGCACGCGGCGGCCGAGCGCGCCGCTCCGCTCCGTGTGCGCGTCGCCCGGAAGGAGCGGTTCCGCCGCGCGCTGTCGCGGCTCCACCGCGTAGGCGCGGGAATCTACGAGCTCGCGACGCCGGACACGGTAGTCTGCCGGTGCGAGGAGGTCACCGCTGAGCAGGTCGCCGAAGCAGTCGACACGACGGCCGACATCAACGTCGTGAAAATGCTGACGCGCGTCTCGATGGGCCTCTGCCAGGGACGCAACTGCCAACGGCACGTCGTCGCGACGATCGCGCGGCGCCACGGCGGCCCCATCGCCGCTCGGCCGCTCGCGACTCCGCGGCCACCGGTGCGGCCGGTACCGATCGGCGCAATCGCGGACGCGTCGATCGAGGACGAAGGGTTCTTCACCGTTGACGATTGAGACGTCGCCCGAGGGCGGCTGGCTCCCCGCGCGCGAGCTACGCAAGCCGCTGCCCGAGAGCACCGACGTCCTGATCGTCGGCGGCGGGCTCGCGGGCACGGCGCTCGCGTACTACCTCGCCCGGACGGGCGTCGAGTGCGCCCTCGTCGAGCGCGCCGAGCTGAACCGCGAGGCCTCGGGCACGAACGCCGGCAGCTTCCATTTCCAGATTGCGTTGCACCAGCTCACGGCGCCGGAGACTGCGAATGTACGCCATCGGCTCGAGACCGAGGTGAGGCTGCACGCGGAGGCGGCCGAGGTCTGGAAGACGCTCGAGCGCGAGCTCGCCGGGCCGCTCGACATCCACGTCACGGGCGGGCTGATGGTCGCCGAGACGCCGCGGGAGCTCCAGCTTCTCCACGACAAGCGCGAGATCGAGCAGGAGGCCGGGCTCGAGACGCACGTGCTCGAGGGCGAAGAGCTGCGGAGCTTCGCGCCGTTTCTCGCCGACGACCTTCCCGGCGCGACATGGTGTCCCCACGAGGGGCACGCGAACCCGATGCTCGCGGCGCCGCTGTTCGCCCTCCGCGCGGCGGAGGCCGGAGCGGAGTTGCGCACGCACGCCGCCGTGACGCGGATCGACGTCGATCCGGACGGTGGCGCCCGCCGGTTCACGGTGAGGACGGCAGCCGGCAGGATCCGCGCGCACCGGATCGTCGACGCGGCTGGCGCCTGGGCGAACGACGTCGCCGAGCTCGTCGGCATCCGCCTGGCAATCCGCGCGGAAGGGCTCCACTTGAACGTGACGGAGCCGCGCGCGCACGTGCTCGGGCCGATCGTGCAGCACATCGGCCGCCGCCTGACGCTGAAGCAGTCGGCGAACCACACGTTCATCATCGGCGGCGGGTGGCCTGCGAACCCGGAGCCGCCCCCCGCGCGCTTCTCGACGACCTGGCAGAGCACCGCCGGCAACGTCGCAGTCGCGGTGCGCGTGGTCCCGCTGCTCGCCGGCGTGCAGATCGTGCGAACCTGGTCGGGCGTGATGGCGTTCACGGACGATCTGGCCCCGATTGCCGGCGAGTCGCAGCGCGTACCCGGCTTCCACACGCTGATCGCGACCACGGGGTTCACGCTCAGCCCGCTGCTGGCGCAGCTCCTCGCCCAGTCGCTGGCGACAGGGCGCGAGACGATTCCCGCCGAGTACTCGGTCGACCGGGCGACGGCCGGACAGGCGACGACCACCTGACGAAGGAGGCAGATGAATCGAGACGACGTCAACTGGCGCGGGTACTGGCCCGCCTGCCCGACTCCGTTCACCGCCGACGCCGCCTATGACGCCGGCGCGCACCGCGCGCTGCTCGACTGGTATGTCGGCGAAGGGATGCACGGCGTTTTCATCAACGGCACGACCGGCGAGTGGTTCTCGCAGAGTCACGCCGAACGCCGCCGCGTTGCCGAGAACGCAATCGACGCGGTCGCGGGTCGCGTTCCCGTCGTCATCGGGTGCACCGCGTACACCGCGCACGAGGCCGCGGAGCTCGGCCGCCACGCGCTCGCCGCCGGTGCCGGCGGAATCGGCTCGACGGCGCCGCCGTATGCGAAGACGTACCCGGACGAGACAGTGCAGTACTACCACGACCTCGCGGACGCGGTCGACGGGCCGGTCATGGTCTACAACTGGCCGCACGGAACGAGCATCGATATCGGCCCCGAGCTCGCCGACCGGCTTGCAGGGATCGACAACGTCGTCGCGATCAAGGACAGCACGCCGAGCTTCGAGCAGTTCGCTGAGACGACGCGTACCGTGATCGACCGCCTGCGCGTGTTCGGGCCGTTCATGTCGGAGGCGGGCCTCGAGCTGCTGCTCGAGGTCGGCGGCGACGGGTTCATCGGCGGCGGCTCGCTGTGGGGCGCGCCGGACGCCGAGTTCTGGCAGGCGGCCTGGCGCGGCGACGTCGAGGCCGCCCGCGAGCACGCCCGGCGCAGCGACGAGCTCTTCACGAAGCTGTGGCTGCCGGGCGGCTGGGGCGGCCACTTCGGCGCGTATCAGAGCCAGCTCAAGGCGTTGATGAAGCTGCTCGGGCAGCCGGGCGGCGAGGTCCGCCCGCCGCGCCTCCCCGTCACGGACGAAGGGAGCCTGCGGCAGATGCGGGAGATCCTGGCCGAGACGGGCCTCCTCGAAGCGCCCGCCGAGGTGGCCTCGTGAGCACCTTCATGGGAGTCGACCACGTCGGCGTCGGCGTCGGCGACGTCGACGCGGCGATCGAGTTCTACGGCCGTCACGTCGGCTTCGAGCGCCTCCTCTTCGACTACGCGGGCGAGCTGCCCGGCCTCGAGGCTTTCGCCGGGCGCACGCCGCGCGGTCGTGTTGCCATGCTGGAAAACAGCGGCGCGACGCCGATCGGTCCGGGTCGCGTGAAGCTCGTTCAGGTGCTCGACGGCAACGGGCCGCCCCCCGTCCCGGAGGGCCAGGCGTGGGGCGAGGTCGGCGTCTGCGAGATCTGCCTGCACGTGCGCGACGTGCAGGAGGTGTACGACGCGCTCCTCGCCGCCGGTTGCGAGTCGCTCATGGAGCCGATGAGCGCCGACGTGCCGCCGAGCGGCGTCGCGCTCGACATCGCCTACGTCGCCGATCCGTGGAGGACGAAGCTCGAGCTGATCGAGTGGACCGGCCTCTGGCGGTCGCTGCCCGGTCCGGCGCGGGCCGAGGGGGTGAACCACGTCGCGTTCGGCGTCACGGATATGGCGCGGACGCGGGCGTTCTACGAGCGCCTCGGCTTCACGCAGCTCCTCTTCGAGTCGTTCGACTTCTTCGATCCGATGGCGCCGTGGTACCGGCCCCCCTGGTACGAGCCGAGTGAGCTGCCGAAGCAGCACATGACGATGCCGATGCCCGCGCAGGGCGCGGCGATCGAGCCCGTCGTGCTCGACCCGCCCGGCCACGACTGCCGCGGCGAGTGGGGACACCTCGGCCCGATGGACTTCGGCATCCGCGTCTCGAACATCGACGCGGCGGTCGCCGAGCTGCGCGCCGGCGGCGTCGAGGCGCACGGCGAGCCGCAGACGATCGAGGTCAACGGCGGCGAGTGGCGCTACGTCGCCTTCGCAGAGCCGGACGGGAACTACGTGTCGCTCGTCGAGGCGCGCTACTGAGATGGCCGCGCGCCTGCCGCTCCATGGGCTCGAGCGCGGTCCGGCCGTGACGCTCACGCTCGACGGCCGGCGGGTCACCGCCTACGAGGGCGAGAGCGTCGCCACCGTGCTGCTCGCGGAGGGGCACATCGCGACGCGCCGCACGCAGGGCGGCGCGCCGCGCGGCGTCTTCTGCGGGATGGGCGTCTGCTTCGACTGCCTCGTGGTGGTCGACGGCGTGCCGAACACCCGCGCATGCGTCACCTGGGTGCGCGAGAGCATGGTCGTGTCGCGCCAGGACGGCCTCGGGCCCCTGGGGGAGAACGCCTGATGTCGATGTACGTCGCCGGCGAGTGGCGCGGCGCTGCTCGCGAGGAGGAGGTCCGGAACCCCTACGACGGCGAGATCGTCGGCACGGTGCCGGTCGCAACGACGGCGGACGCGGCCGCGGCGATCGACGCCGCGGTCGACGGTGCCGCGGCGATGCGACGCCTGGCCGCCTGGGAGCGCAACGAGCTGCTCCGCCGCGCGGCGCAGCTCGTCGAGGACTCGCTCGAGGAGCTCGCCCGCACGATCGCATTCGAGGTCGGCAAGCCCCTCGGCGAGGCGCGCAACGAAGCGAAGCGCATCCCGGAGCTGCTGCGCCTCTCGGGTGCGGAGGGCGCTCGGATGCACGGCGAGACCGTGCCGGTGGACGCCGTGCCGGGCGGCGAGCGCAAGCTCGCGTTCACGCTCCGCCAGCCGTGCGGGATCGTCGTCGCGATCACGCCGTTCAACTACCCCGCGATGCTCGTAGCCCACAAGCTCGGGCCCGCGCTCGCCGTGGGCAACGCCGTCGTGCTGAAGCCGGCGCGCCAGACGCCGCTCACGGCGCTCTTCCTGACGCGCGTGCTGCTCGAGGCGGGCGCGCCGGAGAACGCGATCCAGTGCATCACCGGGCCCGGCTCCGAGCTCGGCGGCGCGCTTTGTTCCGATCCCCGCGTGCGGAAGATCAGCTTTACCGGCTCGACTGCGGTCGGCGAGCAGATCGTGCGCGTCGCCGGCGTCAAGCGGTTGTCGCTCGAGCTCGGTTCGAACTGTCCGCTGATCGTCCTGCCGGACGCGGATCTCGAGCAGGTGACCGCGGCGACCGCGAGCGGCGGCTACGTGAACGCGGGGCAGGTGTGCATCTCGGTGCAGCGCGTGCTCGTCGCGGATGAGGTGTACGGCGAGTTCGTCGAGCGGCTCACCCCGCTCGTCGAGGGGCTGCGTACGGGGCACCCGCTCGACGACTCGACCGTGCTCGGGCCGGTCATCTCGGAGTCGGAGGCCGAGCGCGTCGAGCGGACGGTTCGCGATGCGCTCGCGGGCGGCGCGACGCTCCTCACCGGCGGCGAGCGCGACGGCGCCGTCGTCGCGCCGACGGTGGTCGGCGACGTCGACCCGTCGATGGACATCTCGCGCAAGGAGCTCTTCGGCCCCGCCGTCGCGCTCACGCGGGTACGCGACGTCGACGAGGCGATTCGCCTCGCGAACGACAGCGACTACGGCCTGGGTGCGGGGCTCTTCACCTCCAACCTCGAGCACGCGCTGCGGTTCGCGCGCGAGGTCGACAGCGGCACGATCCAGATCAACGCATCGCCGCTCTGGCGTGCCGACGTGATGCCCTACGGCGGCCTCAAGGGCAGCGGCATCGGCAAGGAGGGGCCGCGCTCGGCGGTCGAGGAGATGACCGAGGTGAAGACGATCGTCTTCCACTGACTCCCGCTCAGGGAGTGACCCGCGCGAACCGCTCCGGCGCGAACGGCGTGAGGTCGTACGGGAGCTCGCGGCGGCGGACGAGGTCCGCCGCGATGCGCCCCATGAGCGGCGCCGCGGTGAAGCCGAGGTACGGGAACGACGCGACGAAGAATCCCGGCACGGCCTCGAGCTCGCCCAGGATCGGTCGGTGGTCGGGTGTGCCGTTGCAGAAGCCGGTCCAGATCCGCAGCAGGCGGACGCTCCGGAGCGCCGGAATCACGAGCTGCGCAAGGCGGAGATTCGCGGCGAGGGAGGTCATGCTGACGTCCCCCCGGCCGGTCGCCGCATCGAGCGCCGACGGCCAGCCGCCGCCGATCAGCACCGAGCCGACGGCCGCCTGCTTCACCGTAAGGCGGCCGCCGGCGAAGTAGACGAGGTGCTGCACGAGCGGCGCGATGCGCTCGGTGACGTGCGCCTGGAGCGGCCAGCTCTCTACGGGCAGCTCGACGCCCACGAGTGCGGCGATCCTGCCCGCGTCGACCCCGCCGCAGTCGACGATCGTCTCGCACTCGGTCGACCCGGCCGCCGTCCGGACGCGGAACGCGCTCCCGGCCTGCTCGATCGCGAGCACCTCGACGCCGGTCTCGACGTGCGCGCCGTGCGCCCGCGCTGCGCGCGCGAACGCGGGCGCGGCGAGCAGCGGATTCGCCTTGCCCTCGAGCGGGCAGAGGAGCCCGCCGGCGAGCTCGCTCGAGAGGTACGGCGCGAGGCGGCGGACGTCCGCCCGTGAGAGCAGCGTGACGTCGAGCCCCGCCTCGCGCTCGATCGCCGCCTTGCGCTCGATCGCGGCGAGCTGCGGCTCCGTCTCCGCCGCCAGCAGGCCGCCCGTGAGCTTGACCTCGAGGTCGACGTCGAGCTCGTCCGCGAGCGACCGCCAGAGCCCGACGGCGTCGATCAGCAGGGGGATCGTCGGCGCCCACTCCCGCGCCCACGCCTCCCCCTCCTGCTCGAACGGCTCGAACTGGATCTGCACGTGGAAGCCGCCCGCGTTCCTTCCCGACGCCTCCGTGTTGAGGTCGAAGCGCTCGACGAGCGCGACGTCTGCTCCGTCCCGCGCGAGGTAGTACGCGGTGGCGCAGCCGGTGAGCCCGCCCCCCACGACGAGGGTGTCGCAGCGGCGCACGGTGCGAGTAGAGTCGGTCACGGTGCCGTAACCGCCGAGCGCAAGGAGACGATCATGCCCACGGAGTTTCGCGGAAGCTACTCGGTGCTCGTCACGCCGTTCACCGAGGACGGAGAGCAGATCGACCTCGAGGCGCAGAAGCGCTTCCTGGACTGGCAGCTCGAGTCGGGCGTCCCCGGCGTGATCGTGCTCGGCACAACCGGCGAGTTCCTGACCGTGAGCGACGCCGAGCGCGCGCTCCTCGTCGAGACCACGGTGCAGCACGTTGCCGGACGCATCCCCGTGCTCGTCGGGACGACGAACGCGTCGACGCGGAACGCGGTCCGCTACAGCCGCGAGGCCGAGCAGCTCGGAGCGGACGGGCTGATGATCGCGCCGCCCTACTACTACACGCCGACCGAGGACGAGATCTTCGGCTACTACCGCGCGATCTCCGAGGCCGTCTCGATCCCGATCATGCTCTACAACAATCCGGTCACGACGAATGTCGACATGTCGGCGAAGCTCGTCGGCCGCCTCACGCGCGCGCTCGAGAACGTCCGCTACATCAAGGAAGCCAGTCTGGACGTGGCGCGTGTCTACGACATCGTCGAGGAGACCGAGGGCGTGATGAACGTCTACGCGGGCGAGCGGATCGTGGAGTCGTTCCTGCTCGGTGCCGTCGGCTATGTCAACCCGTACGGCAACTACATCCCGCAGGCATCGTCGCGCATCTGGGATCTGCTCGTCGACGGGCGCATCGAGGATGCGAAGCGCATCCAGCGGCTGATCACGAAGCTCGACCACGTGATCGCGGAGGGACACCCAACGTACGGCCACCAGTGCTACTCGAAGGCGCTGGCCGCCGCCGCGGGCCACCCAGTCGGCGACGTCCGGAAGCCGCTCACCCAGTTCACGGAGCTCGGCGAAGAAGGCCGTGCTCGCGTCGCCGTCATCACCGGCGTGATGGCGGAGCTCGACGCGCTGATGGAGGAGCTGGACCGGACGCTCGCCCGCGCTTGACTCGCCGTTCCGTGCAGGCGTAGCCTAACCCGTGGCCGCTCCGGACAACTGTGCGGATCGCGAACATCAAGCGGCCACACGAGTATGCACGCGCGACGTGCAGGCGATCTGCGAACTCCGATCGGGGGCAGCGTGAGCACGAACGACGACCCACACGACACGGTCGAACTCCAGGCGAGATCCGGACAGCCCGCGTTGACGAGCCGGCGCCGCCTCATCCAGGCGGGCGGCCTCGGCCTGCTGGGCGCAGGCGCGCTCGGCGTTGCTCGTCCGGACAACGCCACCGCCGCAGAGAATCCGCCCTCCATTCTCGACAAGTGGACGCGGGAGAAGAAGGCTCGGCTCGGCGTCGACCTGTCTTTTCCGCCGCTTCAGTTCATCAACCCCAAGACGAAGAAGCCGTCGGGCTACATGGTGCAGATCACCGAGATGATGATGAAGGACCTCGGCGTGAAGCCCGACTATGTTCAGACGCCGTTCGCGCAGCTGTTCGCCGGCCTCGCCGCACGCAAGTTCGACATGGTCGGCATCGCCGCGACGATCCTGCCGAGCCGCGCGTTGCAGGGCTGGTTCGCCGGCCTCCCGGTCTTCTATGAGTCGAACGTGGTGCTCGTCAACAAGAAGTCGAAGGCGCGCGGCCTGAAAGCGCTGTCGCGCGCAAGGTTCGCCGTCCTCCAGGGAAGCTCGCAGCAGGCGAGCGGCTCCGTCATCTTCCCGGGGGCGAAGTTCAAGGCGTTCGCGAGCGAGTCCGATGCTGCGACCGAGGTCGCCGTCGGCCGCGCCGATGCTGCGATCTTCAGCGAGTTCTCGGCCGGCTCGATCCTCGCCAAGAACAAGAACCTGCGGACGCTCGGCGGCCCGCCGCTATTCGTCGATGCAAACACGTACTTCATGCCGAAGGACGACGAGCGGCTCTGGCAGTGGGTGACGAACTGGCTGCTGTACCAGTCCACTCACCAGACGATGGCCGGCCTCTGGAGGAAGTGGGTCGGTCCGTCGGCGCGGAAGTACCACTTGCAGACGTCGCTCGTGGGCACGAACGGCACCGCGGTCCCGTTCAAGACGTAGCACTCGGAGCGGGGCGGGGAAGTCGGTTTCCCCGCCCCGCTCGTCTTCCGTATGTGCGCTCTCCTCGGCTATACGTACACCTGGCAGCCGGTATTCGACCGGTCACACGCACTGCTCGTCGGCGCGTGGGTCGATGTCTGGATCACGCTCATCTCGTTCCTGCTCGCGTGCATCCTCGGCCTCGCGGTGGCGCTGTTCCGCGTCTCGGGGCTCCGCCTCTTCCGCTGGACGGCGTTCGCGTACGTGCAGCTCGTGCGCGGCGTGCCGCTGCTCGTCTTCCTCTACTGGGTCTACTTCGGGATCGCGATCGTACTCGGCGTCAACTTCTCGGCCGCGCAGGCCGCGATCATCGCGCTCACGATCACGGGCTCCGCGTACACGTCGGAGGTGTTCCGCGCCGGCATCGGCGGCGTCGACGCGGGCCACGTCGAGGCCGCGACCGCGCTCGGCTTCACGCGCCGCGACGCGTTCCGCTTCGTCGTGTTCCCACAGGCGTTCCGGATTGCGCTGCCGCCGCTCGGCAACATCCTGATCGGGACGCTGAAAGGCGCGACGCTGATCTCGGTGATCGGCGTCGCCGACATGGTCTTCGTCGCGCAGCAGATCAACCTCGACTACTTCACGCCGTTCGAGCCGTTCACCGCCGTCGCCGTGATCCTGATCGTGCTCGTCGCCCTCTTCTCAGCGGTGCTCACCCTCATGGAGCGCGCGCTCCGCCTGCCGTGACGCTCGCCTACACGTTCCAGTGGGGCGTCGTCTCCGAGGCGCTGCCCGAGCTCTGGCACGGCCTGCGGATCACGCTCGAGCTGAGTGGGCTGAGCCTCGTCCTGTCGCTCGCGCTCGGCCTCGTCGTCGCGCTCTGCCGCCTGTCGCCGATCGCGCCGCTGCGCGCGGCCGCGTACGCCTACGTCCAGGTGTTCCGCGCCCTCTCACTCTACATCTACGTGCTCTGGATCTACTTCGGGATCGCCGGCGCCTTCGCGATCAACTTCAGCCCGTTGACGGCGGGGGTCGTCGCGCTGACGTTCCTCAACTCCGCGTACATGGCCGAGATCTACCGCTCGGCGCTCCGCGCCGTTGAGGTCGGTCAGCGGGAGGCTGCGACGAGCCTCGGCTTCGGGCGCGTGCGCGGCTTCTCGACCGTGATCTTCCCGCAGGCGATCCGGATCGCCGTGCCAAGCCTCGTCAACCAGTTCGTCGACATCGTCAAGGACTCGTCGATCATCGCGATCATCGGTACGACCGACCTGTTCGGTGTGACCAACCGGCTCGTCAGCTACCACCGCGCACCGTTCGAGCTGTACACGCTCGTCGCCGCGTTCTACGTGACGATCGTCCTCGCGATCTCGGCGTTCGCCGCCCAGCTCGAACGGCGGCTGCGGCGCCATCTCGTGCAATGATCGACCAGATCGTCAGCGTGCAGGGGCTCAACAAGTGGTTTAACCGCGGGCGCGCGAACGAGAACCACGTGCTCCGCGACGTCCAGCTCGGCGTGAAGAAGGGAGAGGTGCTCGTCGTCATCGGCCCGAGCGGCTCCGGGAAGAGCACCCTGCTCCGCTGCATCAACTTCGTCGCGCCGCCGGACACCGGGTCGGTGACGTTCGTTGGCCAGACGCTCGACTCCGAGCGCCCGCCGCGCTTCGACATCTCCGCGCGGCTGGCATACGAAAGGCGGCTGCGTCACTTCCGCACGCAGATGGGTATGGTCTTCCAGCACTTCAACCTGTTCCCGCACATGACGGCGCTGGACAACGTGGCGGCCGCGCTCATCCGCGTGCTGGGCATGGGGCGGCGCGAGGCGCATGAGCGCGCGATGGAGGAACTCGCCCGCGTAGGCATGGCGGCGAAGGCGAAGTCGTATCCCGGCCAGCTCTCCGGCGGACAGAAGCAGCGCGTCGCGATCGCGCGCGCGCTCGCGATGCGGCCGCAGCTGATGCTCTTCGACGAGGTGACCTCCGCGCTCGACCCGGAGCTGATCGGCGGCGTACTCGAGGAGATCAAACGGCTCGCCGAGTCCGGGATGACGATGATCGTAGTCACCCACGAGATGGGCTTCGCGCGCGAGGTCGGAGACCGCGTCGTCTTCATGGACGAGGGCAGGATCGTCGAGGAGGGCTTCGCCCGCGAGCTGATCGAGAACCCGCGCAATGAGCGGACTCGGGCGTTCCTGAGCGCGATTCTCACCTGATGCCGGCGAAGGCCGTTCAGCCGTCGTTTCACGCGCGGGCCATGTGCGATTGTTCGGCAGTGGCCCGGAAGCGCCGCGCCGCGAGCGAAGGAGGCACGTCATAGCCGCAGAGCTGAAGGCCGCCGACCGCGCAACCGTCGAAGAGATCGACCGCCGCTTCGTCTTCCACCCGTTCACTCAGCTCGACCAGCACGAGCTGCGCGGCTCGCCGGGCATCATCGTCCAGGGAAGCGGCGTCCGCCTGCGCGACATCCACGGCCGCAGCTACATCGACGGCATGGCCGGGTTGTGGTGCGTCAACGTGGGCTACGGCAGGCGCGAGCTCGCCGAGACGCTGCGCGTGCACGCCGAGCGGCTCGGCTACTACCACGCCTTTTCGTCGATGGGCACCGACACGCCCGCACTGCTCGCCGAGCGCCTCATCGCGATCGCGCCGGACGGGATGTCGAAGGTCTTCTTCGGCTGCACCGGATCGGATGCGAACGACACCCAGGTCAAGCTCGTCTGGTACTACAACAACGTCCTCGGGCGGCCCGAGAAGAAGAAGATCATCGCCCGCGATCGCGGCTACCACGGCGTCACGGTGATGGCCGCCGGGCTCACGGGCCTGCCGGGCCTGCACGCGAAGTTCGATCTGCCGCTGCCGATGATCCGGCACACGACGGCGCCGCACCGGCTCTGGGAGGCCGAGCCCGCCATGAGCGACGAGGACTTCGCGCAGAAGCTCGCCGACGACCTCGAGGCACTGATCCTCGCCGAGGGCCCCGAGACCGTCGCCGCGTTCATCGCCGAGCCGGTCCAGGGTGCCGGTGGCGTGCTCGTCCCGCCGGCGACGTACTTCGAGCGTATCCAGGCGCTGCTCCGCAAGTACGACGTGCTGATGATCGCCGACGAAGTGATCACGGCGTTCGGGCGGCTCGGGCAGTGGTTCGGCAGCGACGCATTCGGCATCCAGCCCGACCTGATTACGGTCGCGAAAGGGCTCACCTCCGGCTACATGCCGCTCTCGGCCTGCATCGTCTCGGAGAAGGTCTGGCGCGTCCTCGTCGAGGGCAGCTCCGAGGGCGGCCCGTTCGGCCATGGCTACACCTACAGCGCTCATCCGCTCGCGGCCGCCGTCGCGATTTCGTCGCCGAGCGCTCTCCCGCGCAGCGCTTCGACCCCGCGCGGAAGGTCGGGCCGCGGATCGCGCAGCGCTGCCTCGAGCTGGGGCTGATCACGCGCGCCCTCCCTGCGGCGGACACGATCTCGTTCGCGCCGCCGTTCGTCATCTCCGAGCAGGAGATCGACGAGCTCGTCGCGACCACCCGCCGCGCGGTCGACGACGTCGCCGCCGAGCTGCGGAGCGAGGGCTGAGCAGGTGGCCCGCGTGGGGCTGATCGTCAACCCGATCGCCGGAATGGGCGGCCGCGTCGGCCTGAAGGGGACGGATGGCGCAGCAGCGCTCGAGCGAGCCCGCGAGCTCGGCGCGACTCCCGTGGCAGCGGAACGGACCGACCGGGCTCTCGCCAGGCTCGAGCGCTGCCGCGACCAGCTGACGCTCATCGCCGCTCCCGCGGAAATGGGCGCCGAGCTCGCCGCCGCACGGGCCTTCGACACGGACGTCCTGCCCGGGCGCCCGCGGCGCGGCGGCGGGACGAGTGCCGAAGACACCCGCGCCGCCGCGGCCGGACTTGCCAGGCGCGACGTCGACCTCATCCTCTTCGCCGGCGGCGACGGCACGACGCGCGACATCCACGACGTCGTCGGCGACCGGCTGCCGATCCTGGGCATCCCGACCGGCGTCAAGATGCACTCGGCGGTGTTCGCGACGACGCCCGAGAACGCCGGTGACGTCGCCGGCTCGTTCGTCTCGGCGGGGTCGCGCGCGCCGCTGCGCGAGGCCGAGGTAGTCGACGTCGACGAGGACGCCGTCCGTGCGGGCACGATCTCGACGCGGCTCTACGGGGCCGCCCGCGTTCCCGACGACCGGCTCCGCGTGCAGGCGATGAAGGCGGGGTCGGCGCCCTCCGATGAGCCGGACCTCGACGCAGTCTGCTGCCAGATCGCGACCACGATGGACCCGCGACGGGTCTACGTCCTCGGGCCGGGGACGACGACCCGGCGCGTGCTGCGCCACCTCGGCCTGCCGAAGACCTTGCTGGGCGTCGACGCCGTCCGCGGCGGCCGGGTGATTGGCGCAGACCTCGGGGAGCGCGAGCTGCTCGAGCTGCTCGGAAGCGAGTCGGCGACGCTCATCGTCGGCGTCGTCGGCGGCCAGGGCGCGCTCTTAGGCCGTGGCAACCAGCAGCTCAGCCCGGCCGTCCTCGGGCGCATCGGCGTCGAGAACATCGAAGTCGTCGCGGGACTCCGCAAGCTCCTCGCCCTCGACCCTCCGTGGCTCCGCGTCGACACCGGCGATCCCGAGCTCGACGCGACACTCGCCGGCTACCGCCGCGTGCACGTCGCTCCCAACCGCACCCTCGTCTACAAGGTGGCCGTATGACCGCGCATCCGTACATGCCGAACTCGACGCCGGAGCTCCGGCGTGAGCTACTCGACGCCGTCGGCGTCGACGACGTCGAGTCGCTCTTCGTCCAGATCCCCGCCGAGCATCGCCTGAAGGGTGGGCTCGACCTGTCGCCCGCCATTCCCTCCGAGGCCGTGCTGCGGCGGCATCTGCTCGACCTGCTCGCGCGCAACCAGCACTGCGAGCGCACCCTCAGCTTCCTCGGCGGCGGCATCTGGCAGCACCACGTGCCGGCGATCGTCGACGAGATCGCGCGCCGCAGCGAGTTCCTGACACCCGTGTGGGGCACCCCCTCGTCGGACCACGGGCGTAACCAAGCGTGGTTCGAGTTCGCAAGCCTGATCGGCGAGCTCGTCGGTATGGAGTTCGTCGGCCTCCCGGTCTACAGCTGGGGCTGCGCCGAGGGCCATGCGATCCGCATGGCGGCGCGGCTCACCGGCCGCGACCAGGTGCTCGTGCCGCGCGGGATCAGCCCCGAGCGGATCGGCGTGATACGCACGTACTGCGGGCTGCCGGAGCTGCCCGGTGGCATCGAGGTCGAGCTCGTGGCGCACGACCCGCAGACGGGCGGCCTCGACCTCGACGACCTGCGCGCGAAGCTCTCGCCCCGCACGGCCGCCGTGCTCTTCGAGAACCCCGGCTTCCTCGGCACCATCGAGGCCAACGCCGCGCAGATCGCGGCGCTCGCGCGCGAGCGAGGCGCCGAGACGATCGTCGGTGTCGACCCCATCTCGCTCGGGGTGCTCGCGCCGCCGTCGGAGTACGGCGCGGACATCGTCGTCGGTTCCGTCCAGCCGCTCGGTGTGCACATGTCCTGCGGCGGGGGCGCCGGCGGGTTCATCGCGACGCGCGACGAGGAGCGCTACGCGCACGAGTATCCGACGCTCAACCTGAGCATCGCCGAGACCGTGGAGGGAGAGTACGGCTTCGGAATCGCGCTCTTCGAGCAGACGTCGTATGGCAGCCGCGAGGAGGGCAACGACTGGACGGGCAACTCCACGTACCTGCACGCCGTCGCGAACGCCGCGTACATGGCGCTGATGGGGCCGGAGGGATTCGCGGAGGTCGGCCGGCTGATCATCGGCCGCAGCCGCTACGCGGCTATGCGCCTCGGGGAGGTCGACGGCGTCCGCGTCGTCTTCCCGCACGGCTTCTTCAAGGAGTTCGTAGCCAATTTCGACGGCACGGGCAAGACGGTCGCCGAGGTGAACCGCGCGCTGCGCGAGCGCGGCATCTTCGGCGGCACGGACCTCTCGCGCGACTTCCCCGAGCTTGGCCAGAGCATGCTGACGTGCGTCACCGAGGTGCACTCGCGCGAGGACATCGACCGCTTCGCCGACGCCGTGAAGGAGGTGGTCTCGTGAGGCGCTACCACGCACCTCGCTGGGACGAGCCGCTCGTGATGGAGCTGGGGCGGCCTGGCCGCCGCGGCATCGTGTTCGGCGACGTCGAGCCGGAGGTACGCGAGGCGGTCGGCGATCCCGCCGGGCTCGTACCCGAAGGGCTGCGCCGCACCGCGCTGCCGGAGCTTCCCGAGCTCTCCGAGCCGGAGGTGCTGCGCCACTACCTGCACCTCTCGCAGGAGACGCTCGGGATGATGGGCGTCAGCCTCTTTGGCACGTGCACGATGAAGTACAACCCGCGCCTTGCGTGGGAGCTTGTCGCACGACCGGAGATCGCCGAGCTCCACCCGGACCAGGACGACGAGACGCTGCAAGGGGTGCTCGAGCTCGTCCACCGCCTCGACCTGATCCTGCGCCGGCTGTCCGGCATGGACCAGTTCGTTTTCCAGGCCGGCGGCGGCGCGCATGCTGCGTACTCGCACGCCGTGATCACGCGCGCGTACCACGCGTCGCGCGGCGAACTCGCGCAGCGCGACGAGATCGTGACGACGATCCAGGCGCATCCCTGCAACCCCGCGACGGCAGCGGCGGCCGGCTTCAAGGTCGTGACGCTGCCGCTCGAGGAGAACGGCTACCCCTCGCTCGACGCGCTCAGGGCCGCGGTCTCCGAGCGCACGGCGTCGCTCATGGTCGGCAACCCGGACGACATGGGGATCTACAACCCCGACATCGACAAGTGGGTCGCGATCGTCCACGACGCCGGCGGCATCTGCTTCTACGACCACGCCAACTTCAACGGCGTCATGGGAAAGATCAAGGCGCGCGATCTCGGCTTCGACGCCTGCATGTACATGCTGCACAAGACGTTCGGCGCACCCAAGGCGGGCGGCGGCCCGGCCGTCGGCGCGTACGGGTGCACCGAGGAGCTCGCGAGGTTCGTACCGGCGCCAGTCGTCGTGCAGGACGGCGAGCGCTACCGGCTCGACCGTGACCGGCCGGAGAGCGTCGGCAAGGTGCGCGAGTTCTGGGGCAACGTGCCGCAGCTCGTTTACGCCTACGCCTGGAGCCGGGCGATGGGCGCCGAGGGGATCCAGGAGGCCTCCGACGTCTCCGTGCTGATGAACAACTACATGGAGAAGCGGCTGCTCGAGATCCGCGGCGTGACGAAGTCGCACCCGCACCTCACGGCGCCGCGGATGGAGATGACGCGCTACAGCCTCGAAACGCTCGAGCGCGAGACCGGCATCACGGCGGTGGACATCCAGAACAGGATGGTCGACTCCGGGATCGACGCGTTCTGGCTCAGCCACGAGCCGTGGATCATCCCGCAGCCGTTCACGCCGGAGGCGGGCGAGATGTGGTCGAAGGAGGACGTCGACGAGTGGATCGACGTGCTCGCGCACGTGGTCGAGGAGGCGTACAGGGACCCCGAGCTCGTCCGCACGGCGCCGCACAACCAGGCGATCCGCAAGCTCGACGGCCGCAACCTCGACGACCCCACGACCTGGGCGACGACCTGGCGCGCGTACAAGCGCAAGCGTCCCGCCGCCGCCGAGGCGCCGCGGAGCGAGCCGACCGAGGACTGGGCGAAGGCCGCGACGTAGGTGGCGCCCATGCAGCTCCTCGCCGGCCGCGTCGCGCTCGTCACCGGCGGCGGTCGCGGCCTGGGTGCCGCGATCGCGCGCGCGTACGCCGAGCACGGCGCGGCCGGCTGCGTCTGCGACCTTGACGAGGAGTCGGCCCGCGAGGGCGCACCCGAGGGGTGGTACGCGCTCGCGGCCGATGTCACCGTCGAGGCACAGGTGGAGGCTGCGGTCGCCGAGACCGCCCGCCACTTCGGCCGCCTCGACGCCCTGGTCGCAAACGCGGGCATCGTCCCCGGCTGGCGCGAAACGGGCGATCTCGACCTCGGCGACGAGTGGGAGCGCGTGTTCGCAGTCAACGTGCGCGGCGCCGCCGCGACGATCAAACACGCGCTTCCCGCACTGCGCGAGCGCGGCGGCGCGATCGTCGTGATGGCGTCGCTGAACGCGTGGCGCGCGCACCCGCAGCAGGGCCTCTACACCTCGTCGAAGCACGCGGTGCTCGGGCTCGCGCGTTCCGCGGCACTCGATCTCGGCCGGTTCGGCATCCGCGTCAACGCGCTCGCGCCGGGGCCGATTGCGACGGACGCGCTGCTCGGCCGCATGGCGTACCGCGGCGAGCGCGGCGGCCAGCCCGTCGAGGAGGCGCTCGAGCAGGCCGCCGCGGAAACGGCGCTCGGCCGCATGGCGACGGAGGAAGACGTGGCGGGCGCGGCCGTCTTCCTCGCGAGCGATCTTTCGGCCGGGATCACCGGCGCCGTCCTCCCGATCGACGCGGGGCTCGGCTGATGCTGGTCCGCGCATCGCAGCAGCCGGAGGTCACCGCGCCGGAGGACGATCTCGTCATGCGCCGGCTGGTGCACGCCGAGCACGACGCGGGCGTGAGCGTGACGCACGTCCGGCTCGCGGGTGTCCACCGTCCGCTGCGCACCGACCGCTCGACGCGCGTCTACTACGTGCTCGAGGGTTCCGCGCGGTTCGTCGTCGGCGACCGGCCTCCCGTCGTCGCGCACGCGGGCGACGTCGTCGTGGTCCCGCGCAGCGTGCGCTACGGCTTCGAGGGCGAGCTGGCGTACCTCGCGATCAACGCGCCGCCGTTCGTCGAGGGCGACGACGTCTACGGATGAGCGATCTCGCCGGGAAGACGGTTCTCGTCACAGGTTCGTCGAAGGGAATCGGCGCCGCGATCGCTCGAGCGCTCGGCGAAGGCGGCGCGCACCTCGTCGCCCACTACGGCCGGGACGAGGCCGGCGTGCGCGTGGCGACGGCCGCCGTCCCGGAGGACCGCAAGCTTTTGATCGCCGCCGATCTCGGCGCCCCGGACGGGCCGGAGCGGCTCTGGCAGGAGGCGGTTGCGTGGCGCGGCGGGCTAGACGTGCTCGTGAACAACGCCGCGGTGATGATCGAGACCCCCCTCGATTCGCCGGTCGACGCGTGGAATCGCGTGTGGGACGAGTCGCTGCGCGTCAACGTCCTGGCGCCGGCCGCCCTCATGCGCGAGGCCGTGAACCACTTCCTCGCCCGCGGCGGCGGCGCGCTGATCACGCTCTCGAGCTGGGTGGCGCAGCGCGGCTCCGGCAGCCCGAACCTCGTCGCGTACGCCGCCACGAAGGCGGCGGTGCGCTCGATGACGCAGACGATCGCGCGTAACTACGCCCGGCAGGGCGTCCTCGCGTACGTCGTCGCGCCGGGCATCGTGCGGACGCGGATGTCGGAGGCATTCGCCGCAGGCGCCGGCGGCGAGGCGGCCGTCACCGCTGGGCTCGCGATGGGCGAATGGGTCCCGCCCGAGGACGTCGCCACGCTCGTCCGCTTCCTCGCGAGCGGCCGCTGCCGGCACCTCACCGGCGCGACGCTCGACGTCAACGGCGCGAGCTACGTCCGGTGAAGTTCGGGACCTGGTTCGACTTCCGCAACCCGCCTGCGTGGCGGCGTCCGTACGCCGAGCTCTACGCGGAGACGCTCGACCAGATCGTGTGGGCGGAGTCGGCCGGCTTCGAGTCGGTGCTGCTCTCCGAGCACCACGTCACCGACGAAGGCTATTTGCCCTCGGTCTTCCCGGCCCTCGCCGCGCTCGCCGTCCGTACGTCGACGATCCGGCTCGCCAGCGCCGTCATCCTCGCCCCGTTCCAGCACCCGATCCGATTCGCGGAAGACGCCGCGTTCGTCGACCAGCTCAGCGGCGGGCGGCTCGAGCTCGGGCTCGCGGTCGGCTACCGCCGCGACGAGTTCCGGGCACTCGGCGTGCCGCGGACGGAGCGTGGGAGCCGGACGGAGGAGCTCGTCGAGGTGGCGCGCCTGGCGTGGTCGGGACGCCCCTTCGGCCACCACGGACGGCACTGGAGCTTCGCCGACGTCGTCGTGACGCCGACGCCCTACCAGCCGGGAGGCCCCCCGCTCTGGATCGGCGGCGCGAGCGAAGCGGCCGCTCGGCGCGCGGGCCGGCTCGGCTGCCACTTCATGCCCGACGCCTACATGCCGGCCGAGCATTACGCGGTCTACCGCGAAGCGCTGACCGAGGCCGGCCACGATCCCGCCGCCTTCTGCACCGCGATCAACCCCACGATCTACGTCTGCGAGGACCCGGAGCTCGGCTGGGAGGAGGTCAAGGACCACCTCCTCTACCAGTACAACGTCTACCGCGAGTGGTTCGCGTCGGGCGGCGACACGCCGGCCGCGACGCTGAGCGACCCGGACGACCTGCCGCGCGACCGCTACATCGTCGGCACGCCGGAACACGTGGTCGCCGCAATCGAGTCGCTGCACGAGCGCCACCGCTTCGACAGGCTCTTCTTCTGGGCGCGGCCGCCGGGCCTGTCGCTCGAGGCGAGCGCGCGCTCGCTCGAGCTCTTCGCCGACCACGTGCTGCCGTCCTTCGCCGCGCGGTAGAGGATGGTTCGCAGAACGAACCCTGCGAGTTTGACGAACGCCGAGCGGCCGGCCATCAGGCACTCGAAGCTGCCCGTCGCCGAGCCCGACGTGCCGATCCGGACGTTCATCGCGACCTGAGAGATCGTGGCGGTCCCTCCGCCGTGGAGGTGGCTCGTCTGTGCAGCAGCCGCCGGCTGCACGAGCGCCGCCGTGATCGCGACGATCGCCGCGCCGAGCTGGAGCAGGCGCATGCCGAAAGAGTTCTTCCGTATGGCCTGCATAGTCAGTGCAGGACGTGGAACGTCGTGCGGTTGGCATTCGCGGGCGGCGCCGGCGGCGCCTCACGGTTCCAGTAGTCCACGAACCCCTTCGTCGCCGTGACGCCCTCGAACATGGAGTCCGGCGTGCCGACGAGATGGCAGCTCACGATCAGCGTGCCGGCGCTGCCATCCGAGTAGTGAATCTTGGCGACCAGCAGACCTCCGCGGGTGTCCTTTGAGTTGCCGATGGTGTCGTTAGGTACCGGCGGCGTGCCGGGCGCGAGTGTGAAGCTGACGAACCCGCTGACGTCGTAGGTGCCGCTGCCGGTCGGGCTGCCGGTCGGGCCGGTGCCGTTCCCCGTGAGCGTGATCTTCGAGCTGTCGTTCGCAAACGACGAGGCGACACCGCCGGCCGACACGGTCCCGGTCGCGAAGTTCACGTTGACGATGTCCCAACGGATCAGCTGGTTGCCCTGGCCCCTGGCCCCTGCCCTTGCTGACCACCCCTTCGGGGCGCCTGCATGGGCGCCCAAGCATTCGAGGAGCGGCTCCGGGCACTCAGACGGTGCCATTCCCGCGGTACCGCAGCCCGCGTATGACGCCATACGCCAACTCCTCCTCTCGTGGAGCGGATGTTCCCGGCCTGCACCGGCCGCTACGCCGCGAGTGACGTGAGGTTCCAGCACCTTCCGGCAGGTTCTAGTTCCGCGCCCGGTCGGTAAGTCCTCACAAAATCCTTACTGTTGAGAACGCGCGTGGGGTGCCAAAACTCTCTTCACACCACGGGATCATTCCGATTTGCAGGCGGAACCGAGTGCTGACACCCGATACGGATGACGCCGAAAAACCGAGAGGTTGACCGTCCCGACAACGTGACCATCTACGGCGGGACGGACAAACTCCCCGGATGAGAACCTTGTGGGGTGTCAGGACTCGGTTCGCAACTAGAGAAACCGAGGACTTACAGGCGGAACGCAAGTGTTGGCAGCCCGCGGCTCGAGCCGGTCGCTGCCCGTAAGTAATTGAGTAAAAGGAGAGCTCACCGCCTCTGAGCGCGGCGGGTTGGCAATTCCGGTCGGAGGCGAGCCGCAGGGTTCGCACACTCGATTTCCCTGCATACCCAATTGGATCAGTGCGGCTGACCGAATTTACGCACCCTACGCGCGACGCGACGGGCCGGAGAACGCTGGAAACAAGCGACGCGGCCTTCAACGGCGGGCGAATGGCTTTTTGCTTTCACGCCGAAGGACCACCCCGCGCTACCCACCCGCTTCGTCAGCGGGCGCGCGTCCGTTCCGCGTCCAAAACGTCGCTCCGCCGAACGCCGGTGATGCAACCACTTTGGACGCCTCGCGTTCATCGAGTCAGCTGCGTTTCTCCTATTCGCTAGTCGCGTTCAGCAGGACCCAGACGTCGTTGCGCATCGAGGTGGGAGCGACAGATCCGCCGAAGGCGATCATGCGGCCCGAGCCGGAGCTGTACACGGCGCTGTGGAGTTCTCGCTTGGCGGGAGCGATTCCGGCTGGGGTCAACTGCCTCCAGGCGGGAGCTCCGCCGAGGCCGTTTGCGTGTGTGAGTAACCAGACGTCCTGGAAGTACTGATCTGTTGGTGAGGCACGCCAGCCGGCGAAGACAAGCATCGTATTTTCGGCCGCGTTGTACACCGCTCGATGGTCCTCGCGCGCTGGCGGTTGGGCGCCGGTTGGGGTTAGTTCAAGCCATTGTGGTGTTCCGCCCAGGCCGTTGGGGTTGCGTAGGACCCAGACATCGCCCGGAT
>WNFV01001431.1_pt1 | contig 32566 bp, 35 predicted proteins | sample 5400101 | NCBI WGS metagenome assembly WNFV01 (sample SAMN13153361, study PRJNA577476) | soil metagenome | isolation source: 115 cm soil or saprolite under grassland replicate 1 | place: USA:California | collected 2016-06-15 | reverse complement strand
ATCTTCCCTCAGGCGAGACGCTCGCCGCAGAGCTCACGCGTTTCCTGCGCGAGCGCGAACGCGGCAACGGCGGACCCGAATCGGACCGAGGACCGTCGGAGCAGCCCTAGCGCTACTAGCCGAACGTAAAGGCGTACGCCGCCAGCCCTGGGGTAAACGACAGCTCGAGCACACCGTCGCGCGCGCTCTTCTGGGCGACAAGCGTGTAGAGCTGGTCGCTCGTGATGCGCACGACCCCGCGCTTTGCGCCGTTCAGCGTGACACCGACGACTCCGCGCCCGCCGAGGACGTGATGCACCGTGCGCGCGTGGAAGTGCAGCAGGAGGCGTGCGGCGTTGCCGGCGACGATTCGCTCCGCTTCCACCGTCCAGGTCCCCGAGTACGCGAATGCGTCGCGCCCGAGCGCAGGGGGAAACCGGTAGCCCGCCGGCGTGTCGCTCTTCAGAGGCGAGCCTGCATAACCCGCGATGCGCGAATAGCCGAGGTACGACTCCGGTGTACGCTGCTCCGTCGGCGTCCGGTCGGGCATGCGCACCGCGCTCGGCAGGGATTCGCGTCCTGCTTCGAGCAGGAGCCGGATGTCGTGCTCGGTCTCGTCGTAGCTGCCTTCGCCGAAGTGGACGTCGCGAACGTGACCTGCCTGGTCGACGAGGTAGTCGGCGGGCCAGTACTGGTTCCCGTACGCGTTCCAGGTCTCGAACTTGTTGTCGAGCGCGACCGGATAGTGGACGTGCAGCCGTTTGACGGCGGCGCGCACGTTGCCGAGGTCGTGCTCGAAGGCGAACTCGGGGGAGTGCACGCCGAGGATGACGAGGCCCTTCGAGCGGTACCGCGTGTACCACTCGTTGAGATGAGGGAGCGTACGCAGGCAGTTGATGCAGGAGTACGTCCAGAAGTCGACGAGGACGACCTTCCCGCGCAGCGCATGGAGGCTGAGCCCCGGCGTGTTGATCCAGGCCGAGATGCCGCTGACGTCCGGCGCCGCGCCGTAGTCCTTGAGCGGGACCTTGCCGAGGCGCGAAGCCAGACGCTCACCTCGCGCCACGAAGACCGGCTTGCTCTTTCCGGCTAGGCGGTCGAGCCGGTGCTTCGCGGCAGAGTTCCCCTCGATCTCGTCCTGGACCCACTTGGCGTAGCCGGGGACTTTCGTCTGGAGATCCTCGGCCCAGCCCTGGTAGATCACGACCGCGGCCGCAGCCATCAGGACGCCGCCCGCGATCCGGATCGTCTGCGCGTGCTGTCGAAAGCTCGCCGTGAAGCGGCGGCTGCCGTGGGCGATCAGCAGCATCGGGAGGGCTGCACCGAGCGCGTACGCGATTGCGATCGCGACGATCCAGCCGCCGACGTGGTTGGTCGCGACGTTGGCCGTGAGCGTTGCGAGAACGGGTCCGCCACACGGAATGAAGACCAGGCCGAGGCTCGCGCCGAGCAGGAAGCCGCCGCCGAGGTCCCCCGCGCGTCGCCGCGTCAGGAAGAGAAACGGCCTCTCGACCCACTCGCCGACCTTCGGGACGATCAGCGTCACCGCGAGCGCGAGGAGGAGAGCGGCGCCGATCTGGATCTGGTGCTTCTCGTCGATCCCGACGAGGCTCCAGAGCCAGGCGCCCGCGAGCAGGAAGGCTGTGAAGGTCGTCACGACACCGGCCGCAATCGCGTAGGGCCTCCGCGTCGTGCCCGTCACGCCGCCCGTGAGCACGATCGGCAAGACCGGGAGGATGCAGGGGGTGAACGCGGTGATGACGCCCGCCGCGAATGCGATCGGGACGAGGATGAGCACCCTGTTTAGTCTCGGCTAGGAGCCCGGCGTTTCAGCAGCGGCCGGCTCCGGCGTAGGAGCGGGCTTGCCGTCCGGGCTTGGGTCGATCGTCGGTGCCTCGGCCTGCTGCTTCTGCTCCTGCTTCTGCTGCCCTTGCGGCTGCCGGCTCTGGCTCTTCTTCCGCTTCCGCCGTTTCCGCCGGCGCGAGCGGCCGGAGGTCAGCTTCGGTTGCGGGAGGTTCTCGGCGAGTGCGCCGGCGACCTCCGGCAGCGTGCCGAGTCGCTCACGTGCTGCCTCGATCAGCTGCGTCGCCCTGGGCGTATAGCCCTCCGCCGACGCGAGCAGCGCCGCGCCCACCGACACCGGCAGGTCCAGCGCGGCGTTCACCAGCTTGGCCGCGTTCTCCTCGTGCCGGTGCCCGCGAGAGTTTGCAAGCGCGCCGAGCAGGCGCTTGGCCTCCGGAAACTCCGAGCTCGCGCGCCGGTCCTGCAGCTTGCGCGATGCACGTGCCAGACGCCAGGTCCAGCGTGCAAGGATCTGCTCCGGCGCATCTGCCTTCCCTTCGGCAATCGCACGGAGCAGGACGCGGACGCCGCCCATCCGGTCCTTCTCCCAGGTCGGGGCCTGCGTGACGAGCGTGACGAGATCGTCGAAGTCCGCCCGCTCGACGGTCATCGAGACGCGATCGGAGAGGGCGATGATGCGCAGGCGGCGGTTCGGGTTCTCCGCGGCGCACGTGGCGAGGAACTGCTCGAGGCATGCCCTGGAGGCGCCGCGGGCGGTCAGCTTCTCGACGAAGGCCGCACGCTCGTCGAAGCGGATTTGCCGTCCCGCGATCGTGGCCCAGTAGCGCTGCTCGTCCTCGTCGAGGTATTTCGGGTCGATGCGCTGCCATTCACGCGTGATGACGGCAAGACGGCGCCGGACGTCCGGAGTGACCGGGACGAGCCACGGCGCCGGCGTCAGCCTGCGCCGTGCACGACGCTGCACGCGCCGCCGTGGTGCCGGTGTCACGCGCGCGCCCTCGCGGTAGAAGTCCGCGTCGAGCAGCGAGTGGAGCGAGACCACGCGCTCGTGGTGCGTCGCCGCCTTCGGTACGAAGTCGACGACGATGCCGGCCTCCTTGCGTGGATGTGTGCGCATGATCCGGCCGATCCGCTGCTGGTAGACGCGGCGGGATGCGGTCGGCGCGAGGTGGAAGCAGACCGTCGCCCGCGGGGAGTTCCATCCTTCCGCGAGCAGCATCGCGTTGATCAGGACGTTGATCTCTCCGCGCTCGTAGGCGGCCAGCGTCTCCGCCAGCCGCACTGGGGGCGTGCGCCCCGAGACCGCCTCCGCCTTCAGCCCGGCGGCTCGGAACTCCTTGGCGAGGTTGTACGCATGTTCGACGCCGGCGGCGTAGACGATCCCCGGCGTGTTCTCGAAACGGTCGCGGTACAGCGATGCGGCGGCCTGGTTCAAAGCCTGGTGGTCGAGGGTCTTGGCCAGGATCTCCTGGTCGAAGTCGCCGCCGATGATCGGCACCTGGTTGATCGCCGCGACCGGCGGCACGCGCAGGCAGCGCAGCGGCGCGATGAGTCCGCGGCGCGCGGCGTCCTGCAGCGGGAGATCGTCGACGGAAGCGGGGAAGACGTCCGAGACCTGTTTCGCGATCAGCTGCTCGGTCGCGGTCATTCCGATGTAGATGGGCTCCGGGAAGGAGCGGATCGCCTTGCTCGTCTTCTCGCCGAGCGCCGTATGCGCCTCGTCGCAGATCACGAGCTGGTACGCCTCTCGTGAGAGCGAGTCCTGGTGGCGCGCGAACCACGCGTAGGTCTGGATCGTGAGCGGGTTCCCGCCGCGGAGCGGTTCCTTGCCGGGCTCGATCGGCGGCGAAAAGCGGTCGCCGTAGCCCTCGGTCGTAAGGTCGCGCTGGAACTGCGAGACGAGCAGGCGGCGATGCGTGAGGATGAGAACGCCGAGCGTGCGCGCCGCCTCGACGAAGCCGGCTGCGGCGATCGTCTTGCCGGACGCCGTCGGGTGGCGGAACCGGTACCGGCGCACCGCACCGGGATCCGGGCCTGTGTACCCCTCGTCCTCGTCGGCCTCTTCCTCGAGGACGTCCTCGGTGGAGTCCTCCACCGGCTCGTCCTCCTCCTCAACCGTCTCGGCAACGGCGCCGTTCCCGTTTCCGTTCCCATTCGGCGGCGCCTCCCTCTCGTGCGAGGCGATCAGCTCGGTGAGCATGCCGGCGAGCGCGTCGACCTGATGACGGCGAAGCTCGGTGCCGGAGGCGAGATGCGGACGCTCCTCCGCGAGCACGCGCTCGAGTCCGAGCATGAGCCCGTACTGCACCTTCCAGCTCGGGGTCGGCGTCCGCCGCCCAGCCTCGATCTCGGCGAGCGCGTCGTCGAGGGCACGGCGCCGCGAGGTGCCGGGCGCGAGCACCCTGGCCGGGTCCTCACCCTCCCGGATGAAGGGCTCACCCGCCCAGGCTTCGGCTCGGAGGGCGGCGGCCGCCAGACCGTCCGCTGCCTCCGACGCTGTGGTCGGCTGCTCTGTGATCTCCTGCATGAACGCAGCGCGTACGAGCGCTGCAACTGTCAAGAAAGGGCGACTCCGCAATCCCCTAGGCGGGAGTCGTCTTGCCAGTATATCGGTCGTGAGGGGAGCGAAGGGTTCCCTCGCCGGAGTGACCCTGGGGCCTGATTAGAACGGCCGCTCGAGCCAAGCTCGAACGGCCTCTATGCGGCGCCGCCAAGTCGGCGCCTGGGTCGCCGGGCTAGGTGCCGAGTCCCCCGAAGACGGCAAATGGGTTCTGAGGCTGGACCTCGTAGACCAGCTCCCCGCCCGGCTCGACGCGGCCCTCGACGCGGCGCGCGAGCTCGACCGCCTGCTCGCGGGTCTCGGTGCCGGCGATGACATACGTGAACGTCCTCGAGACGTCGTAGCCCTCCCCGCGCAGCCGGGCGGCGAGATCGTGCGCCTCGCGAAGGCTCGCGCACTCGACGCGCACCTCCCAGGGCGCGTAGCCGCGGTCGAGGAGGTCCTCCTCAAACCCATAGGTATGCGTCGGGGGAACCTCCCGGTTCCCCCGAACCCCCTCCACCGGTCCGCTGTCGCGGACGGGCGACTTCGTCGCCTCCCAGCGCTCCTCCTCGCGGAGCCAGCGCTCGGTGACGAAGCGCGACGGTGCCAGTCCCTCCTCCTGGAGCTCCTGCTCGACGACGCGGCCCGCCTGTTCGGCTTGCATCCCGCTTGCGGCGTAGACGAAGACAGTGTCGCCGTCCCGGGACACCGCGAGGCGCTGCTCGCGCAGCTCGTCGGCGAGCTCCTCGGCGTCGCGTCGCGCAAGGCCCAGTCGTTCGAGGAGTCCGCGTGCGCCTTCCTCGTCGGGGAGCTCGATCCGGATCCGCCAGTCGTCGTGCGCCACGGTGGAAGCCTACGCGGGTGCGCCGGCCCGCATCTCCGCGAAGGCGTGGCCGAAGAGCCGCTCCGACAGTCCGATCTGGTCGAGGTGCTTCGTGATGCCGCCGAGGAAGAACGGCCAGCCGGCGCCGAGCAGGAGGCCGGTGTCGACATCCGCCGCCTCGTCGACGACGCCTTCCTCCAGCAACTGGTGGATCTCGTCGGCGACTGCTTCCAGAACGTCGTCGACGACCTGCGCACGCGTGCGCGGGGCGTTCTCCAAGACGAGGGGCTCATCGCCCTCTGCGATCGCGGCGAGCGCGGGCGACAGCGGGAAGCGATCCGGGAAGACGTCGTGCATGCGCTCGAGGACGTGGTTCGCGACGCGCGGTCCGACCATCTGCAGGAGCACGGAAGGCGCCATCGGCATCCCGAGTGACATGACCGCCTCGTCGACTTCCTCGACCGGCGTATCGTGCTCGATAGCGTCCATGATCACGCGCGTCATTCGCGTCAGAACGCGATTGACGACGAACCCGGGCGCGTCGTTCACGAGGATCGGTCGTTTGCGCAGCTTCTCGCCGACGGTCCAGACCGTGGCGAGCGCAACCTCGTCCGTCTCGGCCGCCCGCACGACCTCGAGCAGCGGCATCAGCGCCACCGGATTGAAGAAGTGCATTCCCGCGACGCGTTCCGGCCGGCGCAGATCGGCCGCCATGTCCGTGATCGAAAGCGCCGAGGTGTTCGTCGCCAGGATGCACGCATCGCCGACGGCCTGCTCCAGCTCCGCGAACACCTGTTTCTTGATCTGGAGCTCCTCGAAGACCGCTTCCAGCACGAGGTCGCAGCTCGCAAAGCCGTCGTAGCCCGTTTCGCCGGAGACGAGCGAGGCCAGGAAGCGCCCCTTACCCTCGTCGTACCGGCCCTTCACCACTTGGCGGTCGATCTCGGCGCGGATGTCGGCCAGTGCCTCGTCCACGATCTCCTGCCTCACGTCGCGGATCACGAGCGGGAGCTCGAGGCGGCGCAGAAAGAGCGTCGCGATCTGACGCGCCATTAGGCCGGCGCCGACGATGCCGATCTTCTGCACGTCTTGCGGCGCCGCCGCCGGGCGCGCGGGGTGTCTCTTTGCGCGCTGCTCGACGAGCTGAAAGGCGTAGATGGATGCCTGTGCCTGCGGCCCAGGCAGGAGCTCCCCGATCGCCTCCTCCTCACGGCGGTAGCCCTCTTCGACCGTCCACCCGCGCGCCCCTTCGATTAGGTCGAGCGCCGCGTAGGGCGCAGGTGCTGCCCCGTGCACCGCGTCGTCGACGGCCGTCCGAGCGCGCCGGAAGATCGTCTCCGCTTCCGACCAGTCCGGATCGGAGCGCTCGAGTCCCAGCTCGGCGAGCTCGTGCGCGAATGCGAGTGACTCGTCGAGGAACTCCGCCGGCTCGAGCAGCCGGTCGGCGATGCCGAGCTCCACGACCTCGGCAGCCGCGAGCATCCGGTTCTGGCGCAGCGGATTCGAGACGATTACCTTGATCGCCGTCTCTGGACCGGTGAGCCGCGGGAGCAGCTGTGTCCCACCCCAGGCCGGGAAGAGACCGAGGAAGACCTCCGGGAACGCGAAGTGACGAACGGTGCTCGAGATCGTGCGCGCACTGCAATGCAGCGCGAGTTCGACGCCCCCGCCGAGACATGCGCCGTTGATCGCAGCGACCGTCGGAAATGGCAGCGCGCGCAATCGCCCGAACAGCTCGTGTCCGGCGCGCGCGCCCTCGATCGCGCGTTCACGAGTGATTCCGGGAAACTCCGTGATGTCGGCACCGGCGGCGAAGAAGAACGGCTTCCCGGTGATGACTGCCGCACGGCAATCGGCCCTCTCGAGCTCGCCGAGGAGGCGGTCGAGCGATGCGAGTGCGGCCTCGCCGAAGAACGTGGGCTTCGTCCAGTCCTCGCCGTTGTCGATCGTGACCAGCGCGACGTCGCCGGCGCGCGTGGGCTTGAACTCAGTGACCGGTGCCAAGGTTCTCCCAGAGCAACGCAGCACCCATACCCATGCCGACGCAGAGCGTGGTCAGCCCGTAGCGCACGTCGGGGCGCTCGCGGAACCCGTACGCCAGCTGTGCCATCAGGCGCACCCCCGTCGCCGCGAGCGGATGTCCGCACGCGATCGCGCCGCCGTAGGGATTGAGGCGCTCGTCCTCCGGGTCGACGGCCATCCCCTCGCACCAGGTCAGCACCTGCACCGCGAACGGCTCGTTGAGCTCGAAGAGCCCGACGTCGTCGAGCGTGAGACCGGCTTGATCGAGCACCCGTTTCGTGGCCGGGATCGGTCCGATCCCCATCAGCTCCGGCTCGACCCCCGCAAATGCGCAGGCGACGAGGCGCATCTTCGGCTCGAGCCCGAGCTCCGCCGCCGTCTCTTCCGCGGCAAGGAAGGATGCCGTCGCGCCGTCCGTGAGCCCGGCCGAGTTCCCAGCGGTTACGCGCCCGCCGGGGCGGAACGGCGTGCGCAGCGTCGCCAATCCCTCCAGCGACGTGTCGGGCCGGAGGAACTCGTCGCGGTCGGCGAGCTTCCAGCCGTCCTCGGTGAAGACCGTCATCGGAACGACGGTCTCGCGCATGACTCCGTTCTCCCACGCACTCGTCGCGCGCCGCTGGGAACGCACGGCGAACGCATCCGCGTCGTCCTTCGTGATGTGCGGAAAGCGATCGTGGAGGTTCTCCGCAGTCGCGCCCATCGTCACGGCAGAGGGATCCACGAGTCGCTCGGCGACGAAGCGCGGGTTGAAGTCGACCTCCTCCGCCATCGGGTGGTGGCCCATGTGCTCGACGCCGCCGGCGAGCACGACGTCGCAGGCACCGAGCGCGATCTCTCCTGCACCGGCGGTCACGGCCGTCAGCGCGCCCGCGCACATCCGGTCGACCGCGAAGCCGGGAACCGATTGCGGAATGCCGGCAAGCAACGCAACGTCGCGGCCGAGGGTCAGTCCCTGGTCGCCGACCTGCGCCGTCGCCGCGAAGATCACGTCGCCGATGCGCTCGACGGGAATTCCCGGATTGCGACGCAGGAGCTCGCGGACGACCTTGACCCCCATGTCGTCGGCGCGCGTCTTCCAGAACATCCCCTTCGGCCCCGCGCGCCCGAACGCCGTGCGCACGCCGTCGACGAACACGACCTCCCGGCGTTCCACGGCCTCAGTGTATTCCGAGCATAAGCTCCGCCCGTGACCGACTGGGAGCAGCATGCGAAGCGGGAGGAAGCTCGCTACCGAGAGGGCGAGGGGCGGCTGCCGGATGAGGAGGATCAGGACGCGCGCCAGAGGCAGCTCACGCGAATGGGCAACGCGGCGGGCGGCGCAGGGCTCGCCTATCTGATGGCGGGGAATGCCGACGGCGCGCGCGAGTGGTTCGGCCGCGCCGTCGACCGTTACCGCGAGAGCTTTGCAATCGCGCCGCCCGGAAGCTGGGGGCGTCCGATCGGAATGATGAAGGCGCGCGTTCTGGCGGGAGACTGGCGCGGTGCGGAATCAGAGTCGCGTTGGACGCTCGAGCAGGGAGCCGCCGACGCGGAGACGCCGATCGGACGCTATGCCGCCTGCCTCGCACTGCTCGTGCTCGGGCGCGACGCGGAAGCGCGCGTGCTCGCAGACGGATTGCGGACGCACTCCGGCTTTCCCGCCCCCGTCGGTGACGCGTTGGCCTTCATCTCCGCACAGGACACGGCGGGCTACGTCCTGGCGATCGAGTCGGTGCTGGAGTCGTTCGAGACCCGGGACGAGTACCTCGAGGATCTGCCGGTCGCCGACACCGTCATGGTGCTGCAGGCGCTCGCCGCGCGCCGCGACATGGCCGCGGAGCTCAGCTCGCCGCTGCTGCCTGCTTAGTCCTTAGTCCTGGTGCGCGGGTGGATGGGCGAACATCGTCAGCACGACCTTGTCCGCGTTCTCGTCCTCGAGATCGCGCGCAGCCTCGAGGAACGCCGCCATCAGCTCCAACGCCCGCTCGATCGTCAGCTTGACCTCGAGCTGTGCGCTGCGGAAGACACCCTGGGACGAGTAGAGCGCATGCGCGCGCTGCACCTGGTCGAGCATCGCCGCCTGGAGATCGCTCGCGCCGCCGGCGGCGAGTAGCTCAGGCGCGACGCGAAAGACCTTCGCCACCGACCTGTACGGCTTCTCACGTCCGCCGCCCTTCGGGTCGGCGAGCTCGATCAGCCCCGCCTTCAGGAGCATCCGAACATGGAAGTGGAGGTGACCGGGATCGACCCCGAGCCGCTGCGCAAGTTCCCGGTTGGTGAGCTGCCAGTCGTCCTCTTGGCCGAGCATCTCCAGCACGCGCACCCGCAACGGGTGCCCGAGCGCCTTCAGTTGTTCAGGCTTGTCGAGTACCAGCGTGTCCTGCAAAGCCAGCCCGCCCTTCTGTCTGCCCCCGAGAAGGGTCTACATATAGCGCAGGGCCTGTCAAGCGGGAAGCTTGGCTGCAGCGGCGCGATCGAGGATTGCAGTCGTTCGTCCCGCCCGAGCGCGGACGAGGCTTGCCGGAGTCTCGGGACTCGGTTCCGCGGCGAAGGCACGCTTCGCGGCCTCGGCCTTGGCCTCTCCGGACAGCACGAAGAGAATCTCCCCCGCGCTCCGGAGGGCAGGCAGGCTGAGGCTGACGCGGTCGACGAGGGGCTCCAGACCGGCCTCTGCCGGAACGACGCGCTTGCGCTGCCGCAGCGTCGGCGCGTTCGGGAAGAGGGAGGCGACGTGGCCGTCGGGTCCGACGCCGAGCAGCAGCAGATCGAAGTGTGTGTCGCCGAGCTCGCGGTCGTAGTCGGTAGCGGCCTTCTCCTTGCCGAGCTCGCCCTTGATCCGGTGGATCGCCTGCGGCCCGCGCTCGAGCCGGTCGAGGAGCGCGCGCCTCGCCATTCCGTAGTTCGAGTCCTCGTGATCCGGCGGCACGCAGCGCTCGTCGCCCCACCAGAGCTCGACGCTGTGCCAGTCGGGTGCACGCTTCGCGGCTTCCTTGTAAGCCTGCTCGGGCGTCTTTCCGCCCGTGAGGACGACGTGGCCGCCTTCGCGTGCGGCGCGGGCAAGCCGCTCCGCCACGACGGTCGCGACCTCTTTGTCGTCCTCGACGATGACGAGCTCGACGTCGTTCACTGCTCGCCGGCTGCGAGCTCCTTCGACCGCTCCATTGCAGCCTGAATGGCGTTGAGGAACGCCGCGCGTACCCCGGCCTGCTCCAGCTCGCGGATCGCGCGGATCGTCGTCCCGCCGGGCGAGGTGACCGCCTCCCGCAGCTCGACCGGATGCATCTTTTCGTCGCGGAGCAGCTTCGCGGTGCCGAGCATCGTCTGGACGACGAGCTGCGTCGAGGTCTCGCGTCCGAGCCCGAGCAGGATTCCTGCCTCGATCATCGCCTCGGCGAGCAGCGCGAAGTAGGCCGGGCCTGAGCCGGACACGGCCGTGACCGCGTCCATGTATTCCTCCTGCACCCGCACGACCGCGCCGAGATGTGTCAGCACCTCCTCCGCGAGGTCGAGGTGCGCGTCGTCGGCGTGCGCGCCCGCACAGATTCCCGCGATCCCTTCGTGCACGAGCGCCGGCGCGTTCGGCATCGCGCGCACGACCGGGACACCGGCCGACAGGCGCGCCTCGATCTGGGCGGTCGAAATCGCCGCTGCCACCGAGAGCACGGTTTGCTCGGGCGTGATCAGCCCTCCGACCTCGCCGAGCAGAACGTCGAAGTCCTGTGGCTTCACGGCGATCACGATGAGGCCGGCCTCGGCGACGGCTTCCGCGTTCGACAGCGTCGCCTCGACCCCGTGGCGCTCGCTGACCTCCTGCAGGCGCTCTTCGCGCCGGCCTGTGACGACGATGTCCGCCGGCTTCCGCCAGCCGGAGCTGAGCAGGCCCGCGAGCAAGGATTCCCCGATCTTCCCGGCGCCGAGGATGGCGATCCTTCGGTTGGCGGCCATCGGGTCAGTCTAGGGCGGCGCGGTACGGCGCGAGCGTGCGCTCGTCTCGGAAGACGAAGCGCGCCAGCTGGACCGACGGATGCTTTGCGAGAGCTTCCTTCGTCGCGGCGATCGCCACCGGCGCGGCGAGCTCGACGGGATAGCCGTATGCGCCCGTCGAGATCGCCGGGAACGCGACAGACGTCGCGCCGAGCTCGTCGGCGAGCTCGATCGCGCGGCGATGACAGGACGCCAGCAGCTCCGCCTCGCCCTCGCCGCCGCCGTGCCAGATCGGGCCGACCGCGTGAACGACATGACGTGCAGGCAGGTTTCCGGCCGTGGTCGCCTTCGCGTCTCCGGGTTCGCAGCGACCCAGCGCACGGCATTCCTCGAGGATGGCGCCGCCGCCCGCACGATGGATCGCGCCGTCGACGCCGCCGCCGCCGAGGAGGCTCGGATTCGCCGCATTGACGATCGCGTCGACCTCCTGCTCGGTGATATCGGCGATGACGAGCTGGATCATGCGTAAGCGGGGCGCGGGAATCGCACCGACCGCTCCGCGGCGCGCGGAATCAGCCCGTGCTTGAACGCCATGGCGAGGTATAGGCCGGCCAGTCCGGCCCATTCCCCATAAGGCGCCAGCAGCTCGGCGGTCTCATAACCCTCGACCCAGCGGCCGCGCAGGTGCGACATGAGCTTGATCAGGGTGAGATCGCCCACGAGCCCGCGTTCGGACCGGCCGAGCCCTTCCAGACAGACCACGCCGGCCGACCAGGGCCCGAGCCCGCGCTCCCGCTCGATGAACGCCGCCGCCTGTGCCGTCGGCAGCCCGTGCAGACGCTCGAGGTCGACCGAACGGCAGATCCGGACAAGCGCGGAAGCACGGCGTGCGTGCAGGCCAAGCTGGCGCAAACGCGCCGGTGCACAGCGGGCGAAGGTCGAGCAGGTGGGCGGCGCGTGCAGGGTCGATCCCTCCACGCGCGCCGTCGTCGCGCGCACGATCCGAACCTCGAGCTCCCGCGCGCGCCGCGAGTCGATCAGCTGCCCGCAAAAAGCGCGCAGCAATGTCTGTGCGACCGTCGACAGCCGCAGCTGCCGCATGCCCTGGAAGCGCAGGGTCGCCTCGCCGATCAGCGGATCGCGCGCAAAGCGACGCAGGAACTCGGTGTGGTCGGCGTCGACGGGCACGATGAAGCGGAGCCGCTCAAGCCCCTCCTCGCTTTCGGCCCGCAACACGATTCGGCCGTCCACAGTCTGGCGGGCCGATCCAACCTCCGTGCGCTCACCGACGCGCATGGCTGTGGTCAACGTGCCGTCCCGGAGGGAGCGCGTCGCGTCGCTCGCGTGCTTCGTGGAGAGTGCGAGCGAGAAGGGGCCGGCGGGACGAACGACCCGCTCGAGGGTCAACGCCCGCGCGCTGCTTCGGACTCGGCGTTCACGCCGAGATCGTACGCGCGGCGGAGGATGGGTTCGGCTTCCTCCTCGCGTCCGCGCTCCCGCAGGAAGTTGGCCCACTCCAGGGCGGCCTCGCCGGCGTCGGAGCGGCGGCCGTGAACCGTCAGCAGGTCCACCGCCCGGCGGTACGCGTCGGTCGCGCCGGTGACGTCGCCCTGCGCCGCCAGCCCTCGGGCGAGTGCGTGCACCGCGGCGCCTTGCGTGTCCCCGTGGAAGTCACCGAGCAACGCGAGGGCGTCGCGGGCCAGCTCAACCGCGCGGTTCGCATCGCCTTCCAATTCGGCGAGGCGCGATTGGCCGATCCTCAGCATCCCACGGTCGACCAGCTCGGGCTTCACGCCGAGCAGGCGCTCGGCAAGCTCGAGGTGCCGGCGGGCATCTTGGGCTTGGCGCTCGCGCAGCTCGACGCCTGCGGCGAGCAAGTAGGCGCGCGCGAGGGTCAAGTTGTCGTCCGTGGCCTTGAGCAGCGCGATTGCGTTGCGGATGTAATCGAGCGCCTCCGTCGAACGACCTTCCATGGCGCTCAGACGTCCGAGTGACCAATAGAGGCGAACGCGCGTATACGGGTCCGTCTCTTCGTCCGCGCGCGAGAGCGCGTCGCGGACGACCTCGGTGGCGCGCTCGTAGTCGCCTGCATCGCTCAGGGCGAAACTGAGGAAGACGGCGTAGCGAATGTAAGCGGTGGAGTCGTCCGGAACTCTCTCTTTGATCTGTGCGAGGCAGCGTTCGAACAACGCGACGGCGCGATCGGGCGCGCCGAGGGCGGCGTACGACTGGCCAAGCGTCGTGTACAGATCCGGCCTCAGGTGGGGAGGGGGCGCGTAGGCATCGTCCACGAGCGCCGCTTCCAGTCGTTCGACCGCCTCGAGATGACTTCCACGTTGCGCTGCGGCCAGACCTAGGCCAACGCGAGCACGCAGCGCGGAGCCGAGGTCTCCGGCCGCGACCGACTCGTCCAGAATCTTCTTGAGCTTCTCCTCGGGCTCGGCGGTCGACTCCGCGAGTCGTAGCTCGAGCTCAGCGTCCGCGAGACGCAGCTCGCGGTCATCGACTTCGCGGAGGTCGCGCCCTGTCTCGAGGTACTCCACTGAGACACCGAGCTTCTGCGAGAGCTTGCGGAGTGCCTTGACCGAGGGAGTACGGGCCCCGGCCTCGATCCGCGAGATATAGGCATAGGAAACTCCAGGGGACGAGAGGTCCCGCTGTGAAAGACCACGTTGGAGGCGCAGGCGCTTGAGGCGCGCGCCAACTCCCTCCGTGGGACTGCCCTCCGACACGCTGCTTTGGATCATTAGGAGTTTTCCGGACATAAGTCAAATTGCTGCTTCGGGCGTCACCTAGTCAATCGGCGCTTCCTCGTGGCAACATAACCCCTCGAACTCCCGATCTTTTCGCGGAAGGGGAGGTGCGGCATGTATCCGTGGGGTAGCTAGATGCTCGAATAGGGCGGGGACGTTTTGCGTCCCCGCCTCCGTTTAGTCTCGTCTGATGGCTTCAGGGCTCGCGCTCGCCGTGTACGGGCTCCTGCTCGTCCCGGCCGCGGTCCTCGTCTGGCGGAGGCCCGTCTTCGCGCTGTACGCGTGGGTAGTCGGCCTGGCCGCACACAACGTGGTCATGGCCGCGCTGTACGGGGCCGGAGTTCGTGGGGGCGCTCTGACCGCCTTCCAGGCCTGGAAGGAAATCCTGCTCGGGGTCGCCCTCGCACGGATTGCATTCGAAGTGCTCCGCGCCAGGCGGCTCGCGTTCCGTGTTCACCCGGCGGACGTTCTCGCGCTCGCGTTCGCAATGCTCGTGTGCGTGTATGCCGTCCTCCCGCAGGGCTGGCTGGGCGGCTCAGCCGATCGGTCTGCGATCGGGCTCGCGCTCAAGCACGACCTGATTCCCGTCGGCGCCTACTTCCTCGGCCGCTCGCTGATCTTGCGCCGCGAGCAGCTCGTTCCGCTTGTCTGGACGCTGCTCGGCGCGGCGGCGGCCGTCGCGGTCCTCGGCCTGCTGGATGACTTCCTGATCCCGATCTCGTGGTGGCGCGACTCGGCGGTCGTCGACTACTTCCACAAGCACCTCGGCTACGACTACAGGGGCACTGGCGGACTGCCGGAGAACTTCATCTACAACACCGGCTCCGAGGATCATTTCCTGCGGCGGCTCGTCTCGGTGTTTCTCGGGCCGCTCGCGAGTGCGTACATGTTCGTCGTCGCGCTGGTGCTCGGTGCGGCGTTCTTGCGGCGCGTTCGGTTGCTCGTCGCGCTGACCGTCGTTCTCGCGGCCGGGCTCCTGTTCACCTTCTCGCGATCGTCTTTGCTGGCGCTCGCCGCGGGACTCGTCGTGCTCGCGTTCGTCGCGGGCCGCCGGTGGCCGGTTGCGGTCGCGGCGGGGACGATCGCGGTCAGCGTCGCCTGGATACATGTCTTCCCGCACGTCGCGCCCGAAGGAGAGTGGACGAAGCAGGATCTCGTCGAGCAGCGGAACATCGCGCACCAGAATCCGGGCGCGAGCGGCGGCGCAGGCAACATCAACGAGCCGTCGATTCACAGCCACTGGATCAGCCTGCGCGAAGGCGTGCGCACCGTCGTCCACCATCCGCAGGGCTACGGGCTCGGCAATGCCGGCCAGACAGCCTCGCGCACGGAGACGCCGATCAAGGCGGGCGAGTCGAACTACACCGAGATCGGCGCAGAGACCGGCCTGCTCGGCTCGCTGCTCTGGACGGCGTGGGAAGTCTCGATCCTCGTTGCGCTGTCGCTGGGCGCGCGCCGGACGCGCTGGTGGGCGGCAATCGGCGTGGCGGGTGCTTTCGGGGCGGCGCTCGTCCTCGCGGTTCAGACGGACGTGATCGGCGATCCCTGGATGGCCTACGTCCTCTGGGCACTGGCCGGGATCGGAGTCGCCCCGGTAGCGTTGCGCACGGATGGCGATCGACCCGCGAGTGGATATCGGCCACGTTCACCTGAAGGTGAGCGACATCGAGCGCGCGCTCGCGTTCTACCGTGACGTCCTCGGCTTCGAGGTGATGCAGCAGTACGGCGACCAGGCGGCCTTCATTTCGGCCGGCGGCTACCACCATCACATCGGTCTGAACACCTGGGAGTCGAAAGGCGCCTCACCGCCGCCGCGTGGAACCACAGGCCTCTATCACGTCGCCATCCGCTATCCCGACCGCAAGGCGCTCGCCAAAGCGCTGAAAGCGGTCGTCGACGCGGGGATCCCGATCAGCGGCGCGAGCGACCACGGAGTGAGCGAGGCGATCTACCTCAGCGATCCCGACCAGAACGGGATCGAGCTCTACCGCGACCGCCCGGAGGAGGAATGGCCGCGCGCGGAAGACGGCAAGGGGATCGCGATGACGACGCAGCCGCTCGACGTGCAGGCGCTCCTGGCCGAGGGCTAGCCCGAGACCTCCGGCCTGCCTCCTAGACTCGAACGTTCTGTTTGTCGAGCCGTGAATGCTCGACGCATTCGAGACGAGAGGTGCCGTATGGCTTTTAGATGGTGGGACCGCTGGGGCGCGTTGAGCGGCGTGCTCTCCGTGATTCTCTTCCTGGTCTTCCTAATCGTCTTCGCAGGCGGTCCTGACGACAACGATGCGAAGATCGTCGCGTACTACGCGAAGGATTCGAACCAGACGAAGCAGATCGTCGGGTTCTTGTTCTTCTTCGCCTGTCTCCTGCTGCTGCTCCTCTTCCTTGCCTACCTGCGAGGCGTCCTGATCCGGGCTGAGGGTGAGCCCGGCCGCCTCACGGCGCTCGCCTACGGGGGAGGAGTCACGACTACCGTCCTCTTGATGGTCGCGAACGCCCTCTTCGTCGGGACAGCGATCACTGCGGACGACGCGGGCAGCAAGTTCAAGCTCGACCCGAACAGCTACAGGCTGCTGAACGACACCGGATACGCCGTCTTCATCAGCGGTGTCATGTCCGCGATCGTCCTCGTGGCGGCGACGTCTGTTCTTGCGCTTCGCACGGGCGTCTTCCCGCGCTGGTTCGGCTGGGTCGGGATCGCTGCCGCGGTGACCTTCGTCGTGGCGTTCGCCTTCATCCCGGTGTTCGTCTTCTTCGGCTGGATCCTCGTTGCCAGCGGCCTGCTGGTGTGGTGGCTGCCGCGGGCGCGCTCCACGGCTGCGCCCGTTCCTGCGGCTTCATAAGGACAGCTTGCGAGGGGCGGCCCAGCGCCGCCCCTCGTGCGCTACAACTGTGGCATGGCCTCGAAGCCGGTCGAGCAGCTCGAATCGGTGGTGATCCGCTTCGCCGGCGACTCCGGCGACGGCATGCAGCTCACCGGTGGCCGCTTCACCTCCGAGACAGCGCTGATCGGCAACGATCTCGCGACTTTTCCGGACTTTCCGGCCGAAATTCGGGCGCCGGCGGGCTCGCTGCCGGGCGTCTCCGGCTTTCAGCTTCACTTCGCCGACCACGACATCCTGACCCCAGGTGACGCGCCGAACGTGCTCGTGGCGATGAATCCCGCGGCGCTGAAGACGAACCTCAAGGATCTGCCTCCGAGGGGCATCCTCGTCGTCGACAAGGACGCGTTCACCGACCGCAACCTGCAGAAGGCCGGGTACGACGGGAGCCCGCTCGAGGACGGCTCGCTCGAGGCGTACGACGTCCACGCGATCCCGCTCACCTCGATGACGATCGAGGCGCTGAAGGAGATCGAGGGGATCACGAAGCGCGAGGCCGAGCGCTCCAAGAACATGTTCGCGCTCGGGCTGATGTCGTGGCTCTACGGACGTCCGACCGAGGGGACGATCGAGTTCCTCCGCCGCAAGTTCGCCAAGCGACCGGAGATTGCCGAGGCGAACGTGAAGGCGTTCCAGACCGGCTACGCCTTCGGCGAGACGACCGAATCGTTCGCCGTGCAATACGAGGTGAAACCTGCGGCTCTGCGCCCCGGCCTCTACCGGAACATCACCGGGAACCAGGCGCTGGCGTATGGGCTGATCGCGGCGTCGGTGAAGTCGGGGCTGCCGCTCTTCCTCGGCGCGTATCCGATCACGCCCGCGTCGTCCGTTCTGGAGGAGCTCGCGCGCCACAAGAACTTCGGGGTGCGCACGTTCCAGGCGGAGGACGAGATTGCGGCCGTCGGCGCCGCCCTAGGGGCGAGCTTCGGCGGCGCACTGGGCGTCTCCACATCCAGCGGGCCGGGAATCGTCCTGAAACAGGAGACGATCGGGCTCGGGATCACGCTCGAGCTGCCGTTGATCATTGTGGACATCCAGCGCGCCGGGCCGTCCACCGGGATGCCGACGAAGCCGGAGCAGGCCGATCTGCTCGGCGTCATGTTCGGTCGCAACTCGGAGTCGCCCGTGCCGGTGATCGCCGCGGCGACGCCGTCGGACTGCTTCGACGCCGCGCTCGAGGCGGCGCGGATCGCGATCAAGTACCGCACGCCCGTCTTCCTGCTCTCCGACGCCTATCTCGCGAACGGCTCCGAGCCTTGGCTGCTTCCCGACGTCGACGCGATCGCGCCGATCGATCCCGGCTTCGCGAAGCCGGACGGCAATGACTTCCAGCCCTACCGGCGCGACGAGGAGACGCTCGCACGGCCGTGGGCGATCCCCGGCATCCCCGGTCTCGAGCATCGCATCGGCGGTCTGGAGAAGCAGGACGTCACCGGCAACGTCAGCTACGACCCCGACAACCATGACCTGATGGTGCGGCTCCGTGCGCAGAAGGTCGCTGGGATTGCGCAGGACATCCCGGAGCTCGAGGCCGACGATCCCGACGGCGCGGACACGCTCGTCCTAAGCTGGGGCGGCACCTACGGCTCGGTCGCCGCGGGCGTTCGGCGCGTGCGCGCGGCCCGCAAGAAGGTCGCGCATGCACACCTCCGCTACCTGAATCCGTTCCCGCGCAATACCGGCGAGGTGGTGCGCGGCTACGAGAAGATTCTCGTGCCCGAGATCAATCTCGGCCAGCTGCAGAAGCTCATCCGAGCGGAGTTCCTCGTCGACGCCACCGGCTTCAACCTCGTGCGCGGCATCCCGTTCCGCGCCGGCGAGGTCGCCGAGGCGATCGACGCGATGGTGGACGCATAAAGCGTTTGCACATCGAGGGCACGTGGCTGTGGAGCCTGATCGTGCTCGGCTCGGCCGCCGGCGCGCTTGTCTTCGGTCTGCTGCGCTACTGGACCGGTTTCATCCTGTTCGCGGCGGCGACGCTGCTTGCGAGCGCGCAGTTCGTCCGGATCAGACTGAGGGCGCAGGGAAAGACCACCGGCAGACGCTGGTAGAGGAGCGAGACGGGTGATCGTTCGCAACGTGCACGAGCGCTCGCTCGCGGCCTCCGCGGCGGAGATCGGGGCGCTGGTCGACGATCCGCAGCGAATGTGGCCGCGCAGACGCTGGCCGGAGCTGCAGCCTGACGGCCTCGGGTTTCTCCGCCACGAGCCGCTCCGGCACGAGCGCGGCCGCCTGCGTCACTACCGAATCACGGGGCCGCGAGGCTTCACCGGCTGGCACGGCTGGGAAGTCGAGGGAAGTGTGCTGCGACACGTCGTCGAGGCGGAGTGCCGCGGCTGGGCACGGCTGGCTTGGCCGCTCGTCATCCGTCCGATTCACAACGCCCTGCACGAGGACGTGCTCGACCGAGCCCAGGCGGAGGTCGGTGGTCCTCCACCTTCCCGCGAATGGTCGCGCTGGGTCAGGGTCCTGCGTTGGTTGCTCCGCCGACGGTGAGCGTCCGGCGCCTGGTGGAGGAACCCGGACTCAGTCGCCGGTTCGGCCGGGACTATGAGGCCTATCACGCGCATGTCTCCCGATGGTTTCCGCGCCTGCGGGCTTGGAACGTGCGCGAAGAAACGTGAGCACCGCGTGCACGCGGCGATTCTCCATCGCGTCCGCAGGTAGATCGAGCTTCCGGAAGATGCTGCGGACGTGCGCCTCTACGGTCTTCGGCGAAACGTAGAGCGCCTGCCCGATTCCGCGATCGGTTCGGCCCTCCGCTAGCAGCGCGAGCACCTCGAGCTCACGCGTCGTCAGCTCGGCGAGGGAGTCGTGTTCCTTCGGTGCGGTGACGAAGTCGAGTCGGACTTGGCCGCCTTCCACGTCGCGCCGGCGCTCCAGTTGCGCACGCAGTTCGGCCTGCAGGCGCGCGTTCTCAAGCGCGAGGCGAGCAGCTGCGCCGGCTGCTCGCACGAGCGCCGGATCCTCGAGGAGAGAAGAGTCGTACACGAGTGCGGCGATGCCTTCCAGTTCGGTCACGGCGCGGCCGTCGCCGTCGGGCAACCTCACCGGCTGCCCGTTCTGATCGACGTAGCGCGCTTTGTCCGGGAGCCAGAACGCGACCTCGAGGGATGGATCGCCGAGCGTGCGCGCGAGCGCGTCGCGGACGAGCGCGGGAGATGCGATCTCGCTCAGCTCGACGACGAGATCTCCGACGGCGGCGCGCTGGAGCTTGGTCCTCAGGACGCCGACGAGAAACGCAACCGGAATCGCGGTGTACACGAGCTTGAGCCAGTCGACTGCCGACGAGCGCCCGACATCGAGATAGTCGTGCGCGATCGATACGGCTGCGACGACCAGCACGGGCGGTCCCGCCCACAGGATCGGCTCGAGCGCACGGCGCTCCGGAGGCGTTGCCGTGAGCCACCGTTGTACGGCGACGAAGATGATCGCGACGATGAGGGGGATCGCGAGCGAAGCCAGCGGATCGTTCGTCGACGGGAAGACCTCGCTGAGCACGTAGCCGCCGAGCGCGAGCACGTACACCGACCAGACGAGCGCGCGCTCGAGCCGCGAACGCGCCACGCCGTACGGAAACACGATCACCTGGTGTGCGATCAGAGCGAGGAAGACGTTCAGGGAGAGCTCGCCGATGCGCGTCGGGATCTCTGCATGCCATCGCGCGAGGTCGCGGGAGAACCAGGCGAGTCCGGACAGGATCATGAAGAGGCCCGTCAGGTTCTCGGGCCGGCGCTTCCACGCCACGACTCCTGCAACGAGGAACGACACGCCGACGACCACCTCCACCGGGAGGGGCAGCAGGAGAGCCGCCGGCGCCATCTGCTGATGGTCGCATCCGGTCGCGCTCGCGCCTAGGGGAAATCATCTAAATACCTGCAGATTCGGGATTTCATCGATGTGCCGAAGGGGCCTGCGACCTACCGTCGAGTGCGTCATCGACCACTCGAAAGGAGCCCCGCAATGCAGAAGAATCCATTCGTCATCACCGCCGCCGTCAGCGCCCTGGTCGTCGTCGCCGCACTCGCGACCCTGGGTGTTCTGAGCGCCTTCGCCGGCGAGAAGGCCGGTCTGGACAAATCCAGCCGGCACAACTGTCCGACGCTCAGCGCGAAGGCCGCCAAGGACGTCACCGATCCCGGCTACGGCAAGCGTCTCGAGAAACTCGCTCACTGCTCGCGCTGAGCGCCCGAAGTCATACAGGGGCCGCATGGCAGATCGCCTGCGGCCCCAGGAGGCCGTCGGCGATCGTTCTAGGGGGAGGAGGCGTCGAAGCGTTCGAGCCCGTCGTCCGGCAACGTCTCCCAGTCGGCAACCGAGCGGACGAAGATGTGCGCCGAAGGCCGCGCGTCGAAGGGGTCGTCGATCGCGCTCGCCCGGACGCTCGCGATCTCCCGCTCGGGCCAGCCGCCGCCGAAGAGGTTCGATCCGCAGGAGAGGCAGAACGTCTTGGCACTTCCTTCCGCCGGCTGATAGGTCTGCAGCAGGTCCTCGCCCTCGAGAATTCGGATCGCGGAGGCGGGCACCCGTCCGTTGACCGTCGCGGCCCCGCCCGAGAGCTTCTTGCAGCTCTCGCAGTGGCAATACCTGAGCGTCTCCGGTGCTTCCGTGAGCTCGAACTTCACGCCGCCGCAGAGGCAGCTCCCGCGCAACGTCGCCATCCCGACGAGCCTACTCGAGGTGCGGCTCCCAGGCGGCCTCGACGATATAGCCGTCGGGATCGCGGCACTTGACGCTGACGTACTCGGGCTCCTCCCACTCTTCCTGGATCGGCACGCCTTCCGCGACCAGCCGATCGCGGAGGGCGCGGACGGCGTCAGCGCTCGTCATGTGGACGCCGAAGTGCAACCACTTTGGCGGGGGTATCTCCTCGTCCGTCGGCCCGAGCGCGAGGGAAAACCCGTCCGCGTTATAGAGCATCAGGACGTCGTCGTCGTAGCGCCGGGCGGGCCGGGCGCCGAAGCCGAAGTAGGACTCGTAGAAGCGGCGCGACCGCTCCTGATCCCGCACAGGGAGGGCCAGATGCTTCATTTGGAGGCTGTGTCTATCATCGAAGGGTGGCCACGAACGGCAAGCTGACCGCCAAGGACTATAAGACCGACCAGGAAGTCCGCTGGTGCCCGGGCTGCGGGGACTACGCGATCCTGGCCGCGCTCCAGTCGTTCATGCCCGAGCTGGACGTGCCGAAGGAGAAGATCGTCTTCGTCTCCGGGATCGGCTGCGCCGCTCGCTTCCCGTACTACATGGAGACGTACGGGATCCACTCGATCCACGGCCGAGCGCCGGCGATCGCGACGGGCCTGGCGACGTCCCGCCCGGACCTGTCCGTGTGGGTCGTGACCGGTGACGGCGACGCACTCTCGATCGGCGGGAACCACTTGATCCATTCGCTGCGGCGGAACGTGAACATCAAGATCCTGCTGTTCAACAACGAGATCTACGGCCTGACGAAGGGTCAGTACTCACCGACGAGCCCGTTGGGGACACGGACGAAGTCGACGCCGATGGGATCGCTGGACTGGCCGTTCAATCCGCTGAGCATCGCGATCGGGGCGGAGGCAACGTTCGTTGCGCGCGCGATCGATACCGACCGCGCGCACTTGACGGATGTGTTGCGAGCCGCGGCCGGTCACAAGGGCAGCGCGTTCGTGGAGATCTTCCAGAATTGCAACATCTACAACGACGGCGCCTTCGACTTCGTCCGCGAGGACAAGAAGAACCGGATCTACCTGGAGCAGGGAAAGCCGATCCGCTTCGGCGAGGAAGGTCAGAAGGGCGTGCGGCAGCGTCCGGACGGCAGCGTCGAGGTCGTCGACGTGACGGACGAGTCGGAGCTGCTCGTCCATGACGCGCACCACACGGAACCGAGCGCGGCATTCGCCCTGAGCAGGCTCACGCAGTCAACGTGGGGCGCAACACCGATCGGCGTGCTCCGAGACGTGGAGAGGCCGGTCTACGACGAGCTGATGGCGGAGCAGATCGAGGTCGCGCGGCAGAAGCAGGAGGGTGACCTCGGGGCGCTGCTCCACGCGGGCGATACGTGGGAGCTCGGACCGCCCGCCAGCTGATTTAACCGCTGCTTGCGCCGACTGCGGCCGACGGGTCTGTCTGCCAGAGACCGATCGGGTTTCCTTCGGTGTCCGTTCCGGTCGCGAACCAGCCCATTCCCGGCACGGGCTGCGGGTCCTCGGCCTTCCCGCCAAGCTCGTTCACGCGCGCCGCGCTGGCCTTGATGTCGTCGACGTCGAAGTAGGGTCGGATCACACCTGGGTCTCCCGGGAACACGGCTCCGCCGACGTCCTCGGCGAGCCGAGTCATGTGGTACTCGTTCGGCCCTTCCATCGACTCGAACTGCCAGCCGAACAGGTTGCCGTAGAACTCGCGGGCGCGGCTCGTGTCCTTCGCCGGCACCTCGAAGTGAACGGGCTTTCCAGCCATGGCATTCTCCTTTCGGGACGCTGTCAGCCCTAGGTTACGGAGTGGAGCTAGTCCTGCGTCGGCGTGGGCGCGTCGCGAGGTACGCAGCCTTCGCACGGGCAAAGAACTGCGGATCGCGGTCGTGCACCGCCACCAGCCAGTCCACGAAGGCGTCGCTGTACTGCGGTGAGCCGAACTTCGGGACGTGCACGAACTCTGGTCGTGTCTCCTCCGTGATTGCATGTACTCGGCGCACGCTCAGGACGTCGAACGCGTTGACCGTCCGATCGCGCAGGCGCGCGTTGACCTCACGGATCACTTCCTTTTGACGGTACGGATGTGACCGATCGGGATCGATCTGGCCATACAGCGGCGCATGCGGGTCCGTTGTCAGGCGGATCAGCGTCGGCCGGCCTTCTTCGTCTCGCTCCGCCGTCTCGACCACCGCCACCTCGGCGCCGCCGGGTGCATGCATCACCGCGCGGATGTTGCGGAGCCACTGCGTTCGGGTCGCGTCGAGCTGGCGGCTGATGAAGTCGCGCACGTCCACTCCGGTCGCGGGTTCGCTCTTTCCGCCGTGGCGAAAATAGAGGCCGCCGCGCGCGAAGGCAACGCCGCCGCCGGTCCGCCCCTGCTTCGAAAAGACGAGCGGCGCACCCGCAGCTCCTTCGACCACGATCGCCGTCGCCGGTCGCCCGTTCCGCGAGATGCCCTCGACCGTGAGGGTCTCGAACTCGGGCTCGGCATAGCGGGCCAGCTCCTCGTGGATCAGCTCCTCGTCCACTCCGGCCAGGCCGTCCAGGACGATGACTCCGCCGCCGGAGTTCGCCATCGCCGCAATATCCCTGACGAGCTCGACCGAATCGAAGCTCTCCCTAATCGCGACCCGCTTGGAGCTCCGTGTGGCCTGCGCGGCGCGACCCAGGAGTCTGTTCATATGCGGGTCTTAGCAGAGGCCTTCGTACGACAGCGTGTGAGGACCCAGGTAGACGATCGACGAGACCTTTCCCGCGAAGACCCCCAGGACGAAGATGTGATGCTCGTCCATTCTCAGATGGATGTAGTGCCCCTCGGCGCAACCCCCGACGATCTTCCTTCGCTCGAGCTTGGCGGCTCGCGCCGCCGGCATTCCGACATGTGATCCATGCTCGGTGACGAACCGCTGGGATCCCACGTAGTAGTCGGAGAGCTTCCGCGTCGCGTTGCTGATCGAGTAGGTCGTGACGCAGCCGCGGCCGCAACGGTAATAGAGCTCGTGCCCGACGACGCCCTCTTTCTGCGGCGAGATCAGATCCTGGACCTTGAACGGTTTTCCGGCGAAGGCACGGACCTGCGGCTCCGTCGAGACGTCGATCTTCAGCGGCCCGATCCGGCCGTCCGGATGGGCTTCCCAGGACCTCGATCCGGATCCGCAGCCCGCGGTGACCGCGACGGCGAACAGAGCGAGCGCCCGTCTCACTTGTTCTGCAGGAAGGCCGCGAAGGAGCCCGCGACCGCGGCCACGATCGTGATCGCCCACAACTCGAGAAGGATGTCCACGATCCGGCCTCCCGTCGTCACCGGGTTCTTGATCTGCGAAGAGACGGTCAGGAGCTGCGTCGTTACCCAGAAGAACCCCTGAAAGACCGAGGAGATGTTCGAGCCCTTCTTCCCATGCTCGAGCATGTACATCAACGTGGTGCCGACGGCATCCACCACAAGTGTCATCACGAGCGCCGTGGCGAGTCGCCTGCGGAGCTTCGAATGCTCGTGGGTGTCACCCAGGGCAATCTTGCGGAGCTCGACCCCGAGATCGTGGAGCAGCGGCCCCAGGAACATGGAGGGACTATCGCGCCGAGCCCGGACGTGTCAGCGCGACGCCGCGCCGGTGCTAGAGCGGCCGGCCGATCAGCCAGTGGTGCCCGAATGGATCCGCGAAGCGGCCCTGACGTAGGCCGTACGGCTGGTCCGCGATCGGGAAGACCTCCGTCGCGCCCTCCGCGACCGCCTGCTCTGCCACAGCGTCAGGATCGGCGACGAGGAGGTTGATGCGGACCGTCGTACCGCCGAGCGTCTGGGGGCTCAGGTTGAAGGCCTCCGGCACCTCGTCGACGACCATGAACTCGGCCCCGTCGATCGCCATCTCCGCCACGATCCCGCTGGGGTTCTCGACCCGCGACAGCTCGGTTGCGCCGAGCGCGCGCTTGTAGAAGTCCACGGCCCGCTCCGCGTCGCGGCACGTCAGGACGGGCTTGATCGACGTCAACCGACGCCGAAGGTCACGTTCACGACAGCGGTCACGTCCTTCTCGAGCGTAGACGTGTCGTAGACGCCGTAGTCCTCCACCTCGGTCGAGTTCGGCGAGGTCACCTGGAAGACTCCGACGTCCACGCCGCGGAGAGACCCGAGGTGCGAGTCCGTCGCTTTGACGATCACGCGCGCCCGGTTCTGCGCGTCCTTCGTCGCCTCCGCGAGCAACTGCGGTCGCAGCGTGGGCAGCTTCGTGTAGAGGTACTGCGGCGAGTCCGCCGCGAGTGGGATTCCCTGCGCGAGCAGCGCCGAGCTGTGATCGGCGACTCCGGTCACGGCCTGCACGCGCGCCGACCGGATCTCGAAGCTCCGGGTCAGCCGGAAGGCCGTAATGCGTCCTTGCCGCGAGACCGTGTTCGTGGCGATCGGCTGGACGGTCAGCTCGCCCGCCTTGACCCCTTCGCCGTCGAGGAAGGAACGGATCTTGGTCGTCCAGCCGGCGAGCTCCTTCGCGGCCTCCGTTGCGGACGCCTGCTGGCTTGTGATCGAGAGGTTCCAGACGACGTAATCCGAGACGATCCGCTTCTTGGCCGAGCCCGTCACGATGATGACGTCGTTGCGGTTTCGGTCGCGGATGCCGTGCCCGATCGCAAGCGAGCCGATCACGAAGGCGATCGCCAGGAGGGCGAGGCCGGCGAGGAGGGGGAGCCGCTCGAGCACAAGGCGACCTTAACCCCCTCGTCGGGCGACGCTAAGCTGAGCCGGTTAGCCGGGGGTTAGGGACGGCGGAGAGGGTTGGGGTCATGGGTCGAGGGGTCATCGGGACGGCGATCGGTACGGCGCTCGGTACGACGCTCGCGGCGGTGCTGCTGGGATCTTCCGCGGGCGAGGCACGGGCCGCCGAAGCGCAGGCGTGCGACGCCTCGGCCTATTCGCTCGCGCTCCAGTCGCTCACCGGCCCACCTCGGGCCGACCTGACGATCCGGATCACGACGTCCGTCCCCGACTGTGAGCTCCCGGAGACCCTGACTGCGGTCCAGGTCGCGCTCCTGCCCTTCAAGGGATCGGCCCCCAAGAAGTTCAACCTCGACGACGTGCCGTCTCCCGGCGGGACGGCAACCGTGAACCTCGGACGCGTCCCGCGCCTCCGCGTCGTGCACGCCACCGTCGCCTTCGGCGAGCAGATCGTCCTCGCCGGCCAGACGAGGACGCTGCTCAAACCCGATCTCGCCCTCACCTCCGTCAAGACACCGAAGGTCAGCCTGAGCGGCCGGCCGATCTTCGTCATCGCCAACATCCGCGAGCGCACTCGCGACGTGGGCACGACGGCGACCGTGACCGTTGCGAGCGCCGGCACGGTGCTGGCCACGACCCCCGTCGCCGTCCTCGCGCGCCGGCGCGCCGCCTTGAAGATTCCCGTCACGTTGACGGGCCCCGGGCGGGTACGGCTGACGGTCACGATCTCGGCCGCCAATCCGGCGGAGACCAGTACGCGGAACAACACGCGACGCGCGACCGTCGAGGTGACGGAGTTCCGCGTTCTCGCGTCGTCCGTAGTCGTCCCCAGCTTCGCCGGCTACGGCGGGCAGTTCAACCACCACGTCTACGCGGCGCTCAGCCGCTCCGTCGGCGTGACGGATGAGAACGTCGTCGACATGGAGCGGAAGATGCGGGCGCTCCACCCGCAGTTCTCCAGGATCTTCTTCACGCCGCAGGCGTTCACCGACGCGGACAGGATGCAGTCCTTCGTCCGTACCGTCTTGTTCGCGCAGAGCACCGGAACGACGATCAACGTCACCTGGCAGGGCGGGACGCTCAGCGTGGCGAGCGGCACGGTGCAGAAGTTCGCAGACGTGCTCATCGATCTCGTTCGGAACCGCGGCGTCACGAACCTGCGCTGGCTGACGCTGCAGAACGAGCCGAATCGCACGCGCATCACGCCGGAGCAGTACGAGGCCGCGTACCGCGCGCTCGATCCGTACATCCAGAGCATCCGCGGGCAGGTGCGCTACATGGGCGGCGATCTCGTTCGCGGCCCCGACGTCGGGGCTCCCAATCAGGACGTGTGGTTCCAGTACCTCGCGGCGCACATGTCAGACATCCTCGACGCGTACTCGATCCACGTGTTCTGGGACTACTGGGACACGCAGAAGCTCGTCGACCGGCTGACCGAGGTCCGCGCCATCGTCGACGCGTTGCCGGAAGCCGGCCGCAAGCCCCTCTACGTGGCGGAGTACGGCGTCCGCGGGCTCCGGACGTTCAACGGCGAGAAGCAGGTCGACCCCGGGGTGTGGGAGGACGGAACGCCGATCACGCAGACGAACGTCAGTGCCTTCCAGCACGCCTGGTTCGACGTCCTCGCCGCGCGGCTCGGCTACATGGGCACGAGCAAGTGGGACTCGTACTACGGTAAGTACGACACCGGGACGCAGGCGTACTACTTCATCGGCAGCCCGCTGAACGGCTGGCCGCTCTACCCCATGTACAACCTCATGCAGCTGATGACGACGACCGTGAAGCGCGAGTGGGAGATCGTCGGCGTCGATTCGGTGCCCGACACATCGCGGCTGCTCGCGGCCTACGTTGGCAAGAAGGGCCAACGGACGGTCGTCGGGCTCGACACCGCGGGAGCGCAGCTGAACACGGTCTCGCCGACGCCGGTGTCCTACAGCATCGGCGGACTACCTCCGGCGGTGAAGCTTCACCTCCTGATCTGGAACGAAGCCGGAGACGGCCTCGTCGGAGTGCCGAGGGCGTTCACGACCGACGCGGCGGGGGTTGTCACGGTCACCGTGCCGCAGCACGCGGTCTTCGTGCTCACCACCCTTCGGCTCGGTTAAGCTCGCACCCGTCCGCCACCGAAAGGAGCCGTCATGTACGCGCGGGTCGCGACGTTCAACATGGGCGAAGAAGGTCTCGACGAGACGATCGAGCAGGTCAGGAGCGACGTCGAGAACGACAACCGACCACCCGGGCTGGAGGACGCGAAGGGGATGATGATGCTCATCGACCGCAGCAGCGGGAAAGCGATGGGGATCACCCTGTTCGACAGCGAAGACGCGCTGAAGCGCGGCGACGAGGCGCTCAACGCGATGTCGCCGGGCGGCGGCGGTAGCCGGACGGGCGTCGAGTTCTACGAGGTCCCGGTGAGCGCGTTCCCGTAGGAGCGAAAAGGAGGCTGCAATGGCACAGAGCCCACCTGAAGGCTTTCCCCGCGTCACGCCGTATCTGCTCTACCACGACTGTGACGCTGCGATCGACTTCCTGACCAGTGCGCTGGGCTTCACCGAGAGGTACCGCATGTCCGGCTCGGATGGCAAGACGAACCATGCCGAGGTCGAGCTCGAGGGCGGCATCGTCATGCTCGGTAATCCCGGGGACGACTACAAGAATCCCAACGAGCTCGGTGGCCGGACGCAGCTCGTCTACATCTACGTCGACGACGTGGATGCGCATTTCGAGCACGCCAAGGCGACCGGGGCGGACATCCAGTCCGACCCAGAAGATCAGTTCTACGGCGACCGCACGTACGGAGTGCACGATCCCGAAGGACATTCCTGGTCCTTCGCAACCCACGTGCGTGATGTGTCGCCCGAGGAGATGCAAGCGGCGATGGCAGGCGCGAGCTCGGGATAGTTTCGGAAAGGCGACCGCCGGCGCTCGGGGCGCCGGCGGTCAGGTTGCTCGTCTTAGGACGCTGAGTTGTCGTGATCGCAGTGCGACGAGTCCGACTGTATGGTCGTCGTTGCTGTCGTACCCGCGCCCGACGACTTGCCGGAGCCGGAGCTGCCGCCGCCGGCGGCGACCGCAACTCCGGCGCCGCCGAGGGCCAGAGCTGCAAGAGCTGTGGCGAGCCAGACGGCGTGCTTGGGTCGGAACACGTGTGGACCTCCTTTCGGTCGTGGTCTCCCGACATGGAACCGCCGGCGACTAAGAACGACCGAAGAGGGATCTAAGAAGTTCCTGAAACTTCGGGCGGCCGCGTGTAGGCCACGTACGTCTCGACCTCGCGGAAGCCGAGGCGCAGGTAAACGGACTCACCGATGGCGCTCGATTGCAGCGCTGCAAGGTCTGCTCCGGCGGCAAAGCCCTCCTGCGCCGCGTGCGCGGTGATCGCCGCGCCGTATCCCCGCCCGCGATGCTCTGCCGGCGTTGCGACGCTGAAGAGTGCGACGGCATCGCCGATCGTGAACCCGGCCGCCGTCGAGACGTCGGCATTGCCGACACGGGCGAGGTAGTAGGAGAGCCCTTCGAGCTCCGCCACCTCGAGGGCGTACGCTGCGGCGGCGAGCTCGGGCGGTATGCCGAATCCCGTCGAAGCGACCGCATGGGCCTGCGCGAGCCCGTCCGCCGTTTCGACGCGGATGATCTGGGCGTCGGCCGCAGAGGGAAGCTGCAGCTCGTCGGGTCGCACGACCATTCCCGGAATCCGCGTCGTGGACGTAAACCCGAGTATTCGCGCCGCCTCTTCGACCGCGGGAGTTCTCCCTGCGCGAACCATCACGGTGAAGGGCGTTCCCAGCTCCTCCGCCTCGGCGAGCGCGTCTTCCAGCTGCGCTGCCGCGGCGTCCGTCTCCACCCAGACGCCGTTGAGGTCACGGACCGGGAAGGTTGGAAGCGCCATGAAGGTGTAGCCGTCGCGCCGTTCGAAGCGCGCGTCGTCGAGGACACCGGCAAGGCGCTCGACGGCGAGCTCGAGCACCTGGTGGAGCCGTTGAGCCTCCTCCATCCGGCGACCCTAGTCGGCCACTTCCGTCGTCGCGACGACGAGGCGCTCGCGCCGGCGCAGACGCGGCGGCGTGACGAAGAGCGCCACACCTGCACCCACGAGTGCGGCAACGGCGCTGATGCCGAACGCAACCTCGAAGCCGACCACCGAGGGGACGCCGTCGGTGCCCTGGATGGTGTGGGCGGCGAGCAGCGCGGCGCCGACCTGGCCGCCGACGACGCCACCGACTGTGCGCATAACGGTGTTCATTCCGGTGGCGATGCCGGTTTCGCTCGGATGGACCGCCTCGGTGATCAGCGTCGCCATGGCCGCGAACGCGAAGCCGATGCCCGCGCCGAGCACCGGCATCGCCGCGAGGATCTGCCACGGCCGGCCGTGCCACCCGGCGAGCGAGCCGGCGGCAACCGCGACGAAGACCAGACCGGCGGCCAGCGGCCACTTCGAGCTGACGCGGCGTCCGATCAGTCCCGCGATCGGCCCGGCGAACAGCAGCGCGAAAGAGCTGGGAAGGAGGTAGAGGCCGGCCTTCGTCGCGCTCGCATCGAAGCCGTAGTGGACCAGGTGCGAGACCGACGTCTTCAGGCCGTGCGGCGTCTCGACGAAGTTCGGGACGAGCACGAACGAGCCGAACATGGCGAATCCCGACACCAGCGCGGTCAGATTCGTGAAGAGCACCTGCCGCCGTGCGAGCATGCGCATGTCCACCATCGGCTCGGCGACGCGGAGCTCGGCGAGTCCCCACACGAGCAGGAGGACGGCCGCCGCCACTGCGAGCCCGAGGATCCGGCTCGACGTCCAGCCCCAGTCCTCGCCCTCGGTGAGGGCCAGCAGCATCGCGACGAGCCCGCCCGACAGGAGCGACGCGCCGACGAAATCCACGCGCGACGGAGTCTTGATCGGCGACTCGGGAACAAAGCGGTGTACGAGCACGACCGCCGCGGCGATGCCGACCGCGCCGACGACGAACAGCCAGCGCCAGGACAGGTTGTCCACGATCAGCCCGGACAGCACGATCCCGAAACCGCCGCCGATTCCGAAGACGGCCGAGATGAGGCCGATCCCGACGCCCACCTTCTCGCGCGGGAACTCGTCCCGGATGATTCCGTAGCTCAGCGGAAAGACCGACGCGCCGGCGCCCTGGACCGCCCGCCAGGTGATCAGCGACCAGATGTTCCAAGCGGCGGCCGCGCCGATGGAGCCGACGAGGAAGATCGCGAGTGAGATCACCAGCAGCCGCTCCTTCCCGTACTGGTCGCCGAGCTTGCCGAGGATCGGCGTGGCCACGGATGCGACGAGCAGGAAGACGGTGAGCACCCACGTGACCCAGGTCGTGGTCGTGTGCAGGTCTCGCTGAAGCGTCGGCAGGGCGGGGATGACCATCGTCTGCTGAAGGGCGAACGCCGTCCCGGACAGGGTGAGAATCGCGAGCGTGACGTTGTAGTGCTGCCGACCCTCAGCCACCGCCGCAGCCTAACGAGGAGCCCGCCGTCCCCGGCGGGCTCCGTTTCGGCCCCCTCTGACCGAACTTAGTGACTGATTAGGCGCAGCCCCGCACGGCGCGGTCGGCGCTCACGAGCTGATCGGCCGCGGTCGTGACGTGGGCGCGCACCAATGCGCGCGTCTTGAAGTGCAGGTTCGTGCGGAAAGGCGCCCGGCTGTCTGTCGCGACATGGCGGCCGTTGACGGAGAAGGCAACCGTCTGGACGCCCGATCCGGAGACGATCGCCGCGACGGCGCCGCACTTGCCGTGTCGTGATGCCGTGAACCGGACGATGGGACGCGCACGGCAGGTCGCGCCCGCGCACGTCACGAGGTTGTGCAATCGAGCGGCAAGCGCCGCTTTGATCTGGTCGTATGCCGGATTTGCGTGCTGGCTCTGCAGCTCGTACGGGTCCTTCGCCAGGTCGTAGAGCTCGCGATCGCCGTTCTGGTACTCCGAGTACAGGAAGTTGCGCGAGCGAATGGCGTCGAAGTGGCCGGCGCCCGGCGTGTTGTCGACGAGCAGATCGCGGCCGATCTCCTTGCCGCCGTCGCGCCAGAAGGGGAGCAGCGAGACCCCGTCCTCGACACGGCCGGGAGTCGCGCCGGTCGCGGCGAGGATCGTCTCCGCGTCATCGACGTTCATCGCCAGCTGGTTCCGGTGGACGCCGCGGGGCAGGGTGCTGTTTCCGGTCCACCGCATCAGGAGCGGGAGATGGATCGACTCCTCGTAGAGCAGCACCTTGCCGTTCCGGATCCGGTGCTCGCCGTGGAAGAAGCCGTTGTCACTCGTGAAGATCAGGAGCGTGTTGTCGAGCTTGCCGGTCGAACGCAACGTGTCGACGATCGACGCGACCGCGTCGTCCACCGCCAGCAGGGTCTCGCGGCGCTGCTGCCAGTTCTCCTGTATTGCGGCCTGCGCGCGGGCGTTGATCGGCGGCCGCCTGCGGATCACCGTCGGCTTGTCGGAGACGTCGGCCTCGTTGTAGTTCGGAGGCTGGGGCA
>WNFV01004981.1_pt1 | contig 32627 bp, 24 predicted proteins | sample 5400101 | NCBI WGS metagenome assembly WNFV01 (sample SAMN13153361, study PRJNA577476) | soil metagenome | isolation source: 115 cm soil or saprolite under grassland replicate 1 | place: USA:California | collected 2016-06-15 | reverse complement strand
CGCTGAATGTGCCGGCGAATACGCCCAACGGCAAAAAGTTCCGGATCAGCGGGCAGGGTATGCCGCGTCTGCGTGCGCCCGTGTCGCGCGGCGATTTGTATGTGAAGCTTGAGACGCTGCTGCCGTCCAGCCTTTCGACGCGCGAGCGCGAGTTGGTGGAGGAGCTACGCGGAATGCGATAAGGTGACAAGGTGGCAAGGTGGTGTTTATGGTTGCCCGATCACCTTGTCACTCTGTCATCTGGTCATTCTACAGGCATGGAACAGCAATACTACACGATCAAAGTCGCGGCCGAGCTATGCGGCATGCACGAGCAAAGCCTGCGCATGTACGAGCGGCGTGGCCTGATTGCGCCGCAGCGCAGCCCTGGCAACATCCGCCGCTTTAGCGCGCAGGATGTCGAGCAGATTCGCTTTATCAAGCGCCTGGTCGACGAGCTGGGCGTCAATCTGGCCGGCGTCGAGGTGATTATGCATATGCGCCAACAGTTGATCGAGACCCAGCAGGAACTGCTGGCGCTTCAAGACGAGCGAGATGACGGTAGCGCAGTTGGCACGGTGACAATACGATAGGGTGAAGGGGTGACAACTATCCCCAATCCCTAACCCCTAACCCGCTCAAGGAAACGCGGGTTTGCTATCAAAAGCTCTTCCTCGGCGGTGCGGCGTAGATGTGTCAGCAGCGCCTGGCGGCGTGGCCCATCGTCATACACGCCGGCGCGGATATCCTCGCATAGCCGCCGCGCCTGCGCCGCGACGGCGGCGCGCAGCATTTCGCCGGCGGGCTGATCAGCTGGATCGCCTTGCAGGCTAGCCGCGCGCCGCCATGTGGCGGCCAGGTGCGCCTCGCCGGCCGCCAACTCGCGCTCGACGATTGCCAGCACATTGGCGGCCACCAGCGTCTGGAAGCGCAGCCGTGGCTCGGTGATGCTGGGGATGACCTGCTGCTCCAGCTGCATGCGCGCGGCGGCGATCAGCTCGGCGGCGGTGGGATGATCATACATCTGGGACTCCTTGCCTCCGCGTTAAGAAGCCTCACCAGCTTCGATCAGTGTCAGAAACTCCAGCTCCATCTCGGCGGCGCGCCGGCCCAGACTGGCCAGCTCGACGCTTGGGTCGGCGCCCGAGAGGTGGCGTTGTGCCTGGACATGGCAGGTGGCGGCCCAGCGCAGGTTGCCCATGATTTCCCACCAGCGCAGCGTGTTGCGATCGACCGTGCGGCCAGAGACGGACTCGTAGGCGGCCAGGTAGGGCGCTAGCTCGCCCACGCCGCCGACGTGCAGCGCATCGTTGCCGAAGCGCCAGTCGCGCACGCATGGCCAGGCCAGATCCTCGTGCGGGTCGCCCACATGCGCGAACTCCCAGTCGATCACCGCGTTCAGGCCCTCCGGCCCGACCAGCAGGTTGCCGATTCGAAAATCGCCGTGGATCAGAGTCGGCTGTGCGCACGCCGGGGCGCGCTGATCGAGCCAGCGTAGGCCGAACTCCAGCGCCGGATTTTGAAGATCGATCGCGTCGATTACGCGGCGAGTGTGGTCGATCGCATGCAGTGCCGGCGATCGGCCGGCCGGCGGTGGCGGCAGGAAATCCAGCGGTGCCGGGTCGATCGCGTGGATGCGGGCGAGCTGCGCGGCCATCTGCGTGGGCAAGCGCGCGCGCGCGGCGGCCAGCTCGGGCCGCCGCACCACCCGTGGCCCGATCGACTCGCCCGCGACGTGATCCATCAGCAGGAATGGCCGGCCCAGCGCCGTGCCCTCGGCGTCGAGCCAGCGCGGGCGCGGGACCAGCACGCCGGCCGCGTGCGCCGCCTCCAGCAGCGCGAACTCCTGCGGGCGGCTCAGTGCGTCGGGGTTCATGCTGCTGGCCTGATCCATCCGCAGCACCAGCGCCTCGCGCGCGCCGCCGATCTCGGCATCCACCGCCCACGTCGCGCGCGATGCCCCGCCGGCGATCGGCTTCATGGCGCTGATTGTGGCGGGCGCGCCGGCGGCCTGGGCTAGGAAGGCGGCGAGGCGGACGGCGAGGTCATCAGGTTGAGGTGAACTCATAAGTCGTCGCCTGTCGCTGTGCTTGACACTGATTCGGCATTGTTGCCATGGAATGCACTGTAGGGACACGATATATCGCGTCCCTACAATGAACAGCATTGGAAAGCGATGATCGCACTGGTTGCACCATGTCCAAGGCTTCGGCATGCTGCCCTGAAGCTAAGCTCGTCCGCCGAGTCGACGCAGCTCGCGCTCGTCGTCGGCGATTGTGCGTTGGAGATCTTCGATCTCGGTGATTATTTTAGGGTCGGTTGTGCCACCCTGCTGCGCGCGCTGTAGCTCGAGCACCTGGAAGCGGCGGCGTTGCGCTGATGTTTTTTCGCGCAGAAAGCTGATCCGTTCGCCGCGCTCGGTGGGATCGAGTGTCGGCATGTCTTCCTGTTTGGGCGGCTCCATCCATCGTCCGCTTTCGACGAGCCAGCGCGTGAAGCTGCCGGCACAGATGCGCCAGCGATCACCGCGCCAGGAAGCGCAGTGCTGTTCCGTGGTCGTTTCGATCAGGTCGCCTTCGGCGAGCCAGCGCATCTCATGATCATCATCGCTCAGCGTGATGGCGGCAGCGGGCGGCTTGGCCACCTGCGAATACTCCGCCAGCGCCAGGATCAGCGTGGCTTGCTTCAGCTTCGGGCTAAGCCGCTGCCAGACATCCTCGAAGTGAACCGCCGCCCACCCTTGTACAGTCCGATCCGCTTGTGTGTAGCGCGCGTTGGAATCTAGGTGTTGCGCAATGGATTCGAACACAGCGGCGGCGGCTATCTGAACCAGGAACGGGTGCCGCCCGCTCGACCGCGTAATATAGGCGCGATCCTCGGCAGAAAAAGTTACTCCGGTGACTTCCAGCGTCTGATCGATCAGTCGCTCGACCTCGACCGGGCGTAGCGGCAGCAAGCGCACCTCAATCAGGTTGTTGAAGAATGGTGAGCCGAGCGGGTTGATCTCCTGGCTGCGTCGATTCATCTCGCCGACCATCATACGGCTGGCGGTGAGCATCGCCAGGCCATCGGTCTGGATCGCCAGCGCGCGCAGCGCGCCGAAGAACTCGGCCGTGTTGAAGTTCTCGTGATGGAGTAACACGTCGAACTCATCAACCATGACGACTGCGCGTTTTCGGTTGCGCCCGAGTGTTTCGAACAGCCGCTTGAGCTCGAACGAGTCGAAGGTTGTCCGGCGCACGGCTTCAATCGGTCGGCGGAGCGTTTCGCCGGCGAACGTCTCTTCGACGCGGCCGACCACTTCCTCCCAAAAGTCGGCCGGCTGAAAGCTCGATGGAAGCATGTGGCAATCGATATCGACAAAGGCGAAGTGCGCGGCCTCGTCGCCCAGCCAGTCGTTACGAGCGCGCTCGTCGCGAATATAGCGCAGAAACGACGATTTGCCGATATGCGGTTCGCCGACGATCGCTGTGCTCTCGCCGTTATTGAGGCGCCCGAAGATTGTGCGCTGAGTATCCTCCCGCCCGATGAATCGATCAGGTGGCACAGGCTTGCCATAGCGGAATGGGTTGAGCGGTTGTCTGGTCGTATTCATGGGGTTGCCGCCTATGTTGTGCCCAGCGCGTCCAGTTGCTTCTGCGCCTCGGCCTTTTCGGAATCGCTTGTGCTGATCTCCAGAACCTTTTTGAAGTCGGCGACCGCCGTCGTTTTAGCGCCTAAATTAGCCCGCGCTTTGCCGCGACCAAGATACAGCGCGCTGTTGTTCGGGTCAAGTTCGATCGCCTTATTATAATCGGCTTCGGCGTTCGAGCAATCGTTTAGCGCCAGATAGGCTGCCGCGCGTTTGCCATAGAACTCAGTGCAGCCGCATGTATCGATCAGATGCGTGTAATCGGTGATCGCCTCCTGGTATCGGTTCAAGTGCATATATGCTTCAGCGCGCGATGAGAAAGCTGCCGTGCGCTGCGAATCGATTTTGATCTCCTGCGTGAAATCGTCGACTGCCTGCTGATACGAGCCTTTACCGAGATACGTGCGTCCGCGCTGGTGATAGGCCTCGGCATAATCCGATTGTAGCGCGATAGCCTGCGTATAATCGGCGATTGCAAGATCGTACGAAAGGTTTGTTTGGCGGCTAACCCCACGATTATAATATTCCTCGGCCGAAATTGGGAAAACAAGTGGGCGAGTGTAATAAACACCAACCCCCAGCGCCAGCACGACGAGCGCAATGACGGCCCAGGCCCAGGCCGGCAATGGCTGTAGGCCGGTCTTGCCCTGCTGCCCGCGTTCGGCGCGCCGAAGCAGTTTTTCGGCATCCTTATAGCTGGGGCGCGCGCGGATCACGGCGGAGAGCGATTCGAAAGCCTCGTTCCATTTGCGCTGCCGCACCGCGATCAACCCTGCGGCATACTGTTCACTTAATTCGCCCTCGATCGAGAGGCGCGCAAGCTCACGCTGCCACTGCTCGTCCTCTGGCATATGCTCGGCCAGCTTCTGGTAGAGCGCCTGCGCGCCGCGCCAATCTTCGCGTTGCTCGTGCGCGCGCACCTCGGCGTCGAGCGATTGCTGCGCCTGGCTGCGCATCTGCGCTGTATCTTTGTAGCCCGGTCTGGCCCGTACAAGCTCGGATAAGATCATGATCGCTTGCGGCCAATTGCGCTGCGTGAGCGCATCAGCTGCCTGAGTATACCATTGGCTCAGCTTCTGCTCGGTCTTGGTGCGCTCGATCGCTTCGTGCCAACGCGAATCGGTTGGGTTCGCAACCATTAATCGCTGGTAGATTTTGATCGCCTGCTCCCACTCTTCGCGCTGCTCATGGTTGATCGCTGAGGCGAGCGCCTGCTCAAGTGTGCGCTGTGCCCCCAGTTCGGTGATCCGCTTGACCTCGGCGCTGTCGCCGGCCTGGGCGTAGGCTTCCTGGGCATGTTCAAGGTTGTCGGCTTTGAGGGCCGCCAGGGCGCGGCGTCGCCAGATCTCCTCGCGGCGCTCGCGGGCCACCGCTTCACGCGGGGAGACCACCAGCGCGCGTTCGTAGATCAGCAGCGCGTCGTCGTCGTTCGATTCCTGCTCCAGCGCCTCCCCACGCATGAGCAGCCCGTGAACCAATGCGTAGCGCGCCTGCTCTTCGCCATAGCGGTAGGCTTCCTCCAGGTCGACAAGCGCCTCTTCCAGCCGGTTTTGCTCGAGCAGCACTTGTGCAACCATTAGCCGCGCCTTGAGATGGTTCGGATTAACGCGCAGCGCCTGGCGCAGCTGATTCTGAGCGTTCTCCAGGTCGCGCTGGCGGTAGAATGCCTCTGCGCTGCGGAAGAGCGTCTCGGCCAACGGCACAATGTGATCCAGCTCATCGCGCACCCGCGGCAGTGGCTTGGAGATCGAGACCCAGCGGCGCATCAGCTCGATAAAGAACCGATAGCCACCATCGACATTCCGCAACATCTCCCACTCGACCAGTGTGCGCGGTGCCAGCTCCAATTCACCCGTCAGGATGCGAATGCCCTGCGATTGAAGCAGCTGCATCAATTGCTCCTCGGTCACCACTGATTGTTCGTCGGTCGCGCCGGCTATCGCGGCAAAGATCACCCGCTCGGCCGGCGGCAAGCCATCCCAAATCCACTCGAAGATATTCTGGCCAGCTTCGAGCGCCTTAGCGGCGGCGGCCTCGACCATTTCGAGCCGTTGAATCGAGGGCGGCGCTTGCGGATCGGTGGCGTAGGCATGATCCCAGAGAATCTGGCAGATCAGCTGCGTGAAGTATGGGTGCCCAGCGGTGAGCGCCATAATGCGCTCGACGACGATGCGCGAGAACCCAAGCGTGCCCTGCCGTTGCGCCGTCCGAATGAGATTGTTGGCGCTCTCGGCATCTAGCACCGATACACGCTGAGATAGTGAAGATTTGAAGAGCGACTTCACGATGATCGACAGATCTTCGGCACGCCGGCCGACGACGAAGATGAATTTGAGGCGCGGCTCACCTTCCAACAGCTCGCGCAGATAAGGGAAGAACGCCTGAGCGGCGGCGGTTGGTGGAAGTTGCTCTGTCGCCGCGATATCAAGAACATCGAACTCATCGAACAGCAACACCGGTATCTGTTCTTCGCCAAGCGCTTGATAAAGCGCCGGTAGGAAGGCGCGCCGAAAAAAGGTTCCCTGATCGTCAAACTTGGTCGGGTCGGGCGCGGCGATGCCGGCCTCCTCGGCGATTGTCGTGGCGATCTGAAACAGCACCTGCCCAAGCGGTCGCCTGGCGCGATCCATCAGATCAAAGTAGACCGGCAGAAACGGCGGTACCGGCAGGCGGTGTTTGAGTTGAAGCAGGATCGACGTTTTGCCGATCCGCCGTTGGCCATACAATACCAGCGCGCCCTGATCTGGCGCCCGCAGCCGGGTTTCGACCAGACGCAGAATGTCGTCACGGCCAAAGAATCCGCGCTGCCCGCCAAGTGACTTGCCGGCAATATACGGGTTGACAATCCTGGCTTGAACTGTCATATTCCGGCTCCTCTACATAATGTCGCTTATCAAGTAAACGTGTCGCAAGCCGATTTTGGATCGTTGGATTGGGCGGTAGAGGGACGCAATATCGTGCTTTCCTACGATACTAATACGCAACGATCCCAGCTACTTTCTATTTCACCGTCAGCACGCCCTTCATCCCTAGCTCGAAGTGCCCCGGAAAGGTACACAGGTAGACGTATGTCCCGGCCGCCGGCGCGGTGAACGTCACGGTCTCGCTCTGGCCGCCTTCGACCAGCCCGGCGCTGCGCGCGATGATCCGCGTGTCGTTGGGAATATATCCTGCTGCTTCGCTGGATGCCATGCCGGCCGCGTTGACCTCGGTCGCTACATCATCGCCGCCGCGGACCAGCAGCCAATTATGCGCGGTGGTCTTGGCGCCGTTGTTGAAGGTCAGCGCGACATCCTTGCCCGCCGCGACCTCCAGCGCAACCGAGTCGAATTGCCACTCGCCGCCGTTGGTGCCGATCGAAACAGGCTGCGCCGTGGGCGCGGGTGTGGCGGTAGGCGCTGGTATAGCGGTAGGCGCTGGCATAGCGGTAGGCGCGGGTGTGGCGGTGTCGCTGATCGGCTTTGCTCGCGCTACCGCTTTCACCACCGTCTGCTGAGCGGCGCCAGGCATGGCACATGCCGCCAGCAGTGCCAACAGTGCTAGCGCGGCCAGTATGCGCGCGCCGGCTGTGCCGGCGACATGTGCCAGTTGATGCAGGCGCTGAGCGCTCATTTCTTGAAAGTGTGTGTTCATTGTCAATACCTTCTGCGATCGAGCTTGAGTCGGTTATCCGATATTGTGACAACGCCGGTGGTGCTGGCTGCGCCGGCGAAATATATCTAACGATAGTATAGTGGCAGGCGCTGGCTGCGGGTATGTATTTTTTCACAGCCCCGCCGCTTATTGTCGAGCAATATATCCTAGTTTATTTATGCTTCATATGCGGCATATTTCGTACTTGCGCAGCTTCGATGACAACTCGTTCACAATTTGCATCGGATCTGAAACCCACGCACCCCTGCCGATATGCGAAAGTAGGAGGGGATTATTCTGTCTCTCGATCGAACGATCACATGTAGTACAGATGAGCCGCCAATCGCACCTGCTTTTCTATTTTGCAAGACACCCTAGCTTTCAGGAGCGCCCACAATGAATCCACTCGCCAAGCCACCCCGCCATATCCGCGTCGGGCGAAAGATGCTCTTTGTGTTAGCGCTGCTGGTCGCTGGCCTGGTCGCTAATCTGGCGCTGATACCGGCGGCTGGCGCGTCGGTTCAAGATCTCTACACCAATGCCTATAGTCTGACTGCGGCGCTCTCTACCTCCCCTTCGTCCTTTAGCGACACGGCCACCAATATCAGCAGCTACACCAGGGATAGCATCGAGGTGGATGGGCTGAGCTCCTGCTTTTACCCCTCCAATCCAATCAATACCTACAGCGTCTGGTACAGCTACACCCCGCCTTCCAACGGCTGGCTCACCCTCAGCACGCTCGATCCAAACACGAACTTCGACACAGTCGTAGAGGTCTGGAATGGGCCGGTGGCGAGCGCGAACAGTGTTGGCTGCAACGATGACGCGATCGCTGGCAACCGCCGCTCGGAGCTGACGAAACAGGTGGTTGGCGGGACGAATTATATCATCGCTATTCGCCTGCGCAGCGCTGCTGCCATGCCGCCGACACCGCAGTTGGGCTTTGCCGCAGCCTTTACCAGCGTGCGTGAGGTATATGTCGATCAAACCAACGGCAGCGATGGCAACACCGGTTCAGCCGCGCTGCCTTTCCGTACGATCGGCAAAGCTGCCAGCGCGCTGCTGCCGGCTGGCGGCGGGATTCGCATCGTCGATCCCGGCGTCTACAACGAGGCGGTAACGATCAGTGCGCCGACGACATTAGCGGTGCCATCCGGCGCGGTCTCGCTGACGAGTTTGACCCTGGCGGCCAACCCAGTGTCGTCGTCTGGTGTCTTCTCTGCTAATACTGTCAACGTTCAGCCTGGCGGCATGATCCAGAATGGCGTCGATCTGGTGGCGACCGGTGGCACGGTGAATGTGGCGCCCGGCACATATACCGAATCGATTGCGATTGGCAAGAACCTGACATTGCAAGGCGCTGGCGCGCCGCTTCCCACGATCGTGCCGGCCGCCGGCCCTGCGGTTATCAGTCTGGGTGGCGGGTCGGCTACGATCAGCGGCTTCACGATCAACGCTGGCAGCAGCGCGGGAATCGTGATCACTGGTGGCAGCAATCACGTTATCTATCGCAACAATATCACGAGTAGCACGCCGTTTGGAGTCGACAACTCTGGCGGCGTAAGCGGTGTCAATGCGGCTGAGAACTATTGGAATGACCCCAGCGGCCCTGGCGGGGCTGGCCCAGGTACCGGCACGGGTGTCAGCACGAACGTGATCTACCGGCCCTGGTGTACCACCGCCGCCCCCGCCTGCCTGCCGCGCGCCGGCGCCGCCACTAGACTGACATTCACGACCTCGCCGGGCAACACGCGCGCTGGCGCGGCGTTCGCGAGCCAGCCGGTGGTGCGGGCCGAGGACGACCTCGGCAACCTCGACACATCCTTTACCGGCGCGGTGACGCTGGCGATCAAAGGCGGCACGGGCACGGCGGGCGCGACTATTGGCGGTACGGTCATCACGCTCAACGCGATCGCCGGCGTGGCCGATTTCGCCGGGCAGGGTCTGAACATCAATTTCGTCGGCCAGAGCTACCAACTGACGGCCATAAGTGGGGCGCTCAACAGTACGCCCACCGACAGTACAGTCTTCAATATCACCGCCGATCGGTTGGTTATCACCGCCTCACCGGCCAACCCTTCGGTCGCGGGCGCGCCGCTGGCCGTGGCCGTGGCGGCCCAGGATGGCGCAGGCCATACCGACACAACCTTCGTCGGCACAGTGTCGTTGGCGATCCAGAGCAACCCGACCGGCGCGACGCTCCAGGGCACGCCATCCAAGAGCGCCTCCTCCGGTGTGGCGACCTTTGGCGGCGCGGGTGAGGCCAATATCCAGGTGGTCGGGATCGGCTACACCCTGCGCGCCAGCAGCGGCGCGCTTGCAATTGCCGATACCAGCGGCTTCGAGATTGTGGCGAGTACGGCCGATCATCTGGATTGGAGCCAGCAGCCGCCGGCCAGTGCGCAGGTTAATAGCACATTCACAGTCAAAGTGCGGATCGTCGATCAATTCGGCAACACCATCACGAATTACAGCGCCGATACGGCGCAGCTGAGCCTTATTGGTGGGACGGTCGGCGCGGTGCTGACCGGCGGGGGCGCGACCGCCTTTACCAGTGGCGAGGCGAGCTTCAATGTCTCGCTCGATAAGATCGGAAGCGGCTACCAGCTGGTGCCGACCTTGAGCAGTGGCACGCTGCCGGGCGCCAACCAGAACAGCAGCACCTTCGATATTATCGCCGGTAGTGCGCACCATCTGGATTTCAGCCAACAACCGCCCGCAAGCGCTCAGGCTGGAGTTGCCTTTGCAGTTAAGGTCAAGGTGGTCGATCAATTCGGTAACCTCGTCACTAGCTACAACGCCGATGCAGCACAGCTGAGCCTTATTGGCGGGACGGCCGGCGCGGTGCTGACCGGCGGCGGCGCGACTGCCTTTGTCAGCGGTGAGGCCACCTTCAACGTCTCGGTGAACAAGGTCGGAACCGGTTACCAACTGGTGCCGGCGTTGGGCGCCACCACGCTCCCCGGCACGAACCAGAACAGCTCGACCTTCGACATTACGCCCAATGCGGCGCACCACCTGGATTTCAGCCAACAGCCGCCGGCCAGCGCTCAGGCCAATAGCACCTTCAGCGTCAAGGTCAAGGTGGTCGATCAATTCGGTAACCTCGTCACCAGCTACAACGCCGATACGGCACAGCTGAGCCTTATTGGCGGGACGGTCGGCGCGGTGCTTACCGGCGGCGGGGCGACCGCCTTCACGAGCGGTGAGGCGAGCTTTACCGTCGCGGTGAACAGGATCGGCGCCGCCTACCAGCTGGTGCCGGCGTTGAGTGCCACTACGCTCTCTGGTGCAAGCCAGAATAGCACGACATTCAACATCACCGCCGATCGGCTGGTTATCACCGCCTCGCCGACCAACCCTTCGACTGCGGGCGCACCGCTGAACGTGGTCGTCGAGGCCCACGATGGCTTTGGGACGCTGGACACGAGCTTCACCGGCATGGTTGGGCTGGCGCTTCAGAGCAACCCGACCGGCGCGACGCTCCAGGGCACGCCATCCAAAGCCGCGGTCGCGGGCGTAGCGACCTTCGGCGGCGTGGGCGAGGCCAATATCCAGGTGGTCGGGATCGGCTACACCCTGCGCGCCAGCAGCGGCACGCTGCTCACCGACGATACCGCCGGCTTTGCCATCGTGGCGGGCGCGGCGCACCATCTGGACTTCAGCCAGCAGCCGCCGGCCAGTAGCCAGGCTGGCGTGGCCTTCGCCGTGAAGGTCAAAGTGGTCGATCAGTTTGGCAACCTCGTTACCAGCTACAATGCCGATACGGCGCAGCTGAGCCTTATTGGTGGGACGGCCGGCGCGGTGCTGACCGGCGGCGGGGCGACCGCCTTCACGAGCGGTGAGGCCACCTTCAACGTCTCGGTGAATAAGGTTGGAACCGGTTACCAACTGGTGCCAGCGTTGAGCAGCGGCACGCTGCCGGGCGCGAACCAGAACAGCGCCGCGTTCACCATCACCGCTGGCACAGCGACTCAGCTCGCGCCGGCGCGGCGTTCGCGAGCTAGCCGGTGGTCGAGGCGCGCGACGCCCTTGGCAATATCGCGACCGGCTTTAGCGGCGCGGTGACGTTGGTGATCAAGAGCGGCACGGGCACAGCCGGCGCGACGCTTGGCGGGACGCTAACGGCGAACGCAGTAAATGGCGTGGCCAGCTTTAGTGGTTTGAACATCGACAAGGTTGGCGTTGGCTATGTACTGACGGCCAGCAGCGCTGGGCCGCTGACGGTCGACAGCAGCACATTCAACATCACCGCCACCGGCCTGGCCTTCACCCTCCAGCCGGTCACGACGCCGGCCGGCCAAGTTTTCGTGGTCAAGGTCGCCGCGCAGGATGCCTCGAACAATCCTGATACCACGTTCACCGGCGCGGTAACGCTGGCGATTAAGTTCGGCACCGGCTCGCCGCGCGCCACACTCGGCGGCACCGTCACCGTGAATGCGGTCAACGGCGTGGCCGATTTCACCGGCCAGGGCTTGAACATTGTGAAGGCCGCCAGCGGTTACATCCTGATGGCCAGCGCAAGCGGCCTGGCCGGCGCCGAGAGCCAGCCCTTCGATATCACCAGTGGCACGGCGACTCAGTTGGTCGTCACTACCTCGCCGAGCAATACGGCGGCCGGCGCGCCGCTCACGCTTGCGGTTGAGGTGCGGGACGCTTTCGACAACCTCGCTACGAGCTACTCTGGCGTCGTCGATCTTACGATTGCCACTAATCCTGGCGGCGGGACGCTTGGTGGCACGTCCAGCAAGGCGTTCAGCGGCGGCATCGCCAACTTTGGCGTGGCGGAAGGCGCCAACATCAACAAGATCGGCGTGGGCTACACGCTCCACGTCGCCAGCGGCGCGCTTACGGCCGACAGCGCGGCGTTCAACATTACCGCCTCGCGGCTGGTCTTCGCCGCCTCGCCAGGCACGACGCCGGTCGGGGCCGCCTTCGTGCAGCAGCCGGTGCTGCGCGCCGAGGATAGCTTTGGTACGCTGGACACGACCTTTACCGGCCCGGTCACGCTGACCATTCTCAGCGGCACCGGCACGAGCGGCGCTACACTGAACGGCACGGTCGCGCTGGCGGCTACCGGCGGCGTAGCGACCTTCAGCCGGCTCGCGATCGACCGGATCGGCACGGGCTACCAGCTGAGCGCCGCTGCCGCCGGCTTGCCCAGTGTGACCAGCAGCTCTTTCGATATCACCAAGGCTGTGCTCTACGTCCCGCTGATGCGGACACCCGGCTACCCTGACCTAGTCGCACGTTTCAGCCTGAGCACCAGCGCGATCGTCGAGCACAAGCCGGTCATCGTGACAGTGACGATCACCAACCAGGGCAACACGCCGGCCGATCCATTCTGGGTGGATTTCTACGTCAATCCCTCGGCGCCGCCGACTGCCGCTAACCAGCCCTGGGATAAGAGCTGCGGCGGGCGGCGCTGCGAGCAGGGCATCGCTTGGTACGTCGACAAGGCGCTCGCGCCGGGCGAGAGCATCACGCTGACCTCTACGCCGGGCAGCTATTACGCCAAGAATACCGTTTGGGATGGCTCGTTCAATACCGGCTTGCTGAACCTGTATCTGTACGCGGACAGCTGGAATCCAGGTGTGCTCACCGGCGCGGTGTATGAGAGCAACGAGACCAACAACCGCGCCGAATTTCACACGCAGCCCGCGCTCGCAGGCGCGATGGCGCGCACCGCAGCGCCGCCGCCGGCCGACCTGCCGGCGCTGCCGCCACGGCCGGCGCGGCCTGGGCCGGAGCGCTAACCTTACGTGACGGTTTTTACTGTATTGTGCATCACGCTTGCGCCCGCAAGGTGCAAACGCAGCATACAAAAATTGAAAATCCCTTAAGGAGATTACTACAATGGTACGACGAAAGATCGGCTCAACATTGGCTGCCTGTGGCATCGTGATGCTGTTGTTTGGTATGAGCGCGCTGCCGGCGCTGGGCGCCGCGCCGTCGCCGGTACGGATGGCGCCTTCGCCGCGGCCTGCGCTGGTGCCAGTTAAAAGATCGAGTAATACCGTGTTTATGGGCCATATCACCGGCACGGTGATCGATCTGAGTAGCGGCGCGCCATCCGCCGGCGTGGCGGTGAGAGTGGGCGGCGAGCTGGTGTGGAGCGACGCGAATGGTAACTACGATCACTGGCTGCCAGTCGGCACCTACACCGTGACGCTGGCGCTGGCGGATGGCCAGGGCACGCCCGCGCAGGATGTTATGAATGTGCCAGTGCTGGCGGATGTGGCGACGGTACAGCACCTCAACTTCCGTGGCCAGCAGCCTGCGCCGGCCGCGCCTACCGCCGCCGCCCGGTCAGTTGCTGTTCAGCCAGCCGTCGCCACGCCCACCGCCGTGGCTGAGAATGCAACGGCTACCGCCGGAGGCGCGCTGGCTGGACAGCCGAAACGCCTGCCGGTCACGAGCGAGAGTGGCAGCGCGGCATGGCTATGGCTGACCTTCGGCGTGGTGCTGCTGCTAGCCGGCGGCTTGGTTGGCTTCGGGCCGGTGCTGGGCGGCCGCTCGCCGGCGCTGGTGCTGCGCACACACGCCGCCAACTCGGCGCTGCTGCGCACACTGCTGACGGCGCCGGTGCATGCCGCGCGCCCGGCGCCTTCGCGCGCCGCACAAGCGAGCGATGATCTATTGGCCGCGCTGCTGACAGCGGATGTGCGCAAGCAGGACAGTAATCGACGGGCGTAAGCTTTTTCCATCCCAATCAAAACAGCACACGGGCGCCACACATCTGTGGCGCCCGTGTGCTGTTTTGATTGCCGGATCGTTGTTCGAAGATCACCAAGTACATGGTGATTGCATTGTGGTCGTTATACGCCCACCGTCGCCCCAACCTCGGCGCGCTCAAAGGTAAACTTGCCGCTGGGATCGACGCCGACCTCGATCGCGTCGCCATCGCGGAAATCGCCTTGCAGCAGCTTGAGCGCTAGCTCGTTCTGTATCCGCTGCTGGATCACCCGCTTAAGCGGCCGTGCCCCGAAGATCGGGTCGTAGCCCTCCGCGGCCAGCTTCTCGCGCGCGGCGGGCGTCAGCTCCAGCGTGATATGGCGTGCGCCGAGCAGTTTGCGTAGCCGGCGAAGCTGGATCTCGACGATCTGCCCGATATTCGCGCGGCTGAGTGGCTGGAAGACGATTATGTCATCGATCCGGTTCAAGAACTCGGGCCGGAACTCCTCGCGAATCTCTTCCAGCACGCGCGCCTGGATCACCTCCTGGCTCTCGCCGCGCTGGGCTAACTCCATAATGATCGGGCTGGCGATGTTGCTGGTCATGATGATCACCGTGTTCTTGAAGCTCACCACCCGCCCCTGCCCGTCGGTCAGCCGCCCGTCTTCCAGCACCTGGAGCAGCACGTTGAACACGTCTGGGTGGGCCTTCTCGATCTCATCGAACAGTACCACGCGGTAGGGCTTGCGCCGCACCGCCTCGGTCAGCTGGCCGCCCTCCTCATAGCCGACATAGCCCGGCGGCGCGCCGATCAGCCGCGCCACAGTGTGCTTCTCCTGGTACTCCGACATGTCGATCCGGATCAGCGCCTGCTCGTCGTCGAATAGGAACTCGGCCAGCGCGCGCGCCAGCTCGGTCTTGCCCACGCCGGTGGGGCCAAGGAACAGGAACGAGCCGAGCGGCCGCTGCGGGTCTTGCAGGCCAGCCCGGGAGCGCCGTACCGCGTTGGATACTGCGCGCACCGCCTCATCCTGGCCGACCACGCGCTGGTGCAAGCGCTCCTCCATCTTGATCAGCTTCTCGACCTCGCCCTCCAGCAGCTTGGTCACTGGCACGCCGCTCCACTTTGCGACCACCTCGGCCACGTCCTGCTCGTCGACTTCCTGCTTCAGCAGTGCACTCCCGCTGGCGTGAAGCTGCGACTCGGCCTCATTAAGCTGCTTCTCCAGCCCGGCCAGCGTCCCATATTGTAGCTCGGCGGCCTTGTTGTAGTCGTACTCGCGCTGGGCCTGCTCGATCGCCACCTTGGTCTGGTCGATCTGCTCCTTGAGGGTCTGGATGCGGTGCAGCTCCGCGCGCTCGCGCTGCAATTGCGCCTCCAGCGCGCTGCGCTGCTCGCGCAGGTTGGCCAGATCCTGCTCCAGCTTCTCCAGCCGTTCCTTACTGGCCTTGTCCTTCTCCTTCTTCAGCGCCTCGCGCTCGATCTCCAGCTGCATCATGCGCCGCTTCAGGTCGTCCAATTCCTGCGGGTCGCTGGTGATCTCCATCCGCAGCTTGGCGGCGGACTCGTCGACCAGGTCGATCGCCTTATCAGGCAAGAAGCGATCAGCGATATAGCGATCACTCAGCAGCGCCGCCGCCACGAGCGCGCCATCGGTGATCCGCACGCCGTGATGGGTCTCGTAGCGCTCCTTCAGGCCGCGCAGGATCGAGATCGTATCCGCGACGCTGGGCTGATCGACCACTACCGGCTGGAAGCGCCGCTCCAGCGCGGCGTCCTTCTCGATGTGCTTGCGGTACTCGTCCAGTGTGGTGGCGCCGACCAGGCGCAGCTCGCCGCGCGCCAGCATGGGCTTGAGCATATTGCCAGCGTCCATCGCGCCCTCGGCCGCGCCGGCGCCCACGACGGTGTGCAGCTCATCGATGAACAGGATGATGTCCTCGCGCTCCTGGATCTCCTTCAGCACCGCCTTGAGCCGCTCCTCGAACTCGCCGCGATATTTGGCGCCGGCGATCAGCGCGCCCAGATCCAGGGCCACCACCTGCTTGTCCTTGAGCGCCTCGGGCACATCCGCGCGGACGATGCGCTGGGCCAGGCCTTCCACAATCGCGGTCTTGCCGACACCCGGCTCGCCGATCAGCACCGGGTTGTTCTTGGTGCGGCGGGAGAGGATCTGGATCACGCGGCGAATCTCGTCGTCGCGTCCGATCACCGGGTCGAGCTTGCCGCGCCGCGCCAGCTCGGTCAAGTCACGGCCATACTGGCTGAGCGCGGCATAGGTGGTCTCGGGGTTTGGGCTGGTGACCCGCTGGGTGCCGCGCACCTCGCGCAGCGTCTGCATGAGATTGTCGCGGGTGATACCGTGCTGCTGCAGCAGGCGCTGGGTCGCGCCGCCGGCGTGCGCCAGGATGGCCAGCAGCAGGTGCTCGGTCGAGACGTACTCATCGCCAAACTGGGCCAGCTCGTCGTGCGCTTTCACCAGCACGGTGCGCAGGCGCTGCTGGGCCAGCGCGCCGACGGCGACCTGCATCTTGCTGAGCACCTGTGGCACGACGCCATCGCCCTGCTCGAGCAGCGCCAGCAGCACATGCTCGGGCTCGACCTGGCTGTTGCCGTTGCGCTCGGCCAGGTTCTGCGCCGCGACAAGCGCCTCCTGGGATTTTTCGGTAAAACGATTGGTATTAAATGACATATATTTCTCCTCATACTTGGTGGTAGCGAAGTGGAGGTGGCTCCACCGCCCTCACCTCACCGCTAAGCTCATGATAGCAGAGCGGCATCAGAAAAGTGTATGTGGAGTGTTGGCGTTGTGTTAATTTCGGTTGCTGTGGTTTCTACAGCGTATCCTCATTACCCAGGATAATATTGAGGCGAAGAGGCGAAGAGGCGAAGGCCGTCGCATCCGCGCGTCATCGCGTCATCACCTCAACATAACTGGACACGAACTTCTGTGGACGTGTGCTAGCGCCCATGCCGCGCCAGAGCGGTGCTGACGCGGGCGATCAGCTCAGGGAAGCTGAAGGGCTTAATGATATAGTCATCGGCGCCGCCTTCGAGGCCGGCGACGATGTCGCGCTCATGGCCGCGGGCGGTGAGCATGAGCACCGGGATCGACGCGGTCGCGGGGTCGGCTTTGAGCTGTTGGAGCACCTGGAAGCCATTCAGCACCGGGATCATCACGTCGAGCAGGATCAAGTCGGGCGTGATTTCGCGCGCTATGTCGAGCGCGGCGGCGCCGTTATCGGACGAGTTGATGCTATGCCCGAGCCGCTCTAGGCGAATGCTGATCAGTTTGACGATATTCGCTTCGTCCTCGACGATTAAGATACGTGCCACGCCGGCTTCCTTTCCTCTTGCGTAAGTCCTAGCTATACCGACATCGGGCGTACTGTTCGGTTTTGTCATCCTGAGCGCAGCGAAGGATGATAAGCAGCCTATAGCCGTTGAAAGTATATTATAGACCGTCGTCTGAAATTATTCATTACAAGCGTACTATCAATTATGGTATTTAACGAGACCGTGTTGTTTTTAGGTCTATTCGAGTATTCGTGGCTGAACTGGCAAGCTGAAGAAAAAGATCGATCCGCTGTCAGGCTGGCTCTGGTACCAGATCCGGCCGCCATGGAGTTCGACTAACGAGCGCGTGATGCTGAGTCCCAGGCCGGTGCCGCCCGCGCGCAGCGCGACCGGGTTGTTGACGCGGTAGAAGCGCGTGAAGAGCTGCTCTTGGTCCTGCGGTGCGATCCCGATGCCATCGTCGGCTACACAGACGACGAGCCAGGCGGCAGTAGCTGCGACGGGCGCGGGGTACCGCGCATCGCGCTCGGCGGCCGGATACGCGTGGATGCGAATGTGCCCCTGGTCGGGCGTATATTTTTGGGCATTGCTCAGAAGATTAGTCATAATCTGGGACAGCCGGTCATGATCGGCGTTGACCAACGGCAGATCTTGCGGTAGATCGATGGTCAGATTCTGCTGCTTGCGGGCCAGCAGCGGTCGAATGGCGTCGGCTATCAGGTAGATTGCCTCGGCCAGACTCAGCGGCTGCGCGTTGAGCGTTACTTGACCGGCCTCGATTCGCGATGTCTCCAAAATGTCGTTGGTGATCGCTACCAGCCGGTCGGCGCTGGACTGAACGATCCCCAGAAATTCGCGCACGTCCGGTGTGATCGGCCCGGCGTCGCCTTCGAGGATCAGGTCGGTAAAGCCCTTGATCGAGGTTAGTGGTGTGCGTAGCTCGTGCGAGACGGTCGAGACGAACTCAGTTTTGATCTGGTCGGCCTTGCGTTCGCGCGTGGCGTCGCGGAAGATGAATAGTCGTCCCAGGCTTGATCCGGCGCCGGTGCGCACCGGTACGCTATACCAAACCAGCGCATGGTAGTCGGGGCTGCGGATGATTAATTCGCCGGATGCCTCGTTTTGTGGGCTATCGAAGAGCTGGTTGAGCATATCCTGCACTTCGTTTGGTTGATCGAAGACGCATTTGATCCGTTCAAGAATTTGCTGGTCGGTCAGGCTAAGTAGCTCATGATCGGGGATGTCGAACAGCGCGCTCCATGCCCGGTTGACCAGTGTGAGCCGACGATCGAGGCCGAACATAATGATGGCATCGTTGGACGATTGGATCGCCGCACTCAAGCGGTCGCGCTCGATCTCAGCCTCCAGCCGCTGCTCGATCAGTTCGGTGACATCTTGAGTCATCGCCAGCAATGTCTGAATGGTCGCATCCGTGCCGGTGATCGGGATCAGCGAAGATCGAAACACCCGCTGCCGGCCATGCACCACCAGGCTGCCCTCGATCTCCATGCGTTCACCGGCAAAGGCCCGCTCGACCAGCGCGGCGATATAGTCGCGATTGGTTACGGGGAACAGATCTAGAAATGAGCGACCGGCTGGGTCGGTGCCCTCGGGCAGCCCGAGCATGCGTGCCGTCGCCGGGTTGGCGATCCGCAGCTGCCCGGAACGATCGATCTGTGAGACGCCAAAGGGAAGATTCTCGACCAGGGTATGGTAGATTCCCAGATTGGGCTGCCGGGAGGTATTGCGGCCGCGCTCGATCGCGGTGTGAATGGCGCGCAGCAATGTGTGGCCCGCCACGCGGCGCCGACTAAGATAGGCGTGTGCTTCGGCCTGGAGCGCGCGCAGGTCGGGCGCCTCATCTTCGCCGCTGGTGAGCGCGACGATCGGGGTGTCGGGGGCGTGCAGGCGTAGATCCGCGAGCTGAGCGATCAGCTGGGTGTCGCCGGAGTCGAGCAAGATCGCGTCGAAGCTAGCCTCATGCCGCCAAGTGAGCGCGGTGTCCATGCGCGCGACATATTCGACCTGATACGCGCCGGCGCTGGCTTCGGCGATCAGCGCCTGCAACATGGCGGCATCGGACGGATTGCTACCTACCAGGAGAATGGATAATCGATCAAGGTTCATAGGCTGTGTTTGGCAACCAATCATGTCCGATTGATCGAGCGTGGTTCGCACTCAATTCCATCATCGATAGTAGCATGTTCAGCTATGCTGGAGAAGAGAATGACGATAGCGATACGAGAGCAAAATTGATTCAGCGTCTGATGCTATAATGGCACCCGAAATACTTCAGCAGGAGTGATGTGATGCATCTATGTCGTTTCTCTGATTCGCCGGGTGTGGCGCGGCTGGGGCTGGTGCGCGATGGCGCGCTGTACGACATCAGTGATCGCTGGCCGACGCTGTCGGCATTCCTGGGCTGGTCGGGCGGGCGGAGCGATCTCGCGGCGGAGCTGACAAGCGCGCTGGTGGGCGCGGCACCGGTGGCCCAGCTCGATCAGCTGAGCGGCGTGGTGGCGCCTGGTGGGCTGGCGCTGCTGAAGCCGACTGACGACCAGGAAGTCTGGGCGGCCGGCGTGACCTATGAGCGCAGCCGGATCGCGCGCGAGGAGGAGTCGGCCGGCAGCGGGATCTACGATCGCGTCTATAGCGCGGCGCGGCCAGAGCTGTTCTTCAAAGCCACGCCCAGCCGAACAGTCGGCCCAGGCGAGCCGGTGGCTATCCGCGTGGATGCGAGCTGGAATGTGCCCGAGCCGGAATTGGGCCTGGTAGTCAATCAGCAGCTGGAGCTGATCGGCTTCACCGTCGGGAATGATATGAGCTCGCGCGACATCGAAGGCGAGAACCCGCTGTACCTGCCGCAGGCCAAGCTCTACGCACGCTGCTGCGCGCTTGGGCCGCTGATCGCGCTGCGCGACAGCATCGCGGACCCGACCAACCTCCCGATTACGATCGAGATCCTGCGTGCCGGCGCGGTCGCGTTTGCCGCCGAGACCAGCACGCGTCGGATCGTGCGCTCGTTCGCCGATCTGATCGGCTACCTCGGGCGCGACAATCTGTTCCCCGACGGCGTGGTGCTGCTGACCGGCACCGGGATCGTTCCGCCGGATGACTTCACGCTGCTGGCGGGCGACGAGGTGGCGATCAGGATCGAAGGGATTGGGACGTTGCGAAACCCGGTGGTGCAGGGGGCGTGAGAACCAAGAACCGAGAACCGAGAACCAAGAACCGGCATGGTAATGTGGTTCTTGGTTCTCGGTTCTTGGTTCTATCGACTGTTTACGCCTCGGCCTTGGCCTCGATCAGCTTGTCGATCGCGCGCAGCACGGTGACGCGATTGCCATGGGTCTGCTCGTAGTTTTGCACCGCCAGCAGCTGCGGCTCGGTGAGCGTCGGCAGCAGATCGACTACACGCTCAGCGTTCAGCTTATCGTAGCCTGGCAGCGGGCCGGTCTGCGCTTCATGGGTGGATCTGGCCTGGCGGTGTGCTGCGGCGCGGATCTGGTCGATCTGGGCGCTTAGGCGCGCCACCTCGGCGTTGAGCTGCTCGATTGAGCTTTGGGTCGGCAAATTGAGCGCGTCGATCAGCCGGTCGCGACTCTCGCGAATATGCCGCGCAGCTTCGCGAGCCGCTCCTCGCTCGCTGGCGCCAGCTGCTCCTGGCGCTTGTGTGCGAGTCGTGGTGTTACCCGATAAGCTGGCGATACAGTGCGCGCTGCCGCTCGATCGCCGCGCGGTAGATCTTGTGCTTAGCGGTATCTGGCTGGTAGATCGCGCCAGTGGTTGCGGGCAGCGCTTCGATCGAGGGTATCGCGCCTAGCGACTCTAGTGCCAGCAGCGCCGCGCCGCGGCTGGTGGCCTCTGGCTCATCGGAAGCCAGTATGGCATGGCCGAGCGTGTTGGCGATGATCTGCATCCAGGCGGGCGAGCTCAGCAGGCTACCGCCACTGGCGATGATTGTGGATGCTGGCGACTGGGGGCTGGAGCCTGTGCTCGATCCGCCCTGACTAAGCTGCGTGTTGCTGGTCTCTAGGCTCTCAAAGATCAGCGCAAATCGATATGCCACCGCCTCCAGGCCGGCCTGCAACATCTCGATCGGCGTGGTGTTCAGCCCCAGGCCGCTAATGGTGGCGCGCACATCGCCGGCCCAGCCAGGGCTGCGCTCACCGGCCAGAAACGGCAGCACTGTCAGCCCGTGGCCATCCGGCGGCAGCTTGGCCAGCGCGCGCTCGGCCGCATCTGGCTCGCCCAGCTTAAGCGTGCCCTGCATCCAGCCGTAGACATTGCCGCCCTCGCTGGTGGCTCCGCCGAGCAGCGCGCGCCGCCGGTCGACGCGATAGCACCATAGCCCGGCCGGCACCTCCGCCACATTGGCTCGTACGACGCGGATCGCGCCGGTGGTGCCAACCGTCAGCGCCAGCCGATCCGGGCCGGTGCAGCCGCTGCCGATATTCGCGGCCGCCCCATCGCCGATCGCCGGAAACCAGGGCACATCGCGCAGCGCCGGCCAGCGGGCCGCAAAGCCGTGCGCCAGCCCGCTCTGCGGCTCGCTGGTATCGGCCAGGGGCGAGAGCTGATCCGCCGCGACGCCGAGGAAGTCGAGCAGCGGCGCATCCCACTCAATCCGCCGCCGGTCGAGCAGCCCGCTCCACGAGGCCACCGAGCAGCCGGCGCGGCAGCGCCCGAACAGGCGCAGCTCCAGGTATTCGCCGATAGTGATCCAGCGCGCCGTGGCGCGCCAGGTATCCGGCTGGGTGCGACGAAACCAGGCCAGCCGGGCCGGCCAGTAGCTGGTGCGGAGCAGGCAGCCGGTGCGCTGGTGAACCGCGCGCTCGTCGAGGGTGCGGCGCAGCTCGATCGCGTCGGCGTCGTTGCGCGTGTCGGCGTAGGTGATCAGTGGCGTCAGCGGCCGGCCGGCGGCGTCGATCGCCAGGATATTCGAGACCAGCGTATCGATCGCGACGGCGCGGATCCGCTGGGCCAGTTGGCCGGCCTGCGCCAGCGCGGCGTCCACGCAGCGCCAGATCCGCTCCAGCGCCGCGTCGGGATCGTCTTCGACTGCGCCGTCGGGGCCGCTGCGGATGCTGTAGCGCTCCTGCGCGATCACGCCCCCGACAGTATGGCCGCGCGCATCGTACAGCAGCGCGCGCGCCGAGGATGTGCCGGCATCGATCGTCAGAATGAGCGGGGCTTCGGCCTGGGCGGGGGTGACTGATGGCATCGGTGCCCTCGCGTTGCCAGTTGTCAGTTGTCAGTTGTCAGTGTGAACCAACTGACAACTGACAACTGGCAACTGATCACTCATTCAATCAAGCCGCTCAATGATCGTGCCGTTGGCCATACCGCCGCCTTCGCACATCGTCTGCAAGCCGTAGCGGCCGCCGGTGCGCTCAAGCTCGTGCAGCAGCACGGTCATCAGTCGCGCGCCGGATGCGCCGAGCGGGTGGCCGATCGCGATCGCGCCGCCGTTGACGTTGACGCGCGCCAGATCCGCGCCGGTCGCGCGCTGCCAGGCCAGCACCACACTGGCGAAGGCCTCGTTGATCTCGATCAGGTCGATCTGATCGAGCGTCAGGCCGGCGCGCTCGATCGCGCGCTGCGTGGCCGGGATCGGCGCGGTCAGCATCAGGATCGGGTCGGCGCCGGCCAGAGAGAATGCGGCGAAGCGCGCGCGCGGGCGCAGCCCCAGCCGCTCGGCGGCGGCGCGCTCCATGATCAGCAGCGCGGCCGCGCCATCGCTGATCTGCGAGGCGTTGCCGGCGGTGATCATTCCGTCGGCCTGAAAGGCCGGCTTCAAGCTGGACAGCTTCTCCAGGCTGGTGTCGGGGCGAATGCCCTCATCCTGGGTGATCAGCTCGGCTGCGCCATCATACAGCGGCACCGGCACGATCTGGCTGTCGAAGCGGCCCTCGGCGCGGGCGTGCGCGGCGCGACGGTGGCTCTCTAGGCTGAGCGCATCCAACTGCTCACGGGGGAGGTTCCATTTTCGCGCGATCAGCTCGGCGCTGATACCCTGGTGAACGAGCGCGCCATTGTAGCGATTGAGCATGCGCGGGCCGTAGGGCTGGCCGGGGCCGTTTTCGATCGATGCCCCCAGCGGCACGCGCGTCATCACCTCGACACCGCAAGCGATCACGGCATCGTAGGCGCCGCTGATCACGCCCTGAGCCGCGAAATGGATCGCCTGCTGGCTGGAGCCGCACTGCCGGTCGATCGTCGTCCCTGGCACGCTGTCGGGGAAGCCGGCCGCCAACGCGGCGTTGCGCCCAACGTTGACCGCCTGCTCGCCAACCTGGCTGACGCAGCCGGCGATCACATCGTCGATGCTGCTCGGGTCGATGCCGGCGCGCGTGACCAGCGCCTGGAGCGTATGCGCCAGCAGATCGACCGGATGCCACGCTTTCAGGTGCCCGCCGCGCCGACCGACAGGGGTGCGCACGGCCTCGACGATCACGGCCTCGCGGGTTGGGGTCATTGCAACGGCCTCCTCCGAAACGGATCAAAGACGAAAGACAGAAGACGAAGGACGATGGGCGATTCTCTTTCGTCCTCCGTCATTCGTCCTTCGTCGGCTGGTTAGAAAAGACTCATTTGCTCGGCTCGATCGCCCTCATCGCGCGGCGGCAGGGTCTGGAAACCGTGCTCGGCAGCCCAGGCGGCGCTGGGGCCATCCCAGCGGAAGCGCGCCATGATTACGCGACCGCGCGCGTCGAACTCCACGCCCTCTTCTTCCAGCAATTGGCGCTGGGCCAGGCCGCGCGTGCTGATGCCGCCCTCTTTGCTGATGATCCGCTGCCAGGGCACGCCGGCGCGTTGCTTGGGTATCTCGTTCAGCGCGTAGCCAACCGTGCGCGCATCGCAGCCGCCGCCGACGATCGCCGCGATGTCGCCGTAGCTCGCGACCATACCGTGGGGGATCTGCTCGCAGACCGTGTAGATCTTTTCGTAGAGAGCGTAGTTGGCTTGCTCCTTCATAATCGTCCTACCTGACAAGATGACACGATGACAAGATGACACAATCGCGCTGTCATCTTGTCATCGTGTCACTCCCGGCCACGCGACTTCATCACGCGCTCGATCTCGCGTTTGGACTCACGCTTGGCGATGTCGTCGCGCTTGTCGTACTCCTTTTTGCCGCGCGCCAGCCCGAGGTCGACCTTGGCATTCCGGCCCTTGAAGTAGACCCGTAGCGGCACCAGCGTAAAGCCCTGACGCTCGACCTGGCCAAGGATGCGGCTGATCTCGCGACGGTGCAGCAGCAGCTTGCGCGGGCGAGTCGGCTCGTGGTTGTAGTGCGTGCCGGATTGCTCGTAGGGCGAGATATGTACATCGTAGAGCCAGATCTCGCCGTTCAGCACGCGCGCGTAGCCGCCGCGCAGGTTGATCCGCCGGGCGCGAATCGACTTGATCTCGCTTCCGGTTAGCACCAGCCCGGCCTCGTAGCTTTCGTCGATGAAATAGTCGTGGTGCGCCTTGCGGTTGTCGGCCACAGTCTGGTTGGGCTGGGTGTCCTTGCCGGCCATGATCTGAATCCTTAAAAAGCTTTAGTGGCTCGCCCGCATCCCACGGATTTTTGCTTTGTGTATCATCTTTTTACCGCGCCGTGGTAAAAAGATGATACACAAAACGTAGAGTACCATTATAGCACGCCGTCTGGCTATTCCCCAAGCTTATGCAGCAGCTTGCAGTATGCCATCTGCCCGCGGCTGAAGCTGCTCAGGCGAAAGAACTCGTTCGGCGCGTGGATATGCTCGTCCTCTAGCCCAAAGCCAAAGTTGACCGTATGCACGCCGAGATTCTGCAATAGCACGGTGCAGACTGGGATGCTGCCGCCGCTGCGCACGATATAGGGTGCGCGGCCGTAGATCTCTTCGAGCACCGCGCTGGCGGCGTGGTTGCCGCGGTGGTCGGCTGGAATCAGGTATGGCAGCGCGATGAACCCGAGCCAGGTGGTGGTTACCCGCACGCCCGCTGGCGTGTGGCGCTCGACGTGCGCGGCGATCTGTTGCACGATCGTCAGTGGGTCTTGGCCGGGCACCAGTCGGCAGGTGATCTTGGCGTGCGCCGCGTTCGGCAGCACCGTTTTGACACCATCGCCCTGGAAGCCGCCCCAGATGCCGTTGATCTCCAGCGTCGGGCGCGCCCACGTCTGCTCGCGCGGGGTGTAGCCGCGTTCGCCAAACAGGCCCTCGACACCAATATCGTCCATGTATGTCTCGATGTCGAACGGTGGCGCGGCGATCTGTGCGCGATCTTCATCCGAGAGCGGCGGGATTGGATCGTAGAAGCCGTCTACTAAGATGTGCCCGTCGGCGCCGCGCAGCGAGTCGAGAATCATGACCAGCGCATGGATGGGATTTTGCACCGCGCCGCCATATATGCCCGAGTGCAGATCGCTATTCGCGCCGATCACGTCGATCTGCACGCCGCAGCCGCCGCGCAGGCCAACCAGAATGGCCGGCTCGGTCTCGCTCCACTGCCCGCCATCCGAGCTGAGCGCCAGATCGCAGGCAAGCAGGGCGCGGTTCGCGGCCACGAAATCGGGGATCTGCGGGCTGCCGATCTCTTCCTGACCTTCGAAGAAGAATTTGACATTCACCGGCAGCGCGCCCTCGCTCTTCAGCAGCGCCTCGATCGCCAAAATCGGCGTGAACATATTGCCCTTGTCGTCGGTGGCGCCGCGCGCATACACTTTGCCATCACGCACCTCTGGCTCGAACGGTGGGCTCGTCCACAGTTCGTACGGGTCGGCCGGCTGCGTATCGAAGTGGCCGTAGATCAGCACAGTCGGCTTGCCGGGCGCGTGCAGCCATTCGCCATACACCACCGGGTGGCCGCCTGTGGGCAGCACCCGCACGCCCTCCAGGCCGGCGGTGGTCAGCCGCGATGCAACCCATTCGCCGGCGCGCGCGACATCGGCAGTATGATTCGGCAGCGCCGAGACGCTTGGAATGCGCAGGAATTCCAGCAGCTCTTCGAGAAATTGATCCTCGTGCTCATCCAGGTAGGCTTGCCAAGTGGGCATAGATTTTACTCCTTCGGCTCGCATGGTGGAAGCGATGGCCAGTGTAATCTACGGTTTCGTAGGTGTCAACGTCGCAGCATGTCAGTTCTTCAACGGCGCACCTGGCGCGTCGCCGCCGTCGCGATGTTCTCCAGTGCGTCGAGCGCGCTGTCGCGGAGCTGTTGGGCCGCGTCGAGGAATGTGGGGTCGTGCTCCTTGATCTCGCTCATGCGCAGGATCAGCGGCCAGACCTCGCTCCAGCGGCCGTCCAGCCAGCGGATGTCCAGCGCCGCCGCCAGGCCATGACGATCGAGCAGCGCGCGCGTGTCGCTGTGCAGCCGGGCATAGGCCAGGGCCGCGTCGCGCTCGACCGGCGCGCGGCGATCGAAGGGCCGCGCGCCGGCCAGCAGCCCGAAGGCCAGCACCTGCTTGATTCGCAGATTGATCGTGTGGGCGGTCAGGTGCTCGACTGAGTCCAGGCCGGGCATCTGGACGAAGATAAAGCCATCCACGAAGTCGGTGCGCGGGCCGCTGTGGCGCCCGCGCCCGGCCATGTCGTCCAGCACGCCGCCGCCGCGCATGATGAATGGACGGTCGTCGCCTTCAGCGTGGCCGGGCCGCTCGGCGAACAGCAGTGGTGTCGCGGCCAGGTGCAGCAGGCTCAGCAGCTTCGAATCCTGCCCTAGCTCGCCCTGGATGGTTAGGTGATGTGGCAGGATAGCTTCACGCGGCGGCAGGCCCAACGCGATCAGCGCGTCGATCAGGCGGCCGGCGACGGCATACGAGCGTGCGGGCGGCAGGCGCACCAGCCAGGTGCCTAGCGAGGCGGAGTAGCCGCCGTCCATCCCCAGGCGCCGGGCCGTGGTGCTGAGCAGCCGCGCCAGCGTACCATTGGACACAATCGGCAGATAGATTTTGCCGCCGACGGGCGGGAGCAGCATGTGGCGCTGCTCATCCTCATGCGCCTGCCGCGCCAGAGCGCCCAGTGCGTCCAGCAGATCGCGCTCAGCCAGATCGGGCAGGTCGCGCAGTAGCAGATAGGCCTCGACGCGCAGCAACGCCTGGGCGGCTGGCGAAAGCGCCAGCAGTGGCATCGGCAGAACGGCCACCCGGCGGCTGAGCGTGGGATCGAGCAGCCCGTCGTAGTCAGTTGCCCGTTGTCGGTTGTCCGTGGCCGGTTTTTCGCTCGGCTCAACAACTGGCAACTGACGACGGGCGACGGACAATCGCGTTTCGACACGATCCAACTGGCCGGCCACCTGCGCCAGGCGCTGCCAGATCGCCAGCAGCGTGCCGAGGCCGAGCGCCAGCGCGAGCAGCCTCTGCCAGACCGTCGCGGCGGACAGAATGGTTGGCAGAAACAGCGCCATGCTGCCGGCCATGGCCAGCGCGGAAGGCAGCAGGAGTGGCGCGTCCGCCGCCGGATGCGGGCGCTCGCCCGCCGGCGCGAGCTTGAGGTAGACACTGATATCGTGATCGGTCATGCGCGCACGCGCCAGGATTGGTCGCATTATTAACTCGATCTGCGCCAGCATGACCATGGCGCCAACCCCGCCGGCGAGCAAGCCGAGCCAGCTGCGCGCCATCTGCGCCAGCGCGAAGCCGATTGGCAGCAGTAGCAGCGGCAGCAGGTAGCGCGCGGCGCGCCGCAGTAGCAATCGCTCGCGGGCGATGCTATCGAGCAGCTGATCGATGAGAAGGTCGAGGCGCATCTCATTCATCCTGTATATTTACCCGCCGACTTTAACGCGGAGGCACGGAGAGGCAGAGATACAGAGTGTTCTGATATTCTCAATTCTTTGCGTCACCCACCGCGGTGGGTACCCGGCGTCTTTGCGTTTATATACTGTCGCCGATCGCCAAGTTGATCTCCTCGCGCAGCCGCAGCGCCTCCTGCCGCGCCGCGTCGGCGAAGTCGGCGCCGTTGCTGGCATACAAAATGCTGCGTGAGGCGCTGATGATCGCGCGCTCGCCCTGGCTGTCGACGGCCGCGCGCGTGGCAGCGGCCAGCTCGCCGCCCTGCGCGCCGACACCGGGCACCAGCAGCGGCAGGTCGGGGCAGAGCTCGCGTACCTGGGCCAGCACGCCAGGGTAGGTCGCACCCACGACCAGCCCCAGGTTGCGATTGCCGTTCCAGTGGTCGCGCGCGCGGCGGGCAACTTCCAGATAGAGCGGCCCGCCCACGGCAAGCTCAAGCTCTTGAAGCTCAGCGCTGCCGGGATTCGACGTTTTACAGAGCACAATGCAGCCTTTATCGGCGTGGCGCAGGAAGGGCGCCAGCGAGTCGCTGCCAAGGTACGGGCTGAGTGTCACCGCGTCGGCGCCGAGCCGACCGAAGACGGCTTCGGCGTAGGCTTCGGCAGTCGAACCCATATCGCCGCGCTTGGCATCCAGAATCACCGGCACGTTGCGCGGCATGTCGGCAATTAGGCGGCGCAGCGTTTCGATGCCAGCCGGGCCGAGCGCCTCGAAGTACGCAATGTTCGGCTTGAACGCGCAGACCAGGTCGGCGGTGGCTTCGACGATCGCCATGCAGAAGGCATATGTCGGATCAGCGGCGGAGCGTATGGTGGCGGGCAGCTTGCGCGCGTCGGGGTCCAGCCCCACGCACAGCAGACTGCGATTGTGCCGTCCGGCTTCCAGGAGCGCATCGAGAAAGGTCATTAATTCTTTCTCCTTCGATTGCGCGGGAATCCTATGGGTTTGCTTGCGGATTGTCAAGTTCAACAATTGTGGAGAACATACGTTCTAGGGCTTTCTAATCTGGTACCGTTGTGTGGATAAGTGGAGAAAATGTCGAAGATATTGTGGAGAAAGGGGTTGACTTTAACCAGTTAATAATGCTATAGTAATGTTGCGTACAAATGGGGTGCCAAGCTCGCGTCCCTCTTATTGAGAGCACTCTGGGGCTTTGAGTGGCCGGCTCTCAGCCCCATCTTGTTGCTCAAAAACCAGTCGAATCTGGTGATGAATTTCACAACACGATCTGGGCAAGAACAAATGGTCTTGACATATCGTGTAATATGTCAATTAGGAAAAGAAAATGACCGTCCCGTTAGCAGAGACTTCGCTACAGGAGTGGGCGCAGATGCTTGAGCAACTGCTTGGGATCGCCCGCACACAGGGCTATCTCACCTACAGCGACATTCTCGAGGCGCTCCCCCAGCCAGAGCACCACGTTGCCGACGTGGATCAGCTCTACGCCGCCCTCCAAGCCGAGGGCATTCGGGTGGTTGAGTCGCCGGCTGAAATCACAGATGGCACGCCCTCCGAGGACGAGCTTCTGGCGGAACTGCCTGACTTGGCTGACATCGCGCTCGATGATCCTGTGCGCATGTATCTGCAGGAGATCGGCCAGGTGCCGCTGCTTTCGGCCGAGCAGGAAGTGACGCTGGCCAAGGCGATGGAATCGGGCGACAGTGCGCGCGCCTGCCTTGATCGCGAAGCATACCAATCGTGGGGCGAGCGCTTTACGTTGGAGCAGCAGGTCAATCGTGGCAACGACGCACGCCAGCATTTGATCCAGGCCAACCTGCGCCTGGTCGTCTCGATCGCCAAGAAGTATACCTCGTATGGCCTGACGATGATGGATCTGGTGCAGGAAGGCAATATCGGCCTGATGCGCGCGGTCGAGAAGTTCGACTATACCAAGGGACATAAGTTCTCCACCTATGCGACATGGTGGATTCGCCAGGCGATCACTCGCGCGATCGCCGACCAGAGCCGCACCATCCGCCTGCCCGTCCACATGGGTGAGGCGATCAGCCAAGTTAAGCGCACCTCGCATAAGCTCCAGCAAACCATGCAGCGCGAGCCGACCCCCGAAGAGATCGCCGACGCGATGGGCATGAGCCCGAATAAGGTACGCCGCACGCTCGAAGCCTCGATGCACCCGCTCTCGCTGGAAATGCCGGTGGGCCAGGAGGGCGAGGGCCGCATGGGCGATTTCATCGAGGACGACCGGATCTCGACGCCTGCCGATGCCGCCGCCGCCTCGATGCTGCGCGAGCAGATCGAAGAGGTGCTGCAGAAGCTGCCCGAACGCGAGCGCAAGATCATCCAGCTGCGCTATGGGCTGAAAGATGGTCGCTACCGCACGCTCGAAGAGGTTGGCGTTGAGTTCGGCATCACGCGTGAGCGCATCCGCCAGATCGAGGCGGTCGCCCTGCGCAAGCTGCGCCACCCGCATCTGGGCAAGAAGCTACGCGGCTATCTGGACTGATTCCAGTTGGCAGTAAGCAGTCGGCAGTCACGCGGCGTGCAACTCAGACACTCCAAAACATAGAATCGAGAACCGGGCTGTTATGACGGTTCTCGATTCTTTTTGTTATACTACGCGCGATTGAAAACTGCCGAGTGCCAACTATTGACTGAAGGGAATACAGCCATGGCTGCAAAGCTGAGTGACTCGGAGATTGAGGCGCGACTGGAAGATCTGGTGGATTGGACCCGCCAGGGCGATGAGATTCGGAAGCTGTTCAAGCTTGCCTCGTTCCCCGGCGCGATCGGGTTCGTGACGCAAGTGGCCTTTCTGGCCGAGGCGGCCGGCCACCACCCTGATATCGACATCCGCTGGCGCAAGGTGGCGCTGGCGCTGACTACCCACGACGCCGGCGGCCTGACCGAGAAGGATTTCGACCTGGCGGCGCAAATTGATGAGATTCTGGGATAAGGCATGATTCAAACTTCCTGTATCCTCTGCCTAACGAGCAAAGCAACGATATGCGAGTAGGATACCGCTGGTGGCAGTTCGCAGTTGCTGTCGCAGCGCGCCTCACGCCCGAGGAGCGCGCGCTGGTGGCGGCCACGCTGATCCCGGCCGAGCTGCGGCTGTTCGAGCGCATGCCACAGTACGACCAGCGTCACTGTCTGGATGTCTATCGGCTGCTGCTGCGCGGCGGCTACGATGACCCGCTGCTACTGCGGGCGGCGCTACTGCACGATTGCGGCAAGGTCGATGACGATGGCCGGCCGATTCCGCTGCCGTACTATGGACTGTTCGTGGTGCTAAAGCGGGTCGCACCGGCGCTGTATGCATGGGCCGCGCGCGATGGCCGTGGCCCGCTGCGACCGTTCGCCATCCACGCTGCCCACGACGAGCGCACCGCACGCATGGCCGAGGCCGCCGGCAGCCCGCCCGAGCTTGTCGCCACGCTGCGCGATTATGCCGAACGGCGCATGACCGAGCGCACTAGAGCGCTGTCGTGGGCCGATAATCAGGTGTAATCGTATATTGCAAGGCATCAACGCATGAACATTCAGTCCATAGAGCTATTTCTCGTCCCACCGCGCTGGCTGTTCCTGAAAATCACCACCAGCGATGGCCTGGTTGGCTGGGGCGAGCCGGTGGTGGAGGGTCGCGCCGCGACGGTGAAAACAGCTGTGGAGGAGATGGGCGATTACTTGATCGGCAAGGACGCCGGGGCGATCGAGGATATCTGGCAGGCGCTGTATCGTGGCGGCTTTTATCGCGGCGGGCCGATCCTGACCAGCGCGATCTCAGGTATCGACCAGGCGCTCTGGGATATCAAGGGCAAGCGGCTGGGTGTGCCAGTGTACGATCTGCTGGGCGGCGCAGTGCGCGACCGTATGCGTGTATATGCCTGGATCGGCGGAGACCAGCCGGAGGAGCTGGCCGAGTCGGCGCGCGAGCGCGTGGCAGCCGGCTACACCGCGCTGAAAATGAACGCGACCGCCGAGCTGGAGTGGATCGACACGCGGCTCAACATTCAGGCGGCGGCCGATCGGCTCGGCGCGCTGCGCGACGCGGTCGGCTACGAAGTCGAGATCGGGATCGATTTCCACGGGCGCGTGCATAAGACCATGGCCAAGGTGCTGGCGAAGGAGCTGGAGCAGTTCAAGCCGATGTTCTACGAGGAGCCGGTGCTTCCGCAGAACAATGAGGCGCTGATCGAGATAGCGCGCCACACCAGCATCCCGATCGCTACTGGCGAGCGCATGTTCACGCGCTGGGACTACAAATCACTGCTGGCGGATGGCGTGGTGGATATCATCCAGCCCGATCTCAGCCACGCCGGCGGGATCTGGGAAGTGCGTAAGATCGCCGCGATGGCCGAGGCGTATGATATCGCCGTGGCGCCGCACTGCCCGCTCGGGCCGATCGCACTGGCGGCGTCGCTCCAGCTCGATTTCTGTACGCCGAACTGCTTTATCCAGGAGCAGAGCCTGGGCATTCACTACAATCAAGGCTCGGATCTGCTCGATTACCTGGTCGACCCGAATGTGTTTCACTACCAGGGCGGCTCTGTTCCGCGCTTGGCTGGGCCGGGGCTGGGGATCGAGCTGGACGAGGCCAAGATTCGCGCGGCGGCGGAGCTCGGCCACCATTGGCGCAGCCCGATCTGGCGTAACTCCGATGGCTCGGTGACGGAGTGGTGATGCGG
>WNFV01001425.1_pt1 | contig 32627 bp, 32 predicted proteins | sample 5400101 | NCBI WGS metagenome assembly WNFV01 (sample SAMN13153361, study PRJNA577476) | soil metagenome | isolation source: 115 cm soil or saprolite under grassland replicate 1 | place: USA:California | collected 2016-06-15 | reverse complement strand
ACGGCTCCCTTCCCGAACTGCCGCTCGATCTGCGACAGCGTGACGTCGAGCATCTTCTCCCGCTCCATCCCTGGAACCTCCTCGATCCACCGCGCGCCGCCCGCTGCTCGGGACTCTTTGGTGGCGCTCCTTCTGGTGGGGACTCTAGCGGCTGGGTCCGACATAAATTACACCCCTGTAGTTACGAGTGCGAACCGCCAAATCCTACCCGAACAGGTGTTCGAGGTCAACACCCCGCGCCCAGTGCTCCTCAGCCTGCCAAGGAAAGGAAATTCAGGCCGGGCCCGACATCGGAGAGGAAAGGAGCGGCTCGTATGTGGCGCCCCTGGGTGACAAGCGACTGCGGTACAGGACCAATCGGTCCACGGGGAACGACTCCGAGGGGACGGCCGTCCCCACCAGGTCGGGAGCGAACTCCCTGATGTTCCGGGGAGGGTTCAGCCTCGCCAGGGTGAGATGAGGAGAGAAGGCCCTCTTCTCCGGAACGAAGTGTTCCTCCAGCAGATCGTCGAGTGTCTTCACCAACGCCGAGAAGCGGCCTTGTGGATCATCCAGCCCTGCCCACACGACCCGGGCCCGGCCCGGACTGGGGAACACCCCGAGCTCCGTGAGCCTCGATTCGAACGACTGTGCCCTGCCCGCCGCCACCTGGACCGACTCGCGCACCGTATCGACCAATCTTGGCCAAGTGGCTCCGAGGAACTTCAGCGTGACGTGCCACCCCTCCGAGCGCGTCCACCGCGCCCCGGGGATCCGATCGCGGTATGCGGCTACAGCGGTCGCGAGTTCGCCCTTGACGCGATCGGGAACGTCCACGGCGACGAAGAGCCTGAGTGGCTTGGCCTCCGGGCGAGAGGCGCGATCTCGAGCCATCTACTCGGTACCAGCCGTCACGCGGTGACGGCGCCGGTGGACGGACCGAGGTCGGCGGGCTCGGGCAGGCTCTCCACGTACCGCCGCAGCATGTCGAGGCCAGCCTGCTCGGCCCACCGTCGGACCTGCTCACGATCTCCCGGCGCGCGGAATGACCGCGTCTCCTCCCGATCCCCAGCGGAGACCGCCAGGCACACGGTGCCAGGCGGCTTCCCGTCGTGGGGATCGGGTCCCGCTACCCCCGTGAGCGCCAGCGCGACATCTGCCTCGTACAGGCGGCGGGCGCCCCGGGCCATCTCCATCGCGCACTCTTCGCTCACCACCCCCGGGCCGTCGATCGTTTCCTTTCGCACGCCGAGGATCTTCCGCTTGGCCTGGGCCGTGTAGGTTACGGCAGAGCCCTTGAAGTACTCGGAGGCGCCGGCCGCCGTGGACAGGCGAACGCCGACGTTGCCTCCGGTCAGAGATTCGGCGCAGGCGACCGTCATCCCCCGCGCCACCAAGAGCCGGCCCACCACCTGCTCCAACTCCTCGTCGCTCGTCGAGAACACGCGCCGGCCGAGCCGCCGCACCACTTCATCTGCCAGCGGCTCGATGAGCGCCTCCGCTTCCGGTCTCGAGGAAGCCTTGGCCGTGAGCCTCACCTTCACCTCGCCCGAGGACGCGAGGTAGGCCACCGTGGGGTTGGACGATGCCCGAAACACGTCATCGAGGAGCTCGGCCACCCTCGATTCGGCGATTCCCGTGGCCTTGATGGTGCGGGAGACGAGCGCCGCGGGGCCGGCGACATCCGCCAGCTCGGGCAGGATCGTCCCCGTCATCATCTCCCGCATCTCGGCGGGAACCCCCGGAACCACGTATAGCCGCTTGCCATCCGCCGTTACGCAGATCAGGCCGGGAGCCGTCCCTCGGTCGGGCAGGATGTACCATGCCCCCTCCGGGACATCGGCCTGGATCAGGTTGATCTCCGGCATCTCCCGACCAAGGCGATCGAACTTCGCGCGCAGGAATCCCTCGATCTCCGGATGCCGGACCAGCCCGACCTCGAGCGCCGCAGCGAGGCCTTGGCGGGTGATGTCGTCCTGCGTCGGTCCCAGGCCTCCGGTGGCGATGACCACGTCGGAGCGGGAAAGGCCTAGACGGAATGCGGACACGATCCTGACGAGGTTGTCCCCCACCGCCTGGTGGTGCAGGACGTCGACCCCGATCTCGGCGAGCTGCTGCGAGATCCACTGTGCGTTGTTGTTGCAGATCTGCCCAAGCAGGATCTCGGTTCCCACCCCGATGATCTCCGCCTTCATCCGGCCACGCTCCGTCTGTCCCGGCGCCGGCCGAAGGCCTGGACCGCATAATGGGCGCCCGTGTACACGGTGAAGACCAGGGCCACGACGAGGATGGCCAGCCTCAGGCCGTTCGCTCCGTGTCCGAGCGGCAGGATGTACAGCGTGATGGCCAGGATCTGAAGGGTGGTCTTGATCTTGGCCGCGCGGGACGCCGGCATGCTCCTTCCCTGGAGGCCGAGCACCCCGCGGAGAAGGGAGATGGCCAGCTCACGAGCCACCAGGATCCCTGCACCCCACACCGGGAACTCGTCGAGCGCGGCGAGGGTGAGCACTGGGGCGGTCACCAGGATCTTGTCGGCGAGAGGGTCCAGCCAGACTCCCGTGCGGGTGGTGGAGTCATATCGCCTGGCCAGGTAACCGTCGAGTCCATCGGTCGCCGCCCCCAGCACGAAGATGGCAGCCGCCAGGTAGGAGGCGGACCGCTCCTGGGCCTGGATCAGGATCACCAGGAATGGCACCAGGAGCACTCGCAACACCGAGACGATGTTGGGCCAGCCGAGCCCGAGGGGAGTCAGGGGCCGTTCGCGGATGGCGTCCCCCTGAAATCCTGAGGCCTGAACGTCGCCGAGTAAGGTTGGTCTTTCCTGCCAGGCTTCTTGAGGTTGTGCCCATTCACGGTGAGCGCCGTGGTCCCCCCATGGTCGAGCCTCACCACGACCCTCGTGTTCCCCTCGAACGTGCGTCCCTCTCCTGCCCGTAGCTCGAACGTCCGGGGCTTGGCGTTGTCGGTGCGGATGATGGCGGTGACCGGTTCGTCCGCTCGGAGAACCACAGTCACGCTCGGGGGCAGGACCGGGATAGAGGCTTGCGGAGCGGTCAGGCTCCCGACTCGAGTCGTCGCCTTCGACCGTGAAAGCAGTCCCACCGCGCCCAGGATGGCGAGCAGGAGAAGCGCCACCCCGATGAGGAACGTCCAGCTCGGGTGATGCCGCACGAGGTGTGGGAGGTGCGGACTGCGTTGGCTCCTGATGGGGGCGGGCGTCGGGTCGGGTAGTAGCGGGCGAGGGCCACCGAAGTGCTGGTTGTAGACGGTGACGACCTTGGTCGGGTCCAGCCCCAGGTAGGACGAATAGGACCGGAGCATGCCGCGGACGTACACGTCGCCCAGCAGCGCGTCGAACTTCTCTCGTTCGAGCGCTTGGAGGTACTCCGCCCGGATCCTCGTTTCCCGGCTGGCCTCCGCGATCGACTTCCCCCGAAGGAGCCGTGCCTTCCGGAGCGCCGGACCGATCCCGATTCCCTGCACCTGCTCATAGTAGCCATGCGTCCGGCAGCCACGCCCCTCGGGCTTCGTGGTGGCGCTCGCCGCGGCCTTGCTCGGCTACAGTCGCTGGGCATGGGCGAGGATCGAGCCGGATTCGTTTTTCTTGGCACTCTTTTTGCCTCGGACAGCTCTTTCCAGCTGGACAGGGAGCATCGCCTAGCGTATCTTCCGCGCGTCACGAAGCAAGGCCGGATCTTCGGATCCGGAAGTGCGGAGTGGCGGAGGGAGCGAGCCTTCGGGTTCGCTCCTTTCTATTTGGGGGTCCGAAAGGATGAGGCTCATCGAGCCCGGGCCCGGGCCTCCTCCCACTCTTCCCACGTCATCAGGACGTCGCGGGCCTTGGATCCCTGGCTGGGTCCGACGATCCCCCGCTCCTCCATGAGGTCCATCAGCCGCCCGGCTCGGGCAAAGCCGACCTTCAGCTTTCGCTGGAGCATCGAGGTGGATCCGAGCTGTGACCGGATCACCAGCTCGGTCGCCTGCTCGAGCAGCTGATCGTCGTCCCCTAAGTCGTCCTCGTCGTCGGCGGCCCGCCTGCCCATCCCCTCCACGGTGACTGCGTACTCCGGCTGACGCTGCTTCCGGCACCAGTCGACGATGCTCTCGATCTCCTTCTCGGTCACCCACGCGCCCTGGATGCGAACGGCCTTGGAGACGTTGGCCGGTTGGAACAGCATGTCGCCGTGGCCGACCAGCTTCTCGGCCCCACCCACGTCCAGGATGACCCGGGAGTCCGCTTGGGATGCAGTCATGAAGGCGATCCGCGAGGGAATGTTGGCCTTGATGAGGCCCGTGACGACGTCCACGCTGGGCCGCTGGGTGGCCACAACCAGGTGGATCCCCACGGCCCGGGCCATCTGGGCGATCCGGCAGATGGCGTCCTCGACGTCTCTCGGGGCGACCATCATGAGGTCGGCCAGCTCGTCGATGACCACCAGGATCCAGGGGAGCCGCCCGAAGTTGGCCTCTTGCCCCGGCGGGATACGCAGCGTCCCCTCGGCGTGCAGGGCGTTGTACGTGTCGATGTCCCGCATGCCCACTGCGGCCAGCGACTCGTACCGCGTCTCCATCTCTCGGACGACCCAGGCCAGCGCCTCGGCCGCTTTTTTCGGCTGGACGATCACGGGCATCAGGAGATGAGGCAGCTCCCCGAAGTGGGAGAGTTCCACTCGCTTGGGGTCGATCAGCACCACCTTCACCTCGTCCGGGGACGTCCGCATCAGGACGGACGTGACGAACGTGTTGATCAGGGAGGACTTCCCTGCTCCCGTGGCCCCGGCGATGAGCACGTGCGGCATCTCGGCCAGGTTGACCAGCACCGCCCGGCCGTGCACGTCCTTCCCCAGGCCGACGAACAGCGGCCTGGTCACTTCTCGAGCTGCCTTCGAGGCGAGGACGTCTCCGAGCATGACGAAGTCCCGAACCTTGTTGGGAACCTCGACGCCGATGGCGGACTTGCCGGGAATGGGGGCGATGATCCGCACGTCAGGGGTGGCCAGCGCGTAGGCGATATCGTCGGCAAGGGACAGGACCCGGTTCACCTTGGTACCCGCCTCAACCTCGACCTCGTACATGGTCACGGTGGGTCCTCGATGGGACGCGCCCACCTTGGCTGCGACGCCGAAGTTCCGGAACGTCCGCTCCAGCGCTTCCATGGTGTGCTCGGCGTCTCGGGCCTCGGCGGGGGTGGCCGGAGCTCGCCTGAGCAGATCGAGCGGCGGCAGCTTGTAACCGTTCCCTCGAGCCGTGAGAGGGAGGCGGACCTGCTTCGGCTCCCCGATCACGGCGGGGTCGGGCATCGCCGGGGCGATGTCGGCGAACGATCCGGGGGTCTCCCTCAGGCGTCTCGGCCGCCTACTCCTGCTCGGCGCGATGTCCTGTTCATCCGCCTCCGGCACTCGTACGGGTCCGACGACGAGCCACCGAAGCGCCTTTCCCACTGCCACCAGCGGGGTCGCCGTGAAGACCATCGCGCCGAGCGCGCCGAGACCCAGGAACACGACGGTGGCGCCGTAGGGAGAGACCACGCTCGACAGTGGATGGGCCACGAGTGCACCGATCACACCTCCGGCCGAGCTCACCGCGTCGTATCCATCGCCCGGGGCCGGATTTCCCTGAGCCAATGAGAACACCCCGAAGACGCCGAGCGAGCCGATGACCAACCCCACGAGCATCCTGCCCCGAACATCCTCACCGGTCCCCCGGAGCAGGAGGAACGCCCAGAAGCAGGCCACGACCGGAAGCGCGTATCCCGGAAGTCCCATGAGCCCGGTGGTGCCCACGCGGAGGAGCCGGCCGAATGGCCCGGCGGCTTCCAGCCACATCCCCAGGATCGACAGGACCGCCAGGATGAGCAGGACCACGCCGAGGACGTCTGCCCCTCGTGGCGACAGATGGCGCACGATCTTGGACCCGGCCTTCCGGATGGGCCGGCCTCCGGGGCGCTTGGCGTTGCCGGAGGAACGGCGGGACGCGGTTCGCGTGGAGCTCCGCGCCTTAGTCCTCGAGCGCGACTTCTTCCTGGTCGCCATCTCTCTCCTTACACCTCCATGACCACCGGAACGATAACCGGCTTGCGCTTGGTGGTCTCCATGAAGAACCGGCGGAGGGCCGTGCGGATGTGATCGCGCAACATCCTCGGATCGGTCACTCCCTGCCCGGCGCTCTCCTTCAAGGTCACCAGGATCCGGTGGCGCGCTTCATCCAGGATCGCCTCGGCTGGTTCCTCGACCACCCCCCGATCGATGATGTCCGGCCCCGCCAGGACGTCGCCCGAATGCGCGTCCACGGTGACCACGACCACCACGATCCCGTCTCCGGCTAGCTTGCGCCGGTCTCGCAACACCACCTCTCCGACGTCGCCGATCCCCACCCCGTCGACGAAGGTCATCCCAGCCGTGACGCGTTCGCCGCGGCGCAGCGCGGAGCCGATCTCGACCGTGTCGCCGTCCTCGCAGATCAGGATGCGGTCCTCCGGGATGCCCACGTCTCGGGCCAGCCGGGCGTGGTGCGCCAGGTGTCGGCGTTCCCCGTGGACCGGGATGAACCACCGCGGCCGAACCAGGTTCAGCATGAACTTCAGCTCTTCGGCGGCCGCGTGGCCGGAGACGTGCACCGGGGCGATCGGCACGTGGTAGACGTCGGCCCCGGTTCGGTACAGCCCGTCGATGGTGCGGTGGATGGCCGTCTCGTTGCCGGGGATCACAGAGGACGAGAGGATCACGGTGTCGTCCGGCTCGAGCGTGATCCACTTGTGTTCGCGCGCGGCCATGAGGGAGAGGGCCGAAAGAGGCTCTCCCTGCGAGCCCGTGCAGCACACCACCACCTCTGCGGGGTTCATGCGCTCCACGTCCTCGATGAGGACGATGTCCTCCTGCGGCACGTCCAGGTAGCCGAGGGCCCGGGCGGCGTCGACGCTCTGGTGCATGCTCCGGCCGAGGAAGGCGATCTTCCTCTCGGCCATCCGAGCCGCGTTCGCCACCTGCTGCATCCGGTGGATGTGGCTGGCGAAGCACGCCACCACCACCAGCCGGCGGGCGTCCCGGATGATGTCGCGAAGGACCGGGCCGACCAGACGCTCGCTTCCGGTATTTCCCGGGTCCTCTGCGTTGGTGGAGTCGGCGAGGAAGAGATGCACACCCTTGCGGGCCTCCTCGGCGATGCCCTGCAGATCGGTGGGGCGGCTGTCGATGGGCGTCGGGTCGAGCTTGAAGTCCCCGGAATGCAGCAGGATGCCCGCGGGGAGGTCGATGGCCACCGCGCAGCCGTCGGGGATGGAGTGAGACACCCGATGGAACCGGAAGGTGAACGGGCCGGTGCTGACTTCCTGGCCGGGATCGACCTCGTGGAACTCGGCTCGGGCGCGCACCCCGTGCTCCTCGAGCTTCCCTTCCAGCAAAGCCAAGGTGAGCGTCGTCGCATAGATGGGCAGGGAGAACTCTCGAAGCAGATAGGGGAGGGAGCCCACGTGGTCTTCGTGGCCATGTGTCAGCACCACGGCGTGCACCCGGTCCCGGCGTTCCCGCAGGTACTGGAAGTCGGGGAGGACGAGATCGATGCCCGGCATCTCGACCTCGGGGAACGACAGGCCGGCATCCAGGACGAGGATGCGGCCGCTCATCTCGAGGGCGGCCATGTTGCGCCCGACTTCACCTACGCCGCCCAGGAACACGAGGCGCGGATCGCCGGGGCTCGGGGTCGGGGAGACGTCCGCCATCCTGGGAAGGTCAGACGACTCCAGATTCCCGCATGGACTGCTCGATCATCGTGCGCTCTTCCTGGGTCGCCTCCACCAGAGGCAGCCGGGGCGGGCCGACTGGGCGGCCGGCGATCGCCAGCGCCGCCTTGACCGGGATGGGGTTCGACGTGATGAACAGGCCCTTGAACAGAGGCAACAGCCGGGCGTGGATCTTCCACGCGCTGGTAACGTCGCCCGAGGTGGCCAGCTCCACCATCTCCTTGATCTCCCGCCCGACCAGGTGCGAGGCGACGGAGACGATGCCCGCCGCGCCCATGCAGACCAGGGGGAATGTGGCCCAGTCGTCCCCCGAGTAGAGATCGAAGTCGTCGGGGGTCTCTGTGATGATCCGGCCGGCCGTCTGGAAGTCGCCGGTGGAGTCCTTGACCCCCACGATGTTGTCGACCTCGGCCAGTCGGAGCAGCGTGTCGGCCTCGATCAGGGTGGCCGTGCGCCCCGGGATGTTGTAGAGGATCACGGGAAGGTCGGTAGATTCGGCGACTTTGGTGAAGTGGGCGATCAGCCCTCGCTGGGGCGGCTTGTTGTAGTACGGCGTCACCACCAGTGCGGCGTCGGCCCCGGCCTTCTCCGCTTGCAGGGTGAGCTCGACGCTCTCCTCGGTGTTGTAGGTCCCGGTGTTGCACCATACCCTTCCCCGCCCGTTTGCGGCCTCGACCACGGCCCGCAACAGGCGATCCTTCTCCTCGTGGGTGACGGTCGGTCCCTCGCCGGTCGAGCCGGCCACCAACACCGTGTCCGACCCGTTGTCCAGCAGGTACCTCGCCAGGGCCTGGGCTCCGTCCAGGTCCAGCGTGAAGTCATCGCGGAACGGCGTCACCATCGCCGTGACGACCGAGCCGAACCTCCCCGTCATGCTGATCACCCTCCTTCTCGTCGCTCAGGCAGCGTACTCCGGAAATGCATCCGAAGCCGCCATTCTGTGCGGATCGGAAGGCTCGCACTCCGGGCGGGAGGCCGAGCCCCGGTCAGGCGTCCTGCCTTGCTCGACCCCCGGCCCGTCGCGTGAGGAGAACTGTAGCGCGTTGCACAACGATTAACAAGCGCCACATGGGCCACATGTGCAACTCGTGGCTCGCGAGGTTCAGGGGAGGGTAGCAGCAACGAGCGCGGGTCCAGGGGGCAGCAGCCCCCGCGAGCGAAGCGAGCGGACCAGGCTGTTGCACTCCCCCTGGCGATGAGGACGATCCGAAGAATCGGGCTCATCGGGAAGAGCGAGGCCGATCGGTATCCTTGCCGCGTGCGCATCTACACGAAGACCGGCGACGACGGAACCACCGGCCTTCTGTACGGAGGGAGGATCTCCAAGGCCGATCACGCCACGGAAGCCTATGGGAGCGTCGACGAGGCCGTGGCGGCCCTGGGGCTGGCCCGAGCGCTCGCTTCCGCCTCCGAGATCACCCCGGTCATCCTCGAGCTGCAGCGAGACCTCTTCGTGGTCGGTGCGGATCTCGCTACCAATCCCCACGAGCGTCACAAACTCAAAGCCGGGATCTCGTTGGTCACCGGCGATATGGTCGAGGCACTCGAGCGACGCATCGACAAGGCGGTGGAGCGGCAGCCTCTCCCGAGCCAGTTCATCGTGCCCGGAGCCAACGCAGTGTCCGCAGCCCTGGACGTCGCTCGGACCGCCGTACGGCGGGCGGAGCGACGCGCGGTGGAGATGAAGGACGCGGGGAAGACCGTCAGCCCGGACGCGCTCAGATACCTGAACCGGCTCTCCGACCTGCTCTTCGTCCTGGCCAGAGCCGAGGCCGGCGGCCCCGAGGAGCCCAGCCGATCTGGTTAGCGGAACACCGTTACGATCCGCGTACATACAAACAAGGAGGGGATGCCGTGGTTCATGCTCATATCTGGCTGCGCAGGAAGGAGGGGCTGTCTCCCGAGGGGTTCCGCGACTACTGGCTCACGAAGCACGCTCCGATCGCCAGAGATGGGTACGAGCATCTCCGTGGGTACAGGGTTGAACTGGTGACTCGGGTCCCAGAGGGGCAGACAGCACCCTACGATGGAGTGGCGATCCTCACGTGGGATGACCGCGAAGGATTCAAAGCCGACATGGCGAGCGATTCGGCTAGACAGTCCACGGACGATCTGTCCAATTTCACCGACGCCTTCGGTCTGGTCTACGTCGAACAGCAGATCGTCAAGTAGCCTCTCCTGACCCGGGACTATCGCAGGAGAGCACGGACAGCCCGAAGAGCACCGTGCTCAGGGCGTAGCTCTTAGGCCTTCACGCCTTCAAAGACGTTTCCGGCCGCACGCGCCGGCGGCTCGGTCACCGGTGGGAACGCCTGGACGAACCACTCGTATCCGAGCACCTCCTCCTGAAGGTCCTCCGGGATCTGGTCCATCTCGTCCCGTTGGGTGCGATGGGCGCGGAGGGCCTCGATCTTCGACTTCAAGACGCCGGTGCAATCGACCTGATGCGTGATGGTCCGATCGGGAACGCCCCGAGGCATGAAAGGGCCTTCGGGATCGCCGACATCCTCTCCCCTCGCCCGGAGGTTCTCCCAGAACCGGTCGATCTCCGAGCTCGGGATGCCCACGTAGAGCAGGCGCTGGAACGCGTCCCGTGAACCGAGCTCCGCAGTCTCAGTCCCCCGAGCCTTGTGGAAGGCCTCGGTGGTCGCAGCCCCGATCGTGATGTGGTCGTCGTGCTTGGTGATCCCTTCCGGCCCAAAGGTCACCACAACCTGCGGGCGTGCCTCCCTCAGGAGCTCGGCCACCTTGTCGACGAGCTCCTCGCGGCGGACGTCCTTCAGTTCTCCGTCTGGATAGCGAAGGAAATGCACATTGGGGTTCTCTGCGCCGGCCGCGCGGAGTGCTTCTCGCTCCTCGTTCTCGCGCACCTGGGCCAGGTTCTCCCGCGCGGCGAGCGACGGGTCGCTGATGGGTCCGGCTTCGCCGCTGGTGGCAACGATCACGGTGTACTCGACGTCGCCCTTGCTCATCGCCAGGGTGCCGGCCAGGCCGTACGTGTCGTCGTCCGGATGGGCGAAGACGGCGGCAAGACGGTACGTCACCTGTACGTGACCTCGGGAAGCTCAAGCAGGGGCTCGAGCCCCACAGTGAGCCCGGGGCGGTCGACGACCCTCTTGATGGCGAGGATCACGCCCGGCATGAACGAGACTCGCTGCGAGGAATCGTGTCGCAGCGTCAAGGTCTGGCCGAGCCCACCGAAGATGACTTCCTGGTGCGCGACCAGGCCGGGGAGGCGAACGGAGTGGATCCGGATGCCCTCGACGTCACCACCCCGCACGCCCTTGACGTTCTCGTCGCGGGGGCCTTCCCACGACTCCTGGCGGGACAGGGCCATCATCTCGGCCGTGACCAGCGCCGTCCCGGAAGGCGCGTCGGCCTTGCCCTCGTGGTGGAGCTCGATGATCTCGGCGGCGGGGAAGAACCGTGCAGCCTGTTGGGCGAATCGCTGGAGGAGGACGGCGCCGATGGCGAAGTTCGGGGCCACGATGATGTTCGACTCGTTGCCCTCGGCCTCCAGCAGCTTACGGATCTCGTCGAGGTCCTTCTCCCCGATCCCCGTCGTCCCGACCACGAAGTGCATGGCGTGCTCGATGGCCCACCGGATGTTCTCCATCACCACGTCCGGCCGGGTGAAGTCCACGGCCACCTCGGTCTCGGCCTGGAGCAGGGTATCGAGCTCGTTGGAGATGCGGACGTCGACGTCGGGGTGCCCGATCATGCTACCCAGGTGCTCGCCTCCGAAGGACGGGTTGACCCCCGCGACGAGGGCCAGCTCCGGGTCCTCGGCGACGGCTTGACAGACGAGCCGCCCCATGCGCCCGGCGCAGCCGAGGACGCCGACCCTGATCAAGGCCGGCCCTCCATGTGCGCCGCCACCGCCACCGGCGCTTCGGTCACCGCCTCGCCCATCGCATCGTCGAAGGCATTCGCCTCGAACGGTCCGACCACTGCCAGACCCATCGGCCGGGAGAAGACCTCGCGAGCCACGTCGACTGCGTCATCTTTCGTCACCGCGTCCGTGCGCTCCAGGACCTCGTCGACGGAAAGGATCTCGCCGTGGCTGATCTCGGAGCGGCCGATGCGGGACATCCGACCGCTCGTGTCCTCCAACGACAGGACCAGCGAACCCTTGAGGTGGCCCTTGGCCCGGTCCAGCTCGGCGTCCGTCAGTCCTCCTTGGGCGACGCTCCGGAGCTCACGATTGACGATCGACAGCACCTCGTGCGCCTTCGACGGCGTGGTCCCCGCGTACACGGAGAACAGCCCGGTCTCGGCGAACATGGAGTGATAGCTGTACACCGAATACGCCAGGCCCCGCTTCTCCCGGATCTCCTGGAACAGACGGGACGACATTCCGCCCCCCAGTACCGAGTTCACCACGCCGAACGGGAACCGTCGAGGATCCTTCCTGGAATAGCCGCTGGTGCCGAGGGCGATGTGGGCCTGCTCGGTCGGGCGATTCCGAACCACTGTCGCCGGGGTCACCGGCGGGACGTCGCCTCCCGCCCGCACGCGAGGCGGCACGCCGTCCGAGATCATCGGTCCGGTGTCCATCTGATCTTCGACGAGCCGGCACACATCCTCATGGCGGAGGTTGCCGGCCGCGCCGATGACGAAATGCCGGGGCTCGTACAGGCGGTTGTAGAAGCGCTTGATCTGATCCCGGGAGACGCCAGCCACGGTCTCCCTGCTGCCTAGGACGGGACGGCCGAGAGGGTGGCCCTGCCAAACGGTCTCGGTGAACAGGTCATGGATCAGGTCGCCGGGATCGTCGTCCCGCATGTTGATCTCTTCCAGGATCACCATGCGCTCGGCCTCGAAATCCTTCTTAGCCAGCACGGAGTTCTGCAGCATGTCGCTCATGAACTCGACGGCCATGGGGAGGTCCTGATCCCGGACCCGGCAGTAGTAACAGGTGTACTCCTTGGCGGTGAAGGCGTTGAGGTCCCCGCCGACGGCATCGAACGCCTCGGCGATGTCGGTGGCCGTGCGCTTCTTCGTCCCCTTGAACAGAAGGTGCTCGAGGAAATGTGAGGCTCCGGCGATGGAGGGTCGCTCGTCGCGGGATCCGACGTCCACCCACACCCCGAGGGCCACGGAGCGCAGGCCGGGCATGTCCTCGGTGACCACGCGGAGGCCCGAGGCGTACTCGCTCCGGGATATCTCGGTAGCGCGAGCGCGCGTTCGGGGACTCAACTGTCGCGCCGGTCCCCGCGCCGCTCGCCCCGATCGCCGCGGTCTCGATCCCTTCGGGGCCTGAAGCCGCGACCACGATCTCGTCCCTCGCCCTCCGGGCGAGGCCTCCGCTCGCCGCGGGGAGCGCCGTCGCCTTCCACACGCGGCCACCCGCCCTCCGGCGGATCCCAGCCCTCGCCCACCGGCTTCAGGCTGACCTTCGTCCTGCCCATGTTGTCGGTCTCGATGGAGTCGATCTCCACGAGCAGGTGATCACCTACGTTGACGGCCTCTTCGACGCTGGAGAGACGCTTGCCTCGCCCGAGCTTCGAGATGTGGACCATGCCGTCCCGGCCGGGAAGGATGTTCACGAAGGCCCCGAAGGTGGTGGTCTTGACCACCGTGCCCTCGTACCGCTCCCCCACCTGCGGCATCCGCGGGTTCACGATGGCCTCGATCATCTCGACCGCCTTTTCTGCCCCTTCACCCTCGCGCGAGCCGATGAACACGCGGCCGTCGTCCTCGATGTCGATGTCCGCGCCGGTGATGGCGATGATCTCGTTGATCCTCTTGCCCTTCGGCCCTATGACCTCCCCGATCTTGTCCACAGGGATCTGCTTCATGATCACCCGCGGGGCTTTCAGCGAGAGCTCGTGGCGCGGCTCGGAAAGGGTCCGAAGCATGGTGTCCAGGATGTACAGGCGGGCTTCCTTGGCCTGCTTGAGCGCTCCGTTCAGGATTTCGGCGGGAAGGCCGGTCACCTTGGTGTCGAGCTGCAGCGCCGTGACGAAGTCCCTCGTACCCGCGACCTTGAAGTCCATGTCGCCCAGGGCATCTTCCGCACCCAGGATGTCGGTGAGGGTCACGAACTCGCCCTGCTCGGCGATCAGGCCCATGGCGATGCCCGCCACGGGCGCCTTGATCGGCACGCCGGCATCCATCAGGGAAAGCGTGGAGGCGCACACGCTGGCCATGGACGTCGACCCGTTGGACTCGAGCACGTCCGAGACCAGGCGCAGCGTATAGGGGAACTCGTCCTCGTCGGGGACGACCGGGACGAGAGCCCGCTCCGCGAGCGCCCCATGCCCGATCTCCCGGCGCCTGGGGCTCCCGATCCGGCCGACCTCGCCGGTGGAGAAGGGCGGGAAGTTGTAGTGATGGATGTATCGCTTGGTGTCCTCGGGATCGAGGGTGTCGATCATCTGGGTCATCCGCAGCATGCCCAGCGTCGCCACGTTGAGCACCTGCGTCTCTCCCCGCTGGAACAGGCCGGAGCCGTGCGCCCGCGGGATCAGCCCCACTTCACAGGAGAGCCGGCGGATCTCGTCCGCCTTGCGGCCGTCCAGCCGGATCCCTTCCGTGACGATCCGCCTGCGCATGCTTCTTTTCTGGAGGTCCTTGAAGGCCGGAGACACCTGCGAAGCGCGAGCGGCGAACTCCTCGTCGCCCCATCGATCCAGGAGGTGGGCCTTGAGCTCCTCCTTGAGCGCGTCGAGCCTGGCCTCACGCTCTTTCTTCTCCGTGACCAGAGCCTCGGACAGGCGCGGTCCGGCGAACTCCTCCACGGACGCGAAGACCTCATCCGAGTACACGGGGGTTGGGACGAACTCGGCGGGCTTGATCCCTGCCTCGGCGACGATGTCCCTCTGGAAATCGATCAGCTCGGCGATGTACCGCTTGGCGACTTCCAGGCCCTCTGCCACGACGTCCTCGGTTGGGCTGATCTCGCCGTCCTGAATGCGGCCCCAGGCACCCTCGGGGGCCTCACCCTCGACCATCAGGATGTCGATCGAGCCCTGATCGTTCTGGCGCCCTGCTACGACGACGTCGAAAGTGGCCAGGTCGAGCTCCTGATAGGTGGGATTGACCTTCCACTGGCTCCCGATGAGCCCGAGGCGCACGGCGGCCACGGGGCCGTCGAACGGTAGACCGGCCAGGCACACGGCGAGGCTCGCCGCATTGATGCCCGGGATGTCATAGGCATTGGCCAGGTCGGCCGAGAGGACGGTGATGACGACCTGGACCTCGTCCCGATATCCCTCCTTGAACGTGGGCCGGAGCGGACGGTCTGTGAGGCGGGCGGTCAGGATTGCCGTTTCCGACGGCCGGCCCTCTCGGCGGAAGAACCCGCCGGGGATCTTCCCGGCCGCGTACATACGCTCTTCCACGTCGACCGTGAGAGGGAAGAAATCGATCCCCTCCCGGGGGGCTGCTGTGGTGCACGTGGCAAGCACCTGGGTCTCTCCCAGGGTCATCACACACGAGCCATGGGCTTGCTTGGCGAGCTTGCCGGTCTCGATGACGAAATCGGACCCGCCGATGGACTTGCTTCTCTTGATCACTGGCGTTCCTCCTTGAACGCCCGGCGCGACGTGCGCCGGATGGTCTCAAGGAGCCTTCGTGCGGGGGCCCGCGGCCAGTTGTCAGTGGTGGGCCTCGGTCCATCTTCCTCGATGGTTCCGGGGTCCGCGACTGATAACTGACCACCCTACGCCTAAGCTCCTTCGGTGGTCTTACGAGGTTCCCGTCTTGTTTCTTTCCCTCCCTACGAGTGAGGGCGGCTCGCGCCGCCCCCTTGTCTCCTCAGCGCCTCAGCCCCAGGCGCGCGATCAGCGCTCGGTAGCGCTCGACGTCCTCTCGTCTCAGGTAATCGAGCAACCGGCGCCGCTTTCCCACCATCTGAAGCAGGCCACGCCTGGAGTGATGGTCTGATCGGTGGGTCTTCAGGTGCTCCGTGAGCTCTCCGATGCGCTTGCTCAACAGGGCGATCTGCACTTCGGGCGAGCCGGTATCGGTCTCGCCCCGCCTGTAGTCGCTGATCAGCTTGGATTTCTGCTCTTTGAGGAGTGCCATGGAACCGAGCAAGGTTACCACACGGCCCCGAGCCGACCTCATCTCCCTCGAAGCACCGGGTGGCCGGAGACCTCGATGAACGCGGGGATCAGTCGGCCCCTGAACGAGCCCATGGGGGAGACGGTGGCCTCCGCCACTGCCGTCGTGGCTCCCGCGGTCGAGTGACGCGGCCACACGAAGTTGCCCAGGCTGTAGAAGATCGGGCGGCCCTTGTACACGCGCATCGGCTGGAGGCGGTGGGAATGGCCTCCGAAGATGACGTCGGCTCCGCCGTCGATCAGGCGATGGGCCAGTTGGACATCGCGCGGCCGGGGCCGGGTATCGAGCTCGACCCCCCAGTGGATATCGACGATGACTATGTCTGCTTGCTTGCTCGCCGCTCGCACCGCTGCGACCATGGCGTCCTCGTCGTGCCCGGCGGCCGTCCCCGGCTTGTCCGGCCCCGCCACTGCGGCCGGCCAGGGATCGACGACCTTGTCGAAACCAACTACAGCGATCCTCCAGCCCTTCACGTCGAACACGGCCGCTGACAGCGCCTCTTGGTCGTTCTTGCCCGCCCCCACCGGAGCGATATGGTTCTTCAAGAGGTTCTTCCGGCCGTCCACAACCGCCGTGGGCCCGTAGTCGTAGGCGTGGTTGTTGGCCTGATTCGCCACCTCGACCCCGGCCTGGCGCATCGAGGGAAGCGCCCCTGGGTCGCAGCGAAAATTGAACGTCTTGGGGACGGCCGTTCCGAGGTTCGAGATGGCGCACTCGAGGTTGACCACGGTGAGGTCGTCCCGCTTGAACAGACCGCCCAGACCCGACCAGGCCCAGGCGTACCCGTGGATCCTGAAGTTCGGGATGTAGCCCGGGTCGACGTTGACGTCGCCGGCTCCATGGATGACGAGCTTCCCCCGCTGGGTCGGGGACGGGCCGGTGCTCGGCGGGGAAATTGCGGCCGAGGATGGGGAGATGTATCGCGATGTGGGGCGGTCCGGGGAGGGAGACCCCTGTTGGCCACTCGGGGACGTGGTTCTATCGGTGAGTAGTCGGACCGAGACGCCCGCCGCGATCAGCACCACGGCCAGGAGGAGCAGCCAGCGGACCGAAGGGGGAGACGGCCTGCCGCGCATTCCCCTGTGCGACATCCCCTTGCCTCGCACCATTCAGTCGTGGCGGAGGCTACTCAGGCCACCAGCGCCCGGGTCCGCTCGACGTCCTCCTTGATCTGGCGGGCCAGATCTTCGGCCGAGTCGAAGCGAGTCTCATCGCGCAGGCGCTCCCAGAACTCCAGGGTCATGGGTCGCCTGATCAAGTCACCTTCGAAGTCCAGGAGGAATGCCTCCGCGTGCAGGATCTCGCCGCCGAACGTGGGGTTGGTCCCGACATTGATGGCCGCAAGGAAGGAGCCCTCATCCACGTGGGCCTTACCCGCGTACACACCCTCGCCGGGCAGGAGCATCCCCGGAGGAACTTCGAGGTTGGCCGTGGGAAACCCCAGACCTCGGCCCCTCCCCGCGCCGGTCGTGACCATGCCGTCCAGGACGAACCGGCGCCCCAGGGCTTCGGTAGGCCATTCCAGGTCTCCTCTGGCGAGGGCTTCGCGGATCGAGGACGAGGAAACTGGCCGGCCATCGATCTTCAGCAGCGAGACGGCCTCGACGGAGAACCCGTGCGCATCTCCCAGATCCGTCAGCACGGGAAGGTTTCCCATCGCCTTGTAGCCGAACGTGAAGTTGGAGCCGACAACGGCATGGTCGGCCTGGACCCCTTCCACCAGGACGCGCTCGACGAATTCCTCGGGCCGCCATCGGGAGAACTCTTCGGTGAACTCGAGCACGATCAGCCCACCGATGCCGAGCCCGGCGATGAGCGAGGCCTTGCGGTCGAGCGTGGTCAGCAGGGGGGGATGTGCTCCGGGAGTCAGGATCTCCCTCGGGTGACGGTCGAATGTGACGACGACGGGCAGGAGGCCACGAGTCTCCGCCACCTCCACCGTCCGCCGGAACACGGCCTGATGGCCCCGATGGACGCCATCGAAGAACCCGATAGTGACAGCAGTTGGGCCAACGTCGAGCGGCAGTGACTCGATCCCGTGGACGACCTTCATGTCACGGGCAGGGTACAAGATGGTCGAAAGAGGCCATGCGGCCGTGAGCCAGGGCTCGGGGGTCAGCAGCCGCTCGGAAGAGCCCCCGGCAGAGACCCGAGGTGGATCCCGTGGCGACGGGCCAGGGCAATGAGCCTTCGCCGGTAGATGTGCATGTCCGCTCGGGTCCAGTCCCCGTGGGTCTGACACCTGAGGCGGGACATGAGCTCTCGATGAAATGGGCTGGTCAGGCTCTCGTTGTGGCCGATCACGTTCCCGAGCTGCATATGGAACCGCTGCATGAGCCACAGGGTGAGCTCGACCGAGGCGGCGAGCTGCTTGTGGTCGAGCAGGACCTCCCGGTCGCTGAGCCCGACGTGCTCGATGCCGATCGCTGTGTAGTTCAGCCCCACGGTGTGCCGGCACATGAGACGAAGGGACACCAACTGATAGATGGTCCCGTCGGCGTCGATCACGAAGTGCGAGCACACCCCAGGCAGCTCATTGAGCTCCGGGTCGGGGACGTCCCAGGAGAACTCCGAGAACACCGGGGCGAAGGTCCGGGAGACGGTGACGTGCTCCACGATGACCTGGGGATGCTCCAGCCGGTACGTCTCGATCCCATAGTGGCGCTCCGCGTACGCGGCCATCTCGTTCTTGCGCCGGGGCGGGAAAGGGATCGGCTTCCAGACGATCGCAGGGCGGGAGATGGAAGCTTCGGTCGGAGACGGCGCAGAGGGAGAAGCCGAGCCCGTGGACCTCGGGCTCGACGGTTCCCTCGATCGCGCACTTGTGGATGCATCGGAGCCGCTCACCGAGGAGGTGCAGCCAGCCAATGCGATGAGGGATGTGACCAGCACGGTCACCAGAAGCGTTCCGCGTCTCTTCACGAGAGGATGACTTCGGGAACGGCCTTCGCGCCGCGGTCGGAGTAGATCCCGATCAAGCGGCCCTCCGGCCCGAGGACCCGATACGGTCCCTCGATGCCGGCGGGGCCCAGGATGCTCCCATGCGTCGCGGCCCTGGCTTCGTCCTCGGTCACGCCGACCGCGGCAAGGTGCTCGACGGCTCGCTCCAGAGACAGCAGCCCGCCGGCCGCTTCGGGCGGCGCGGCTTCCTCGACCCTGTACTCGCCGATGGCGGTTCGGCGCAAGGCAACCAGGTGGGCACCGCAACCAAGTTCGCGTCCAACGTCGGCCACCAGCGAGCGGACGTACGTCCCGGCCGAGCATCGCACCAGGAACTCGAACCTCGGGCCTTCGAGGCGCAGGAGCTCGAATGCGTCCACGCGCACTCGCCGGGGGGCCGCTTCCACCGCAATCCCCTTCCGCGCTGCCTCGTAGAGCTTCCGGCCACCCACCTTCACCGCGGAGTAGGCCGGCGGGACTTGCTCGATGTCGCCGACAAAACTCCCCATAGCTGCGCGCAGCTCTTGGTCGGTCACGTCAACGGGCGATTCCCGAACGACGTCGCCTTCGGCGTCGAGCGTGGCGGTCTCCACTCCCAGCAAGCCCGTCCCTTCATAAACCTTGGGCAGGTCGCCCAGGAATCGTAGGAGCCGCGTGGCCCGGCCCACGCCCATGAGCAGCAGTCCGGTGGCCAACGGATCCAGCGTGCCGGCGTGCCCCACCTTGCGCGTCCCCAGCGCCCGCCGGACCAGGTCCATCGCGTCATGCGAGGTGATGCCGGCGGGCTTGTCGATCAGGAGGAACCCGCTCGGTCCGGTTCCGCCCTCTGACTCTTGCGCGGCTTCGGCTTCAGCCATCGTCCCCGTGGCGGCCGGCCTGGCCTCGCGCGGCCACCAGGGCCTGCACGAGCGGCCTCACCGTTTCCTCCAGCCCGGCCTGCGACGTGTATCCCGCCGCCAGACGGTGCCCCCCGCCTCCGAACCTCTGACAGATCGCGCCGACGTCGGTTCGGCCGCGCGACCGCAGGCTCACCTTGAACCACCCGTCGCGCTGCTGCTTGATCACGCAGGCCACCTCCGCTTCACGAGCCATGCGCACCAGGTCGATGAGGTCGTCGGTGTCCCCCATCGCGATCCGGGCTCCGGTCAGGTCCGCCTGAAGCACATAGGTCCACACCAGATCCGCCTCGGGGACGTGCTCCAGCCGGTCCAGGGCGACACCCGTCACCTTGAGGGCTCCCATGGAGCCGTCCTCGAACAGGACCTGGCCCAGGCCGACGTGATCGAACCCATGGCGCCGAAGCTCAGCGGCAACGCGAAGGGTCTCCGGGGTGGTGGCCTCGTACATGAACCTGCCGGTGTCCGTGACCACCCCCGCGTACAGGCACGCCGCGGCGCTGTCGGAAAGCGTGCCGCCCATCCGCTCCACCAGCCGGAACACCATCTCGGCGGTGGAGGACGCCGCCGGGTCCAGGACCACGATCGTGCCGAACCCCGGGTTGGTCCGGTGATGATCGATCACGATCACCTCGGCCGCCCGCTCGGCGTTCGAGGCCAGGACCCCCAACCGGTCGGGGGCCGCCGTATCCAGCGAGACGAGAAGCTCGGGGCTCTCCGGAAAGTCTTTGGGGTCCACCAGGTACCCCGCGCCATCAAGGGCAGCGAGCCATCGCGGTCGCACTAGAGGCTGGTTCCCCCATGAACACACGACCTCCTTGCCTCGCGCGGCGAGGTAGCTGGCCAGCCCGAGCATCGATCCGAGGGCATCCGGGTCGGGGTTGACGTGACAGGCCAGCGCGACCTTGGAAGCTGCCTCGAGCGCGCGCGCCGCACGGTCGAGTTCTCCGACGATGGCCTCCGGCTCACTCACCCTCTTCCTCCCCTCCGCCCGGTTCGCCCGGTTCCTCCACGGTTCGCTGGGCCCCGATCTCCCGGAGCAGCTCGGTCACCCGCTCCACCTGTGCCAGTCCCACGTCCTCCTCGAACTCCAGGTCCGGAGTGAACTTCATCCGCACCTGATGCCCGAGCACGCCCCGCAGGTGAGAGCGGGCAGAGCGCAGGCCTGCTCGGGTGGCCCTGTGGTCGCGGTCCTGCCCGAGGACCGTGTAGTAGACGGTGGCCCGTCGAAGGTCGGGGCTCACCTCGACGCGCGTCACCGTGACGAATCCCACCCGTGGGTCCTTCAGCCTGGGGATCTCCTCGGCCAGGATCTCCCTGAACTCCTCGGCCACCCGCTCGGGACGACTCCCTCCACTCACTGCCGCTCCCGCCTTTCTCTCCTCTTCTAGTCGTCGGGCCCGTGCAGGGACAGGTTGACATCGATGATCTCGAACTCATGCCACCGGTCCACGTGCTTCTCCACCTCGTGCATGACTCTCTTGAGGTGGTAGGCCTCTCCTCCGACGGACGACACTGCGATCGTCGTTCGCTGCCACAGATCCTGGTGATCCACCTCGGCTACGGCCACGTTGAACTTCTGCCGCAACGAAGCCGTGAGCGTCTTGATCACGTGACGCTTCTCCTTGAGCGACGCGACGCCGGGGATACGGAGGTCGAACCGGCACAGAGCGACGAGCACCAGACCCCCTCTGTGAGTTACGCGAGCGTCCGGGCGACCTCACGCACTTCGTACGCCTCGATGACGTCGCCCTCGTGGATGTCCTGGTAGTTCTCCAGGCCGATCCCGCACTCGAAGCCCTCGGCCACCTCCCGGACATCGTCCTTGAACCGTCGGAGCGACCCAACGCGCCCGGTGTAGACGATCACGCCGTCGCGGACCAACCGGGCCAGGGATCCGCGGGTGATCGTCCCGTGCGTGACCATGCACCCCGCGATCACGCCCATCCTCGGCACCCGGAAAAGCGCCCTGACCTCCGCCCGGCCGAGCTCGATCTCCTGCTCCTCGGGGGCGAGCAGGCCGGAGAGGGCCTTGCGGATGTCGTCGAGCGCGTCGTAGATCACGCGGTACAGCCGCATGTCGACGACCTCGGCCTCGGCCAGGTCTCGCGCCCCGACGTCGGGACGAACGTTGAAGCCCACCACGACGGCCCCCGACGCAGCGGCCAGCGAGACGTCGTTCTCGGTGATCCCTCCGACTCCCTTGTGGATGACGTCGATCCGAACCTCGTCCTGGGGCAGCTTGTCCAGGGCATCCAGGATCGCCTCCAGCGAGCCCTGTACGTCGGCCTTCACGATCAGGTTCAGCGCCGGGAGCTCACCGCGCCGCGCCTGGACCAGGAGATCTGCCAAGGACGCCTGCGGTCGTGCCGCGGCCAGCTCGGCGGCCCGGTGGCGGGCCTCGCGCTCTTGCGCGATGTGCCGGGCCTCCCGCTCGTCTGCCACCACCCGCACCTCGTCCCCGGCCTCGGGCACGTGCGGCTTCCATCCGAGGACCTGCACCGGCTTGGCCGGTGGCGCCTCGGAGACGGGCTGGCTCCATTCGTCGAACATGGCCCGGACCTTGGCGAAGGCCGCGCCGGAGACCACAGCGTCGCCGACACGAAGCGTTCCCCGAAGAACCAGGTCGGTGGCCACAGGACCGCGGCCGGGATCCAGATGGGCCTCGAGCGTGATGCCCCGGGCCGGCGCCTGAGGATCCGCCTTGAGCTCGAGGATGTCCGCGACCAGCACGATGGTCTCCAGGAGCCGGTCGAGGTTCTGTCGCGTCTTGGCCGACACGTCGACGAACTCGAACTCGCCCCCCCATTCGGCCGGAACGATCCCCTGATCGGTGAGCTGCTGGCGGACTCGCTGGGGGTCCGCCTCTGGCTTGTCGATCTTGTTCACCGCCACGATGATCGGAACCTTGGCCGCCCTGGCGTGGTTCAGCGCCTCGATGGTCTGCGGCATCACGCCGTCGTCCGCCGCTACCACCAGGACGACGATGTCGGTGACCTGGGCTCCCCGGGCACGCATGGCGGTGAAAGCCTCGTGACCGGGTGTGTCGATGAAGGTGATCTCCCTGCCATCGTGATGGACCTGGTACGCCCCGATGTGCTGGGTGATGCCGCCGAACTCCTGCGCCACGACGTCGGTACGCCGGATGGCGTCCAGCAGCAGGGTCTTCCCGTGGTCGACGTGCCCCATGACGGTGACGACCGGGGGCCGCGGAACGAGCCGCGACTCATCGACCGGCTCCTCCTCTTCCTCCTCGAGCTCCTCCTCCGGGCGAACCACCTCCACCGGCCTGCCCAACTCGTGAGCCACCAGCTCGATCGCCTCGTCGGACAGCGACTGGGTGGCCGAGACCATCTCGCCCGCGGAGAAGAGCACTTTCACGATCTCTGCGGGCGACGACCCCAGCTTCTCGGCGAGGTCCTGCGCGGTCGCGCCTCGAGGGACCCTGAGTGCCGGCACGGCGGCCGGCGGAGCCTCCTCTGGTACCGCGACTTCTTCCGGTGCGACCGCCGGCGGCTCGGGCGGCGCCTCTACCGCGGTCGCCGTCTTCGAGACCTCGCCGTCGCCGGACTCTCGGCGCGCCTGCTCCTTTGTCTTGCCCTGCCGGCGAGTGGGGAGCTGATCAGCCGTCGCGGTGCGAGGCTTGCTCCCCGGCTTCACCCTGCCTCCAGCCGCGCGGATGCGAGGGACGGCCTCCTCCGGCACGGTCGAGGACGCGGTGCGACCCTCGTATCCCATTGCCTGGAGGGACTCCAGCACCTCTTTGCTCGGCACCCCGAGCTCTTTGGCCAGTTCGTGGATCCTCAAGCTTCGTCTCCCACTTCTCTTCGCAGTTCCTCCATTAGCCTAGCGGCCTCCGGCTGTCCCAGTTGGGACTGCAGGGCCCGGGCGATCGCCCCCCGCCGAACGGCCAACCTCAAACACTCCTTGGAGGGGTGGACGTATGCGCCGCGTCCAGCCGCTCGACCGGTCGGGTCCACAGCAACTCGCCCCTCCGGGCTCCTCACCACCCGGATGAGTGCGCGCTTCTGCGTCTTCGACCGGCACCCCACACACGTGCGTTCGGGCTGCCGCTTCCCGGCCATGGTCTTACCGACCGGGCGACACCTCCGGCTGGGCGGTCGTGTCCTCTCCCATCAGGGGAGCTTCCTGAGCCATCGCCGCTGACTCGGGAACCTCCTGAGCGCCCTCTGCCACATCGGGCTCGGGGTCGGGCGGGACCGAGCCGTCGCCGGGAGCGGCCACCTCGACCTCGGGAGCTTCGCCGGCCTGGGCCAGCACGCCCGCGTCACGTCCGTCGGGCGCCTTCGCCGTCTCCGCCTTGCGCGATTCGCGGCGTTGACGATCCTCGTCGGCCGCCTGCGTCTCGCTCTTGATGTCGATACGGCAACCGGTGAGCTTGGCGGCCAGCCGGGCGTTCTGCCCCTCCTTCCCGATGGCCAGCGAGAGCTGGTAATCGGGCACGATGACCTGAGCGGTCCCCGTCGCCGTATCCACGTGAACCTCCTTGACCTTCGCCGGTGCCAACGCGTTGGCCACGAACCTCTCCAGGTTCGGTTCCCACTGGACGACGTCGATCTTCTCGCCGCGAAGCTCGTTCACCACGAGCCGGACCCTGGAGCCCTTCGCGCCGACACAGGCCCCCACGGGATCCACGCCCGGCTCGTGCGAGACCACGGCGATCTTGGACCGGTGACCCGGCTCCCGAGCCACGGCCTTGATCTCCACGATGCCCTCGGCGATCTCCGGGACCTCCAGCTCGAATAGCTTGCGGAGGAGCCCCGGGTGGGTTCGGGACACCACGATCTGTGGCCCCTTGCTGGTCCGGCGGACTTCCACGATGTAGGCCTTCAGGCGCTCACCATGGCGGTAGGGCTCGGACGGGACCTGCTCGGCTTGGGGAAGGAGGGCTTCCACCTTGCCCAGATCGAGCAGCGTGTACCGGTGGGAATCCTGCTGGATGATGCCCGTCACGATGTCGCCTTCGCGGCCGGAGAACTCCTCGTAGGTCATCTCGCGCTCGGCGTCGCGAAGCTTCTGGTAGATGACCTGCTTGGCCGTCTGCGCGGCGATCCGGCCCATGAAGTCGGGCGAGACCTCCTCTTCCTTCTCTGAGAGGACCTCGCCGGTCTCCTCGTCGAGGACCTGCATCCACGCGCGCATCTCCCCGGAATCGGGGTCGAGCTGCACGCGCGCGCCGGTGGTGATCTCGTCGAGATCGGGATCGTGCTGACGCTTGTACGACTTGTAGGCGCTGCCCAGGGCCTCCTCGAGGCCGGCCAGGATCGTCTGGAAGGGGATGCCCTTCTCCCGCTCCAGCTCCTTCAGCGCCTGGATCAGTTCCTGGTTCACCGTTTGCTTCCCTCTGCCTTCTTCCTCAATTCGACATCCCAGTCGGCCACGATACGGGCCGAGACGATGTCGTCATACGACACCTCTTGCTCCCCCCCGTCGGTGGCGATCCGGACCTCCTCGGCCCTGGCTTCCACCAGAAGGCCCGTGAGGGTCTGCGCCCCTTCGGGCCGCGAGGCCCTGACCTTTACCTTCTCGCCCACTCGCCGCCAGAAGTCCCTGGGCTCCTTCAACGGACGTTCGATGCCCGGCGAGCTCACCTCGAGCGTGTAGGGACCCGGTTCGAACCCCTCCAAGTCGAGCCGGCGGCTGATTCGTTCGCTGGTCTGGGCGATGGTGTCGAGGTCGACGCCGCCCTCGCGGTCGACCGTCACACTCAACACCTGGCGCCCCTTCCCTCGATGGAGAGCGACCTCCACGAGCTCCAGCCCTGCGGCCTCGACCACGGACCGGACCAGGCCCTCCGGGTCCATCTCAGCAACCGCCCCATCGAAAAAGAACGTGGGCGCGTGCCCACGTTCGGTCAGTGCCCCTGCGTTATCCGCAAATGAGTATAGCACTGCGCGTTTTCACGAAGGAGCAAACGATTGGGCCGGGGTGTGCTGGTCGGAGGCCTACAGCGCGCGCTTCTGCCCGCCGGGCTCGTTCCAGTGGTCCCGCTTGTTCATGCGCCTGGTCATGCGGTCGTCCCACCCACGATGGAGGGGGACCCCGAGATCCTCTGCTACCGCCAGGGCCTCTTCCTCAGAGGAGAAGACCCACCGGGTCCAGTTCCCACCGAAGTCGATGAGGAGCAGGTCGTACGTGTCGAGCCCGCAACGCTGGAGGAGGGCCTCGACGTCCGGCTGGAAGGCGACGAAATTGCGAAGCTCGCTAGGGGTTCGGACCGCCATAGGCGGAGACTAGGAGCGGGCTCCGGCTGTTCGCAACTCGCGGGTAGCTCTGACCCCATCCCTTGTCAGGCGAAAAGAAAGACAAATTGTCCCGGTTGTGAGGAAGTTCACTGACAAGGATCTCTGGCGCGCCTGGCATCGAACGCATGTTCGATACGACGCAACGGGTGACGGCCGCGCTGGAGGCCTATCCGGATGATCCCTCCGGGCCGACCGAGGACCAGGCTGCATCTGGGTTCGCCCAGCTGCAAAGGATCTCGGAGATGGTTGAGGCCAAGCGCCTGCGGTGGCTGGCAGATCAGGATCGCCGAGCCTCCTTTCGCAAGGATGGGTATCTCTCGTCCGCTGTCTGGCTAGCGCACAGGTTTCAGGTAGCCGCTGGTTCAGCAAAGAAGCAGGTGCAGGTAGCCCAGGCACTCGAGCAGATGCCCCACGTCAGAGACTCCCTTTTCACAGGAGGTGTCAGTTCGAGTGCGGTCCAGATCCTGGCTGACGCGCGCCGAGAGCATCCCGCCGAGTTCGCCGCTGGGGAGAAGGCCCAGGTGGACGCGGCCATCTCCAAGCCGGTGGAGGAGCTTCGCCGGGTAGTGAGCGAGTGGGCGCAGACAATCGACGAACAACTAGCCGATCGGGCGGAGATCCTCCGAGATCGACGCAGGCTCAACGTCTGTCCCACCCCGACCCGGATGGTCCGGGTGGAGGGAGAGCTCGACCCGGAAGGAGGAGAGGCCGTCCTGACCGCGCTCCAGGCCATGGTGGATGCCGAGCTCCGGGCGGGGGGTGGCAACGACCTGCGCACCCCGGTCCAGCGACGGGCCGACGCCCTGTGCAAGCTGGCCCACCGGTACCTGCAGTGTTCGGAGCGTCCCACGGTGGGAGGGGAGCGTCCCCACGTCACGGTGACCGTGGACATGCAGACCCTGCGCAACGGCCACAACGGCGGCAGGAACCCTGCTGGGTCAGGCGGGTGCGAGCTGGACCATGTCGGGGCGGTCTCCCCGGCCACGGCCCGCCGCCTGGCCTGCGACGCCTCGGTGCTGCCGGTGGTGCTGGGCGGTCCCTCCGAGCCCCTGGACGTGGCCCGACGAACCCCGGTGGTCTCGGCGGCCCTACGCCGGGCGGTCGTGCTCAGGGACCAGCGGTGCCGGTTCCCTACCTGCACCTGGCCTCATTCCTGGTGCGACGCCCACCACGCGACCCACTGGGCCGACGGTGGGGAGACGGCTCTTGCCAACCTGGTGCTGCTGTGCCGGCCCCACCACCGCTTGGTGCACGAGGGCGGGTTCGCCCTGAGGTTGGAAGAAGGCAGACCCGTTTTCCGACGACCCGAGGGCTCGGTGATCGAGGACGGGCGGGCACCGCCTTAACGCGCGGAGACCCGCGGGCCTCCCAAAGACAAAGGCTTAAGGCACCGCCGCCAGAAGACGCTGGGCCGCCGCCACGGCGTTCTCCATCGCAGCCTGCTCCCGTTGCCCCGTGGCGCGACCCTTGAGATCGAGTTTGCCCGATTCGATGCCACGCTTCCCCACGACTACCTGGACCGGGTAGCCGATCAGATCCGCGTCGGCGAACTTTACCCCCGCGGAGACCTCGCGGTCGTCGAGGACCACGTCGATCTCACGCTCGTGGAGGTCCGCGTAGAGACGCTCACCAGCTTCCACGACTGCCGCTTGGTCCATGTTGGTCGGAATGACGACCAGGTCATACGGAGCGAGCGCCTTGGGCCACTTCAGTCCTGCTTCGTCGTTGAACTGCTCGGCCGCGGCGGCAACGATGCGATCGACCCCCATCCCGTAGCACCCCATCTGGAACGGCTGCTCAGTTCCGTCCTCGTCCACGAACGTGGCCTTGAGCGGCTTGGAGTACCGCGTGCCGAGCTGGTAGACGTGCCCGGCCACCATCCCCCGGGCCAGGACCAGCCGCCCGCCGCAGACCGGGCACGGATCGCCCTCCCGGACCTGGGAGACGTCCTCCCACCGGCCAACTCGGAAGTCACGGTCGACGTTGGCCCCAGTCACATGAAAGTCGGGCCGGTTTGCCCCGGTCACCCAGTTCTTGCCGGCCCGGACCGAATGGTCGGCGATGATCGTGATGTCGTCGGGCAGGCCCTGGGGTCCCACGTATCCCTTGACCAGGCCCCGCCGGGCGAAGTCCTCGTCACTGAACGGCCTCACCGGCGCCGGCCACATCACCCTTCCGACCTTCTCCTCGTTCACCTCCCGGTCCCCGGGGATGAGCACCGCCACGGTCTCGCCGCCCGCGTCGTAGATCATGCACTTGAGCATCTCCGAGGGCTTGCAGCCGAGGAGCGCCGAGACGGCCTCGATGCTGGAGCGGCCTGGGGTCGGGATCTGTACGAGCGGTTCGAGGTCCGAAGCCGGCACCGGCTCAGGAGCCCTTGCCGACGCGGCCTCGATGTCGGCCGCGTAGTCGCAGTTCTCGCAGTAGACGAACTCGTCCTCGCCGACGTCGGCGATGGCGATGAACTCATGATTGACGTCGCCGCCGATCTGCCCGGGGTCCGCCTCCACGGCCCGGTACCGCAACCCGCAGCGGTCGAGGATCCGCCGGTACGCGTCGTACATGACCTGGTATGAGGCCCGCATGCTCTCTTCGTCCCGATCGAACGAGTAGGCATCCTTCATCAGGAACTCCCGGCCCCGGAGCAGCCCGAATCGAGGCCGGAACTCATCGCGGTACTTCCATTCGATCTGGTACAGGTTGACCGGTAGGTCCCGGTACGAGGTGAACTCCCCCGCCACCAGCGGCGTGACGACCTCCTCGTGGGTGGGTCCGAGGCCTAGCTCCCGATCGTGACGATCCTTGAGCTTGAACATCAGGTCGCCGTAGGTCTGCCAACGTCCGGTGATCTTCCACGGCTCCGCCGGGAGGAGGATCGGCATCCGGATCTCCTGGGCTCCCGACGCGTCCATCTCCTCACGCACGATCTGCTCCACCTTGCGAAGGGTCCGCCACCCGAGGGGGAGCCACGTGTACGCGCCTGCCATCACCTTCCGGATGAACGCGGCCCGAAGCAACAACTGGTGCGAGGCGATCTCGGCCTCAGCCGGGGCCTCGCGGAGGGTGCGCGCGAAAAGCTTGGCCATGCGCATGGCTACCGAGGATACGGGATGAACTGGGCCGACCCGGGAGGTGCGGCTACTCGGCCGAAGCCGCTTCGAGCTCCTTCTCCTGGGCCATCTTCTTGGCCTCGTCGAGCAGGACCTCGACGATCTTGTCTTCGGGGATGCGATGCTCGCGCACCTCACCTCGCACGATGAGCTGGCCGTACCCCTTGCCCGCGGCGATCCCGAGATCGGCCTCCCGGGCCTCTCCGGGGCCGTTCACCACGCATCCCATCACTGCCACCCGGATGGGGGCCTTCAGACCCTCGCGTTCCAGGGCTTCGTTCACCTGCTTGGTCAACCCGAGCACGTCGACCTCGGCCCGGCCGCAGGAGGGGCAGGCGACCAGGTCCAGCCCGCGCCTCTTCAGGCCGAGCGACTGCAGGATCCAGTTGCCGACCTTGACCTCCTCCACGGGATCGTCGGTCAACGAGACCCGGATGGTGTCCCCGATCCCTTCCGCGAGAAGGGTTCCGATGCCGACCGCCGACTTCACGCCACCGGAGGGCATGGGGCCGGCTTCTGTGACCCCGAGGTGCAGCGGATAGTCGCATTTCCCCGCGAGCATCCGGTACGCCTCGATCATCACTCGTGGGTTGGAGTGCTTCACCGAGATCTTGATGTCGAAGAATTCCTCGTCCTCGAGGATCCGAGCCTCGCCGAGCGCGCTCTCCATCAAGGCCTCGGCCGTCGGGGTGCCGTGCTTGGCCAGCAGGCCCTTCTCCAGCGAACCCGCGTTGACCCCGATCCGAATGGGGACGCCCCGGGCCTTGGCCTCGCGAGCGACCAGGCGCACTTTGTCCTGGTACTTGATGTTGCCTGGGTTTATCCGCAGGCCGTGGATCCCGCCCTCGAGCGCGGCCATCGCGTATTTCCACTGGAAGTGGATGTCGGCTATGACCGGGATCGTGGCGTGCTGCGCGATCGTCTTGAGGGCCTCGGCATCTTCCCAGTGGGGAACGGCTACTCGTACGAGCTCGCAACCCGCGGCGACCAGAGAGGCCATCTGCTGAAGCGTCGCGTTGACGTCGGCCGTCTTGGTCGTGGTCATGGACTGAACCCGCACGGGAGCGTCGCCCCCGACCTCGACCCAGCCCACTTTGATCTTTCTGGATTTCCTGCGCTCGCTCAGCATCGGTATCTCAAGTATGGCAAGTCTGAGATGGGATCCCTTCGGCTAGTCGCCGAACACATGAAACACGATCAAACGATCCTTCGGCTCGTCGAGCTCGAGAAGGAGCAGCCGTTGCCACTGGCCGAACATCGGCTCGCCCGCGGCCACGGGGATCGCATGGGAGGTCGCCCCGAGGATCATCTGGGATACGTGGGCCTGGCCGTTGGCCCGCTCGTGCCCTTCCTGGAGGTTCTGGGTCCGCCGTTCCAGGTCGTCGTGGGCGTAATAGACGTCGCTCGGAACCAGCGCCTGTATCCTCCTGCGGAGATCGTCCAGCGCTCCGTCCTCCCATTCGTTGATGAGCAGGGCGCACGTGGTGTGGGCGCAGAAAGCCACAGCGCATCCATCGGTGACGCCCGAGTCCTTGATCGCCCGGCGGAGGTCATCGGTCACATCGACGAAGTGATGCCGTCGCTCCGGGCGCACCTGGATGGTCAACGTGGTCGATTTCACGCCTTCTCCTCCCTTACGGTGTCTTCCCGGGGCCAGGGCGCTGACGTCTCTTCTCCGTGGAGCCGTTTCTCCTGGGCTCCCGAGGCCGGAAGGACGAAGGTGAAACGGGCTCCTTGCTGTTCGCTCTCGGCCCAGATCCTTCCGCCGTGGGCCTCCACCACCGAGCGAGCAATGGCGAGGCCGAGCCCGGTCCCTCCATCATCGCGGGACCTCGAGGGGTCCACCCGGTAGAACCGCTCGAACACCAGCGGGATGTGTTCCCTGGGTATCCCCGGCCCCGTGTCCTCCACAGAGATCGCACAACCGCCGTTCTCTCGGATCGCTCGAACCGTGATCACGCCTCCCGAGGGCGTGAACCGAACGGCGTTCTCCAGGAGGTTGAACAACACCTGGTGGATCCGTTCGCGATCGGCTTCCACGGGGGGGAGATCCGCGGGAACCTCGTTTCGCACGGCCAGCTCCCGGGCCCGGTCCGGCCGGGCCACCTCGACCTCCTTGACCACCCGCTCCACCAGCAGGCCGAGGGAGACGGGCTCGATCTCCAGCGGAACGTCCCCGGCCTCCAGGCGCGACAGGTCCAGGAGCTGATCCACCAGCCTGGACAGGCGCTCGGATTGCTGGAGCATGACCGAGATGAGCGCGGGATTCGGATCCTCCACCCCATCCAGGAGGTTCTCCAGATGTGCCCGGAGGGCCGAGATGGGTGTCTTCAGCTCGTGCGACACGTTCGCCACGAGGTCCCGTCGGAGGCGCTCGAGGCTCCCCATCTCCCCGGCCATCCGGTTGAATGCCTGGGCCAGCTGGCCGACCTCGTCACGAGTGCGGACGGCCACGCTGGCTCTGTAGTCACCCCGTGACATCTGTCGGGCAGCCTGCGCCATGTCGCGCAGCGGCTGCGTCATTCCCCTCGCCAGAATGCGCGCCAGGAACAGAGCGATGAACGCGGCGATCGCTCCGGCCAGGAGGAATTGCCACCAGACGCTTCGGACGAAGCGAGCCGTCCCCGCGATGGCACCCGCAGGTCCGCTTCCCTCCAGCCGATGAGAGAGATACACCGCGCCGACCACCCTTCCACCGCGCAGGACCGGCACGCCGAGATACTCGACCCGCCCCTTCGTCCCGGTGTCGACCGCACCCGCCAGTGCTCGATGGGTAGTGGGGGGAACGTCCAGATCACCGGCGAGGGGTTCGCCGGAGCGGTCCACGACCACGACGGGATTGGGCACCTGCCCGATCACCCGATTGAGCGACCTGGACGGGGTACCGGCCGGGGTGAACGAAAGGGCCGCTACACCCTGAGCCTCACCCAGGAGTTGGCGCAGCTCGCGATCTCGCTCCGACTGACGGAGGGCGAAGCCGACGGCGATGTACATGATCAGGATGGTCACCGCGACGGCGAACACGATCACCGAGCCGAGCTTGGCCCTGATCGTGGGGAGGCGGTCCAGCGGCCGCATGGCCATCAGGCCTACCCGGCCCCCTCGGCCATGTCCCGCCCCTCTTCTTGAAAGGCGTACCCCACGCCGTGCACGGTGCGGATGTACTTCGGCTCGGCCGCTTCTTCCCCGAGCTTGCGGCGGACCCGCGCAACGTGGGAATCGACCACCCTCCCGCCGGCGTAGTCGCGGTAGCCCCAGACCCTGTCCATGAGCTGATCCCGACTGAACACCACGCCGGGACTTCTGGCCAGGGTGAGCAGGATCTCGAACTCGAGCGGGGTGAGCATGACCTCTTGGTCACCCCGAGTGATCCGCCGTCGCGCGGGGTCGATGCTGAGGTCGAAGCGAGTCACCGGCTCGGTTGGATCCGTCTGGTGGATGCGGTCCATCCGGCGCAGGATCGCTCGTACCCGAGCCGCCAGCTCGCGCAGGCTGAACGGCTTGGTCAGGTAGTCGTCAGCGCCAACGGCGAAGCCGGCCACCTTGTCGGCCTCGTCCGTCCGGGCGGTGAGCATGAGCACCGGCACCCAGTCGTTCTTCTGGATCTCCCGGCACACCTCCAGGCCGT
>WNFV01001424.1_pt1 | contig 32641 bp, 30 predicted proteins | sample 5400101 | NCBI WGS metagenome assembly WNFV01 (sample SAMN13153361, study PRJNA577476) | soil metagenome | isolation source: 115 cm soil or saprolite under grassland replicate 1 | place: USA:California | collected 2016-06-15 | reverse complement strand
GTCCAGCCCGGCGAGGTGCTCGAGCACCTTCGGACCGATCCCGGTCGACGCCGCCGCCTTGGTGTTGTAGACCTCGTTCTCGCGGTCGATCGACAGCAGGTCGGTCGACTGCCCCGGCAGCCGCATCACGTAGCGCTTGGCATCGGACTCGACCAGATAGTTCTCGTTGGTCAACCCGCCTGAGAGTGGCGAGATCGTGAACGGCCGTCCTCGCCACAGCGAGACCTTGGCCGCCGCCTCCTCAGCGCGCATATTGGGGGCTGTTCATCAGGACGGTGTCGCGCATCACCGTCGCCGGCATCAGGCGCCCAAAAACTTCGACCTCGACGCGGTCCTTGGGCGTGAACCGCTTCGGCAAGTACGTGTAAGCGAGATTCCTCTTCACCGTGAATCCATAGGCGCAGCTGCGAAGGCGGCCGACGGTCTCGCCTTCACTCAGGACAGCCTCACCGCCATATATAGGTAGATAGTCCTCATCTCCAACGGCGAGGGTGCGAAGCCTCACCGGCCGGCCCAGGGATCGCCACTTGTCTTCGGCGACGAACTTGCCCAGGCCCGCCTCGTCGGGACTCTCGAGAAGGCCCATATCCGTGCCGTAGTAGCGATAGCCCTTTTCCATGCGGAGCGAATCCAGCACCCGATACCCAGCGGGCGTGATTCCGAAATCTCGTCCGGCGTCGAACAATCGATCCCAGACCTGGCCGGCTGTCGCCGGCTCGACGTAGAACTCCCATCCAAGCTCGCCTACATAGGAAATCCGCTGGGCAAACGCGGTGAATCCGCCGATGAGAATCTCGCGTCCGGTCGCGAACGCAAAGCCGTCGTTGGAGACATCGTCGGAGGTGACACGCTGCAACACTTCCCGCGCGCGGGGTCCCCACATCCCGATGACGGCGAGGTCGTCTGAGCATTCGCGCAGCCGCACGTCTTCATCGCGGATCTGCATCTGGAGCCAGCCGAGATCGCTGTTCACGAAACCGGCTCCTGTCACCAGCCGGAAGTGGTCGTGTCCAAGGCGGGTGACCGTCACATCGGCGGCGATACCACCGCTCGTTTCCAGGAGCTGCGTGTAGACCACTGACCCGACCGGGCGATCGATGCGGTTGCCGGCGACGCGCTCGAGCAGCGCGAGCGCGTCGGGACCCGAGATCTCGATCTTGCCGAACGAGCTCATATCGATGATGCCCACCCGTTCGCGAAACGCGCGATGCTCCTCCGCCAGGAGGTCGAGGTAGGGCGGCTTGGTGAAGCCGAACGCGCGCTGGTCCGCGCCCGCGCGCCGCCAGGGACGGCTGCTGTCGAAGTAGTCGGGCCGCTCCCATCCGTGCTTGGCGCCGAACACCGCGCCCAGGTCCTGCATGCGGCTGTGGAGGGCGCTGGTCCGCTTCGGCCGTCCCCACTCGTCGGAGTCGAGGGGATAGCGGAGGTAGTAGTAGTACTTGTAGGCCTCGCGCGCGAGCTCCGCGGAGTAGCGCGGGTCGTGATGCGGCGGACCGAATCGCCACGGCCGGTACGCGTAGAGGTCGAGCTCGGCCTCGCCGCCGGTCACCATCTCGGCGATGGCGCGCCCGATGCCGCCCGCACCGCCGAAGCCGTTGAGGGACAGGCCGGCCGCCATGTACAGCCCGCGCATGCCAGGAACGGGGCCGACCAACGGCGCGGCGTCCGGGGTCATGGCGTCCGGGTGGCAGACGAGCTTGACGATGCCCGCGTCATGCGCGAACGGAAAGCGGCGGGCGGCGCCCGCGAGCAGCGGCTCGAAGCGCGCCTGGTCGGGCGGCAGCGAGGTGCCGGCGTGCTCCCAGGGCACGCCGTCGATCCAGCGGGCCCGCGGGTCGAGCTCGTAGCCGCCGAGCACCATGCCGCCGGCCTCGGCCTTGCCGTAGACGAGGTTGTCGGGGTCGCGGAAGCACGGCATGTCGTGTGGCATCTCGTGCCCGGGCACGGCGAGCAGTGCCGCGTGCTGGTGGTCGACCGGTGTGGAGACGGCAAACGCGCCGGCCATCTCGGCGAGCTGTGGGCTCCAGATGCCGCCGGCGACGATGACGGTCTCGGTCTCGATTCTTCCTTTATCTGTGTCGACGGCGATCACGGAGCCCCGCGGCGTGACGGCGATGCCGGTGACGCGCCGAAATGTCTGGACCCGCGCGCCCAGCTTCCGGGCCGCGGCCGCGAGGCCGTGGGTTGCCGTGTGCGGGTCGAGGTGGCCGTCTTGTGGCACCCACACCGCGCCATAGAGAGAGTCCCGCGTGATCAGGGGCATCAGGCGTGCCGACTCGCCGGCCGACACGAGCTCTACGTCCAGGCCGATGCCGCGCGCGCGGCTAACGCCGCGCTGCAGCTCCATGAGCTGTTCCTTGCTCGACGCGAACCGCAGGCTGCCCACGGTCTCGAACACACCGAGCTCCTGGTAGAGCTCGATGCTGTACTTGCGGAACCGCATCATGGTCGGCGACGGGTTGAACTGGGTGACCAGCCCGGCGGCGTGGCACGTCGACCCGCTCGTCAGCTCGTCCTTCTCGAGGAGGACCACGTCGCGAAGTCCCGCCTTGGCCAGGTGGTAGAGGACGCTGGTCCCGGTGATCCCGCCACCGATCACGACCGCCTGCGCTCGCTCCACGTGCGGAACCTTACTCAATGTGTCAACTCCTCCCCACGCAGTGGGGAGGTGGCCGGCGCAGCCGGCCGGAGGGGCCTGCCGGACCGCTATTCGGGCAGCGGCTGCTGTCTTGTCTCCGGTAAGAGGAACAGGAGCAGCGCGCCGGCCACGGCGACAACTCCGCCGAGCTGGATGGCCCCGCCCAGCCCGGTGGTTGGCGCCAGCGCTGCCACCGCCTGCAGGCCGGCGATGCTGCCGAGCGCGGAGACGACCGCGATCGCCGCCTCGGCGGTGGCGCGGGCGCGCGTGGGGAACAGCTCGCCCGACCACGCGCCGAACACAGGAGTGTTGGCGCTGGCAAAGGCGCTCCAGAAGACATTGCCGATGAAAAATCCGATCGCGCCGGTCGCAAACGTCACGCTCGTCGAAGCCGCGGTCGCGACGGTGAGCGCGATGGCCGGCCCGCGGCGGCCGAACCTGTCCGTGAGGTATCCGCCGGCGAGATAGCACACCGCGCCGGCGATTCCGCTGACCACGATCAGGATGCTGATCAACACCGTCGACCAGTGGAGGATGAAGCTGGCGTAGACGGTGTAAAGGCGGCCCGCAGGACCCAGCAGGATGGCGAGGAGTCCGGTCATGGTGGCGAGGACCACGATTCGCCGGCGCCACGGAGGCTGCATCAGAAGCCGGATCGCCGAGCCGGTCACCTCCACCCGCTGCCAGGTCTTGCTCTCGGGCAGCAGCCACCAGATCAAAGGGGCGATGAGCACACCGACGCCGCCCGCGTAGTAGAGCCAGCGCCAATGAGGAGCGATCGGCGGATACGCGACCACCACGATGAAGATGCCGGTTCCGGAGAGCAGCGCGATCACGCTGACCGCGGCGCCCCGGTGCTCGGCAGGTGCCTCTTCGACGATCAGCGCGGTCACCACGCCGGCGACCAGGACTTCGAAGCAGACGGCAAACAGCTTGAGGAAGGCGAGGGTGGCGATCGAGGGCGCGAAGCCACTCGCGAAGTTCGCCAGCGACGATCCCGCCACCCCGATGGCGATCAGCCGCTTGCGCCCGAAGCGGTCGGCAAGCGTGGAGAGCGGCAGTGCGCCCAGGGTCCCGACAGCGAGCACCGAGCCGAGGTCGGACAGCGCCGGCGTGTTGGCGTGGAACTCGGTGGCGATCGCGGGCAGAGAGAGGATCAGCACCGAGCCTTCGAACGACGTGATCACGAGGGCGATGCTGGCCCAGGTGAGGATGACCTTCTGCCGGCGGTCGAGCTCAACCACGGAGGGTAATGGTCGCCGGTCTAGATCAACCGCAGCTTGCGGAGGAGGTACGGACCCGGCCCGAGGAACCCGCACGTCGCTGCCATGTGGGCGATCGATACCCCCAGCAGAGACGGCGGCCCCGGCAGCAGCCAGTAGGCGAGGCCGAGCGGTACACCAACCAGCGCCGTGGCCAGGGTGTCGTCCCACGTCCAGCGCCCGAGGCGGTGATAGAGCACGTACGCGGCCGTGGCCAGCGTGAAGCCGGCCGGCGCTCCCCAGAGAACCGTCAAGCCTCCCTGGGTCAGACCGCGAAAGAACGCCTCCTCGATCGGACCGTTGACCGCGTAGAACGCGGCCTGGAAGAGAGCGTCGCCCGGCCCCGCGGGCACGCTGACCGCACGCCGCCGGCGCGTCAGCCAGAGCTGGACCCCGGCGGCGGCGAGAAACATGACCGGTGCCGCGAAGACTGCGAACAGGAGCTGGACGGCGAGGTCGCCGGGCCCGAGCCCGAGCCAGGACGCGCCCCTGCTCAGCCCGTAGGCGATTCCGAACGCGAGAGTGAATGGCAGGAGCCGGACCAGCAGGTCAGGGCGCATCCAGGCCCAGCTGTCGGGAATACGCGTGAGCAGCAGTCGCGTTGGAGTTGGCGAAGTGGCTGCGTCAGAACCATTCACGTTCGACCTGTACTTCGACTACCAGTGCCCGTACGTGTACCGCGCTTCGGTCCTCATCGACGCGGTGCGGGCCACGCGAACCCTCGACGTCCGCTGGCGGTATTTCTCGCTCACGCAGGTGAACTCCAAGGATGACGGCTGGACGGTTTGGGATGCGCCCGCGTCCCAGTTCGTGAAGGGAAGGCTTGCGTTTGCCGCGGCCGAGGCGGCCCGCAGTCAGGGTCGATTCGAGCAGTTCCATCACGGGCTCCTGGAGGCACGGCACCGCGATCGCCTCGACATCGACCAGCTCCCGGTGGTCGAGCAGGTCGCCACGGGCGCCGGCCTCGAGGTCGAGCGGTTCCGAATCGACCTTGACGACCCGGGGATCCTGCACGCGTTGGCGTCCGATCACCGCCACGCGGTCGGCACCCACGGCGTGTTCGGCACGCCGACGTTCGTGTTCGCCGGCGGAGCCTCGGCCTACGTCCGGCTGGCGGACATCGTCGCCGGCAACCACGCGCCCCAGGTCTTCGACCGCCTGGTCGCGGTCGCCGCGGCCGAGCCCCGAATCCTGGAGATCAAGCGCCCTCGCAAGCCCTGAGCCCGCACCAGCGACCGGGTGCTTTGACCCAGTCCGGAGTTGTCTGTGCGGGGGAGGGGTTGGAGATGGCGGAAGCCGAGAACCACGACCTTCCGGTAGGTACCAACGACAGCTGGCGCACCTGGCTGATGACCGGTACCAGGCGGAACCCCGTCGACAAGCGGCGCATGCGTGGCGCCCACAAGGGCCTGAAGAAGATCCTGCTCGAAGGCCCGACGAACGGCGGCGAGCGCCCCGCGACCTGGAGCGACTTCTCGGGCGCCATGGTCCGGCACGCCGTCGACGACGCGATGCAGTCCCTGCCCAAGGAGGACACGCAGGTCGTCAAGCTCGCGTACTTCGGCGGCTACTCGAACCGGGAGATCGCGGCTGTGGTCGGCCTCACGGAGGGCACCGTCCAGCGCCGGCTTCGCCGCGCCCTGGCGGCGATCAGTGAGTACATCCAGCACGGGCGCAGGATCGGCCGGCGTGCCCGCTATGTGCTGACGGCCTGGCTCTCCGGACGTTGGGTCGGCGACGCCGTCCACAACGCCGTGCCGGTCGGCGCGGTCGCGGCGGCGACTGTGATCATCCTCGCCCAGCCGGTCTCCTCACCTGCTGTCTACGACCAGGCAGGCCGGACGCATTCGTCGGCGCCCGGCACGACGACGACCGTCGTGCCTCCGATCCCTTCACCCACGGCGCCGGTGGCCGTGCCGTCGCTGCCGCCGGTGACGGTTCCTGGAGTGCCGGAAGGTGTACTTCCGAATGTCCAGCTCCCCGTTCCGACACCGTCATTGCCGCCGGTGAAGGTCAAGAACCTGCTCTAGGCGCCGTTGCGGGCGTAGATCACCACGCCGTCCACGACCGCCGTCTGGTGGTACTGCCGCGCCACCAGCTCGGGGATCACCGGGTAGTTGCGCATCGGGTACCTCGCGAAGTCGCTCCAGCCTGCGGCCGCGGTGTCGACGACGAGGGCTGGGGGGTGGGCGTCGAGGTCGGCCTGTAGCAAGGGCCACACGTCCGGCGCGACATCCCAGCTGTTTGGGGGAAGGTCGGATCCACGGGCAAACCCTCGCAGGAAGCCCGGGAAGCGGCCGCTCATCACCCGGCCGGACTCGACGTAAAGGGCAGGCCAGTTTCCCCAGACGAAGACACGGTCGGAGGACGAAGTGTGCGCCGCGATGTAAGCGGCCACGGCCTGGTGCTGGGGGACCGGTCGATCGAAGTCGTAGGTCAGTGGGTCGGCAGCGACGTCGAACACCCACCACGCGACCGCCGGGACCGCGACGCCCACGACCGCCGCGACCGCAACGGCGCGTCGCAGCCGAAAACGGTCGAAGGCCAGCGCCGCGACGATCGCCAGCGGTCCCATCGCCTGGATGAAGTAGTGCCACGAGAGATGGCCTCCCGCCAGGGAGCCGGCCATCGCGACGGCGAGCCAGACGACCGTCAGGCGAACGGCAACCGGCAGCGTGCGCCATCGCGTCGCCACCGCGATGGCCGCAATCCAGAAGACGGCCATGTCGACGAGGAAGGGCACGATGCTGTCCCTCGCTCGCATCCACACGAGGCTCGGCGTCCAGTTGGTCGACGCGTAGCCGACCAGCGTGCCGATGGTCCAGCGCCAGAAACCCGCCGGCGATCCTGTCAGCGCGAGGAGCGCGGCCGCCACGATCAGCGCGGCCACCGCGCCGCCGGTCGCCAGGGCCACCGCCCGAAGCCGGCCGGGCGCGGGCTCGAGCCAGATCACCGCGAGAGCAATCAGGAGCACGTTGATCGCCGCCGATTGGCGAAACGCAAAGGCGACGACCAGGAGCGCCCCGGACCACAGCCACTGGCGACGCAGCATGCAGAGGACCGACCCGGTCAGCGGCAGCATCATGAACAGCTCCGTGTTCGCCGCCAGCAAGCGCGGATTGCCGGCCGCTGTGAGGATGCCGTAGAAGAGCGCGGCAAGGAGCCCGGCCCTGGGGCCTGCGATATCTCGCGCGATGAGAAAGACGAGCACGCACGTCGCCAACAGCGCGACGAGGGAGACCGCGTGGACGGCCGTCATGTTGTACGCGCCGAAGACACGGAACGTCAGTGCGTAGACCCAGAAGATCCCAGGTGGTTTGTTGTCGACGCCGCCGTCGCCATACAGCGATCCACCGCCGTTCATCAGGACCGCGATCGAGCCGTAGACGGCCTCGTCCCCGTCCAGCAATCGATGCAGGAACGACGGCAGGTGGGCGACGATGACGAGAACGCCGACCGCGAGACTCAAGGTCGCGGCTCCGCGGGAAACTGTCGCCACGTCGGCAGCAGCGCGTTTGTCAATATAGGAGGTGCTCACGCGGCGTGAGCTGATGGCTCAGAGGGGGATGAGTTGTTCAGCCATGTAAACGCGGCCGGGCGCCGGCTTTGCCTGGGGCTCGGATTCGGCCTGGTCGTGCCGGCCGTGATTCTCGACGTTGCCATCCGACACGACCCTATCAGCGTCGACTTCCATACTTACCTCGCCGCGGCCGAGGTCGGCCTGGAGCAGGGATGGTCACACGTCTACGACCAGGGTCTTGTGATGGTGCAGCAGGAGTTGCTGGTTCCGGACGGCCGCCTCCAGCCTTTCCTCAGCCCGCCGATCGTCGCCTTTGCCGTCGCGCCGCTGGCGTGGCTGCCGTACGACACCGCCTACCTCATCTGGGCCCTGCTCACCTTTGCCGCTTTTGCCCTTGCCCTCGCTTGCTCGAGCGTCAGCCGCGGGCTCGGCAGGTGGATCGCCGTGTTGGGCGCGCTCGCGCCGTGGTGGGTCATGCACGCGGTCAACGTCGGGCAGGTCGTTCCGCTTGTCGCTGCCGGAATGGTCATCGGCTGGCGCTTGCTCCGCGACAGGCGCGACCTCCTCGCCGGAGTTGCGCTCGCGGCTATGTTGCTCAAGCCGAACACGGCAACCCTGGTCCCGCTTGCACTCCTTTTCGCGACCCGTTATCGCGCTTTCGCCTCGTGGGCTGCCTGCGCTGTCGTGGTGTTGATCGCGGCCGTGCTGATTCTTGGGCCGAACGGCGTCGTCGCCTATGTCGAGGAGTTGCGTGGCCCGTGGCCGACCGGCGCTGACAGGCTGACTCTGCATGGAGCGATGGAAGCAACCGGGTTCGCCGCCGCCATCCTCCGCGTGCTCATCGTGGGCGCAGTGCTCGCCGCCGCATACAGGCTTCGCGAGTCGCCAGGCCTGGTGATTCCGATCGCCATCATCGGTTCTCTATTGGTCTCCCCGTACCTGCACGGCGCCGACCTCTGCATGCTCGCCGCGGCTGGGTGGATGATGTGGGAGGAGCGCCGGACAGTCGCGTGGCGCGTCTTGCTCGCGGGGGCGTGGTTTCTTGCGAGCCCGTTCCTCTACCTGCGCGGGGACAGCCCACAGCTGACGCAGTGGCCCTGGCTGGAGATCGTGCTTTTCGTCGCCCTGCTCGGTGTCGCATGGTCGCCCTTGACAGCGTGGGCTGACTCGAGGAGTCGAGCCCCCGCATAATCAGGTCGCCCGCCGCCTCTGGGAGACCGACGCCTTCAACATCCGGGAACTCGACATTGATCAAATAGATGGACCACTTCGTGTGCTGGCTGGACCGGGCACGGGAAAGACGCATGCTCTGGTCGAGCTCTACGAGCAGGCGGTGGTCCAGAAGGTGGCCGGGCGCGAACAGATCCTCGTCCTCACGTTCTCGACCGGCGCGGCCGGGGAGATCGCACGGCGAATCGACGAGCGGCTGAAGGACGACTACGGCGAAGCGTGGATCTCGACGTTCCACAGCTTCTGCGCCCGCATCCTGCGCGAGCACGCACCCGACCGCGAGCGGCTGCTCCTGAACGGGTTCCAGGAGTGGATCGTCATGCGCAAGGTCCTGGCGGACCTCGAGCCGGGGTGGCTCGGCGCGCTCGATGGCGTGCGCCGCTCGGATGCGTTCGCACGCGACGTGCTGGCGTTCGTCGCGCTGATGAAGCAGAACCTCGTCCACCCGTCCGCGCTGCAGCTGGCCGCGGAGGCGAGTGCGGGCGAGAGGCTCCGCGTGCTGGCGTCGATCTACCAGGCCTACCAGCAGCGGTTGCGCGACGCGAGGATGGTGGACTTTCGCGACCTGATCTCGGGGGCGATCGAGCTTCTCCAATCGACGCCGGCCCTGCGCGAGGGGATGCAGTCGAAGTTTCGGCTGGTCCTCGTGGACGAGTTCCAGGACGTGGACCCGGCGCAGTTCGAGCTGCTGCGCCTGGTCGCCCCGCCGGAATCGAGGCCCAGGCTGGTCGTGTTCGGTGACCCCGACCAGTCGATCTACGGATTTCGAGGCACCGTTCCGCGGCTCCTGAGCCACGACTTCGCCACGGTGTATGGGCCGGCCACGCGCCTGCTCGATGAGTGCCGGCGCTGCTCTCAGCAGACGCTGGACGCGGGGGAGCGCCTGCTCGCCGCCACCCAGCCCGGCCGGTCGCCGAGGAGCCTTCGTGCCCAGCCGTCGAGGGGTATGCCGGCGGTCATCGTCTCGCGGGAGGTCGATCCCGTCGACGAGGCGATCTTCTGCGCACGCGAGATCAAGCGCCTGCGCTCCGAGTGGCCGGACGTTCGCCTGTCGGATTTCGCGATCCTGCTGCGCAGCACAACCGCCCTGGGCGGTCCGTTCGAGGAGGCGATGCGCGCTCTCGGCCTTGCCTGTGAGGTGCGGGGTTGGGGCGCGACGGCGCGCAACGAGGTCGTCCGTTTCCTGATCGGGTACCTCGAGTCGCTGCGCCGGCCCGACGACTCGGAAGCTCTCGAGAGCGCGCTGGCCTCGAGCTTCGGCGGCGTGGGGCCCAGGATCGTGAGCAGGCTGCGTGCCTACGCGCGCGAGCGAGGGCGGCCGCTCAAGAAAGTCGTCGATCGCGTCATGTATGCGCTGGTGGCGCGTGATCCCGCGCGGTATCCGCTGCCGTGGGGCGAGGCAGCGCCGGCGGAGTCTCGTCCCGAGCCTGATTTCATGGCGTTCCTCACCGACGCGGAGCTCGACGACCTCTACCGGGCGATGGTGGCGCGCGAGCGCCTGCTCGGCCTCGCCCGCAAGCTTCCGCTCGCAAGCCTCGCCTACTCGGCGCTGATCGAGCACGGGGCGATGCGGCGCCTGCTCGACCTGGACCTGCCTTCGGATCAGCGGACCGAAGCGATCGCTCACCTGCGCGCAGCGATCGAAGGCCTGGAGTCGATCGAGGTTGTGCACGAGAGGTTGCATGGGGCCAGCCCGCTGCTCTCCGACATCACGGGTTCGCTCGAGACGATGCTCGCGTCCGCCGCCGATGACACCGAGGCCGCGGCCGGACATCGCGACGCGGTCCAGGTCATGACCGTGCACCAGGCCAAAGGCCTGGAGTTCGAGGTGGTTTTCTGCGCGGGTTTCGCGCACGGGCTCTTCCCGCTCGAGGCGAGACCGCACCCGCTTCTCGACGCGGACGACCGCGCCTGGCTCGAGCGCTACAAGGTCGGCTTCATGCCGTCGTGGCCGTCCGACCCGGACGGCCATCTCGCCGAGGAGGCCCGGCTCGCGTTCGTGGCCATGACCCGCGCGCGGCGACGCCTCTACATCACATACGCGGACGCCTACCTGCGCCAGTCGGGGCGCTCGGCGTTCCTCGACATCGCCAACCCCGAGGCTGAGGCGCGGGAGCTGAGTCGTGCTTCCTCGCGCCTGTTGCCAGGCGATGTCCTGCTGTCGCGCGAGGCGGAGGTCATGCTCGCAGCCCACCCGGTGGCCCTCACCGAGTCGACGCTTGCGCGAGCGAGTAACCTCGGCCTCGACGTCGCCTTCCTCACCGACCCGACCGCGGGCGAGCCCTTCGAGCCTTACGGCGAGGGCCGCAACCCGGACGCCGTCGAGATCGGCCACTTCAGCCCCACGACGCTCAACGACTACCTGAAGTGCCCGCGGCTCTACTGGTACAACCACCACCCAGGGCTCGTCGAAGAGCCGCGTTCGGTCGCGATGGAGCGTGGTGGTTTCCTCCACGAGGTGCTCGAGGAGTTCCACATGCACGAGGAGGAGTGGCGCCCGCTCGAGGTCGAGCCGCAGCGGCAGTGGCTGGAGGACGCGCTGCAGAGCCACCTCGACAACTACCTCGCGCGCATGGAGGGCGTGCTCGACCGCAAGCGCGAGGAGAAGCAGGTCCGTTCGCTGCTGGGCAACTACATCCGGGCGATCACCGGGCTCCAGGTCATCCGCCGTCTGCGCACGCTGGCCCTCGAGAAGCGATTCCATCTGGAGCTCGACGGCGTGGAGGTGGTTGGCAAGATCGACCGCGTCAACGACGTGGGCGACGGCGAGGTCGAGGTCGTGGACTACAAGACAGGGTCGGGCAAGGCGATGCGCATCGCGTACGAGATGTACTTCGGGCCGCAGCTGCACGACGTGCAGCTGGCTCTCTACTACCTGGCCTGCAAGCACGGAGTCGATGACGAGGGCAAGCCCCTCGGGTTCCAGCCCCGCTTCCTGTCCCTCTGGTACCCGAAGGATTGGGTCTGGGGAGGCATGCGCCAGGACATCTTCAGCGTCGGCAGGCCGGCCGGCTTGAAGGAGTACCGGGAGAAGCCGCTGAGTGGAGAGGACCTGGACCGCAGCCGCGCCGTGGTCGTCGACGCCATCGCGCGGATCAAAGGTGGCCACTTCGAGCCCGCGCCACGCGAGATCGCAGGCACCTGCGTGACCCGCTTTGGCACCTGCCCCCACGCGACGATCTGCCCCTACGGCGGAGCTCCACCCGAATGAGCACCCTGCGCGTGGCCGGGCCGGCGTTGAGTCGCGAGCAGTCCGCGGCCGCGCACGCGGGTCCGCAAGGCGCGTTCCTGATCGCCGCAGGACCAGGCACAGGCAAGACTTTCACCGCGACCGAGCGGTTCTGCTGGCTCGTCGAGCAGGGCGTCGCGCCGGACCAGATCCTGACCGTGACATTCAGCGAACGCGCCGCCGAGGAGCTGCGGCAGCGGATCGCGCTGGAGCTCGCCGCGCGCCGGCCCGAACTGGGCGCGCAGGCGCTCGACACCGCGTGGGTCGGGACCTTTCACAGCGTCTGCGCGCGGCTGCTCGACGAGTTCGCGTACCTGGTCGGCGCGCCTCGCGAGATGCGCGTCCTGGATGAGACGGGCCAGAAGCTTTTCGAGCAGGAGCTCATCGCAAGACTTCGCAGTGGGAAGGCCGCGCCATTCGACCCGGACTCCTTCAGCGCCCTGTCGGTCGACGATCTCGACGACCTGCTGCGGTCGGGCCTGCGCTTTCTCCTCAAGCTGAAGGGCCGGGGCATCGATCCGGAGCACTTCCGGCAGCGTGCGACGGATCTGCATGCTCAGCACTGGGCGAGCCGTCCGTCCTCCCCATCTCATGGGGAGGTGGCCCGCGCCGCGCAGCGGCCCGGGCCGGAGGGGATGAACGCCGCGGGCGGTCCCGACCCCGCGCGTGCCGAGACCGAGGCGATCGAGGTCCTCTACACGATCTACCGCGCCTACGAAGACGGCGTCCATGAACAAGGGCTGCGCGACTTCGACGACCTGCTCCTGGAGGTCATCCACGCGCTGGAGCGCGTGCCCGAGTTTCGGCGGCGATGCCGCGAGCGATTCCGCTACCTGATAGTCGACGAGTTCCAGGACACGAACCGCATCCAGCTCGACTTCATACGTCTCGCGTCGGCGGACGGATTCGGCAACGTGACGGCGGTCGGCGACGCCAAGCAATCGATCTACGGCTGGCGCGACGCGGAGATCGACAACATCCGCCGGCGCTTCCCCGGCCGGCGCCTGCCCCTGACCCACAACCGCCGCTCGTACCAGGGGATCCTCGACTGCGCGACCGACTTCATCCGGCGCGATGCGGACTTCGCCGGCGAGCCGGAGCTGGTCGCGACCCGCGGCGGCGCAGCCGCCGGAGGGGCCGCGCCGGTCAGCATCCTGATGGCGCCCGACTCGCGGGTGGAGGCTCGCTCGGTCGCGGAGACGATCCGCCGCCTCCACGTCGGTGGACGCGCGTTTCGCGAGATCGCGGTGCTGTCGCATTCGGTCCGCATGCTCCCGCGCGACTTCGAGGACGAGCTGCGCCGGCAGGGCATCCCGTACGTGACCAGCGGCGGATCCGGCTTCTTCGACCGCCAGGAGATCAAGGACGTGCTGGCGCTGCTGCGGCTGGCTGAGAACCCGATGGACGACGGCGCGCTGGTCCGCCTCCTTCAGGGCCCGATCGTCCGCCTGCCCGACCGCGGCATGTACCGGCTCGCGGCGCGACGCTTTGAGCGGCCGGGGATGAGGCTGCGCGACTGCTTCGACGAATCCTCGCGAGAGGGATTCCCCGAGATGGAGCCGCAGGTCGCGGCCCAGGCGGTCCGGCTGATCGACCTGACGGACCGCGTCGGGCTGTTTCGCGATGCCTTCACCGTCGCCGACATCCTCAACAGGCTGCTCGAGGAGAGCGGATACCTGCGATGGGCAGAGCTCCGGGCGCAGCGCGACGGAAGCCCACGCGCCCTGCTCAACCTGCGCAAGGTGTTTCAGCTCGCCGGGCGCTTCGAGCGCGACCTCGCCCTCGCCGGCATCGGCGACTTCGTGCGCCACCTCGACCAGGTCATCGACGCCGACCTGGCGGTGGGCGAGGCGGCCGAGGAGGTTGCGGGGACGGAAGCCGTCTCGCTGCTCACGATCCATGCCGCCAAGGGGCTCGAGTTTCCGGTCGTGTTCCTGGTCAACCTGCGACCCCCGCGACCCCGCGACACCGAGCGCCTCTTCTTCGACCCGGACAGCCTCGGCTTCGTGATGAAGAACTGGCGTGGCGAGAGGCATCCGCGCTACGTCGACACATCGCCGGGCGCGCCGGCGGTCGCGCTTGCGATCGGGGAACGTCGCCGCATCGTGTACGTAGGGCTCACGCGTGCAAAGGACGCGCTCTACGTGACGGCGACCCGGGAGGAGCCATCGCCGCACGAGGTCGGGGTTAATGGACTCGAGGAATATGACCACTTTGCCGAGATCCTGGGGTGGGCCTTGGCCCATCCCGAAGCGGCGGCGGTGGTGGAGGCGGAGCAGCTTGAGCTGCCAGTAGTGCGAACGGAGAACGGCCAGGCCGGCGACGACCCTTCGGTCGTCGCGCAGGTGCTCGAACGACTCGAGCGGATCCGTCCCGGGGCGACGGCCGAGGATCGATCCGCCCCGCCTGCCTTCGAGCTCAGCTTCTCGCAGCTGCACGACTTCGAGGTGTGCCCGGTGCGCTATCGGTTCGCTCACGTGCTGGAGGTGCCTGCGCCTCCCGACGAGCTCCAACCGCGCCACGTCCAGGCGATGGGGTCCACGGAGCTCGGCGCCGCGGTGCACGAGGCGCTCGCCGCGTGGCACATGAATGGTGGCGACCTGCTCGAGCTCTACCGCGGGCCGGAGGCCGGCCGCGCCATGCTGGCGCGGTACCTCCAGCATCCACTTGCCCGCGCGCGGACGCTCGCCGTCGAGTCGGGGTTCAACATCTCGGTCGGCGATACGCGCGTGCGTGGCCTTGTCGACCGCATCTGCGAGGTCGACGGCAACGTCGCCCTAGTCGACTTCAAGACCAACGCCTCGCTGGACGCCGCGCTGATGGAGGCGTATTCGCTGCAGCTGCGGATCTACGGCCTCGCGGCAAGGCGTGGAGTGCTGGCCGGGGGCCGAGATCCAAAGCTGATCCTGTTCGACATGCGCCGCGGCGAGCAGCACGCCATCGAGCCCGATGACGAGCTGGTCGAGCGCCGGATCGTCGAGGCGTCGGGCCGCATCGCCGCCGACGACTTTCGCCTCGGGCCGGAGCACGCCCAGCGGCCCTGCGCCCTGTGCGCTTACCGTCCTATCTGTCGTGACTCGCGAAAAGTACTTTGAGCGCCGCCAGATCAAAGAAGCGATCGCGTTCGCCGAGTCGGGCGGCATCGCGGTGCATCGCAACTTCGACTCCTACCACGGGTCGACCATCCGCGGCTTTCGCCGGGAGAAGCCGTTCCTGCACGTGATCGGCCTGCGGCCTGTCCTCGAAGAGTGGGGCAGGCAGCATGGCCTGCGACCCGAGTGGATCCAACCCGAGAAGCACCGCAGAGTCGCCCACTACGACGTGTTCGGGCCCCCGGCGCAGGCCCTGATCGAAAAACTGAAGCGGCCCCTTGACGGCGATTGACGCAGTGCGTTATACTGCGTCACGACAACCAGTATTGAAGGGGAGTTTCGATCATGAACACTCAGTTTTCGGACACCGCGACCGCTGTTGAGGAAGTTGCCGTCGGCGCCGCGCAGGCGGCAGTCGAGGTCGCGTCGGACCCGATCGGCGCCGTCCGCAAGCAGGCCCGCAGTTTCGAGCGCAAGGGCACGCCGGCGGTGCGCAGGATCAACCGCCGGCTGAACGCGTTCATCCCGGAGAAGGTCACGTTCCTGGGCATCGAGGTCAACCAGAAGCTGCCGGAGAAGCTGGCCCTCAAGGGGCTGCAGCTCGTCAAGGTCCAGGCGAAGCGCCAGGACATGGTGGGTGGCGTCGCTAAGCAGACGCTCCGCATCTTCAACGGCTCGTTCAAGACGATCGCGAGGACCGCGACCCGGCTGGAACAGGCAAGCGACCTGACCCCGCAGCGCCAGGCCGAGCGCAAGCCGGCCCGTCGCGCGCGCCGCTAGCCAACCCCTCCCCGCTCGCCGGGGAGGGTGCCCCGATCGCGCAGCGATCCGGGCGGGTGGGGACGTGGGCGAGGTGACGTCTTTCGGTTAGCCTTCACGCTCGGGTAATCGAATCCATGGTCCTCTGCACCGGGTCGATCGCGTACGACTACATCCTCACGTTCAAGGGACGGTTCAAGGACCACATCCTCCTCGACAAGACCCACATCCTGAACCTGAGCTTCCTGGTCGACGATCTCCAGAAGCGAAGAGGTGGCGTCGCCGGCAACTACGCGTACAACCTGGCGCTGCTCGGCTACCCGTCCGCCGTGCTGGCGACCGCGGGTAGCGACGCCACCGAGTACCGGGACTGGCTCGAGTCGCACGGCGTCGACTGCCGGGGACTGCGACTGCTCGAGGGCGAGATGAGCGCGACCGGTTTCACGACCACAGATATGGACGACAACCAGCTCACCGGCTACTACGGCGGCGCCATGTGGAAGGCCGCGATGCTCGGCCTGGACGACGGCCCGGCCGACGTCCACGCCGTGATCGTCGGGCCCAACGACCCGGCCGCCATGAGAAGGCTCGTCCGCGAGTGCCGCGAGCGAGGGGTGCCTTTCGTCTTCGACCCGGCGCACCAGCTCCCGATGATGGACGGCTCCGACGTGACCGACGGGATCAGCGGCGCGTGGATTGTGATCGGAAACGACTACGAGCTCGAGCTCATCCAGCAGCGGACCAAGCGCGACATGGCTGGCCTGCTCGAGCTTTCCCGGATGGTGGTCACCACGCTCGGACGCCACGGCTCGCGAATCACGACTCGCGACGGTTCGGTCGAGATTCCGCCCGCGGCCGCCGCCCGCGAGGTCGACCCCACGGGTGCCGGCGACGCCTACCGCTCAGGCCTGGTCGCGGGTCTGCTGCGCGGGTTGGACATCTATGCCGCCGGCTGCGTGGCCTCGCTCGCGGCCACGCATGCCGTGGAGAACGTCGGCACCATCGAGCACCGCTACACGCGCGAGGAGTTCAGCGCGCGACATCGCGAGTGCTTCGGCAGCGACCTCGCCGAGAGTTTCTGGCGCTAATTGAACTTCTTCGCCTGGTCGCGCCCGTAGGCCCAGAGGGCGAGCAGGAAGAACCCGACCGCATATCCCGCCATGTAGATCCAGTCGGCGTTGATGTCGCTTTCCGGCACGCCGACCGAGTTCCACACGAGGTGCGCCGCCCGGTACAGAGGGAGGTAGGGCGCGATCTGCTGCAGGAAATGCGGGAGCAGGCTGATCGGAAAGAACAGGCCGGACGCGAACGCGGTAGGGAGGTAGATCAGGTTGGTGACCGCGGGTGCCGCGTTGGGGGCCACCAGGTAGCCGAGGGCGAAGCCGAGCCCGACGAAGGGGATCGAGCAGAGCATGGCGCGGATGCCGAGCGTCAGCCACTCCGAGGCCGTGAGCTGAACGCCGGCGGCGATGACCGCGAACAGGCTCAACGTGACGATCGACATCAATGCGATCGCGAGCGCCGACACCGACTTGGCGATGAAAAAGACCGGCGCCGGCAGCGGAGTCGATTTCATCAGCAGGTCCTGCTTCTCACCACGCTCGTTGGCGAGCGAGATGCCGAAGCCGAGGACCATCACGTTGGCCACCCCGTACAGGGCCATCGAGGCGAGGAAGTACTGGCCGAAGGTGATGCTTGCTCCGGGAAACAACGGCTCTTTGGCCTGGCCGAGTCCGATGAACGCGTAGAACATCGACGGCAGCACGATGCTGAATACGCTGAACGTCGGCACGCGGAGCATCTTCAGGAACTCGGCATGGGACTGCCGCGCCAGCATCGGCGCAATCGGCGCGGTGGCCGGGCCTGCGACCGCGCTCAAACCGCCACCTCGCGGTGCGTCATGGCGAGGAACGCCTCCTCGAGATCGGCTCCGGAGACCTCCAGGTCGCGCATCTCGACGCCGCGACGAAACAGCTCGCGCAGCACTTCCTCGGGCTCGTTGGTCAGCAGCAGCACCCGGTGATCCTCGACCTGCCTGGAGTTCAGAGGCAGGCCCACGAACTGCGAATCGTCGGCCGGGGTCGGGGTGGTGAACTTGATGCGCTTGCCGGCGACGCGAGCCTTGATCGCGGCAGGAGTGGAGTCGGCGATCACGTGCCCGCGGTCGATGACGATGACCCGCCGGGCAAGTTGGTCGGCTTCCTCCAGGTAGTGGGTGGTAAGAACGATGGACCGGCCTCGGGCCCCAAGGCCGGCGATCTCCTGCAGGAACCGGCGGCGCCCCTCGACATCCAGGCCCACGGTCGGTTCGTCGAGGAACAGGACCTCTGGGTCGCCGCACAGCGCCAGCGCGAGGTAAAGGCGTTGGTGCTGTCCGCCGGACAGGTCCTTGACGAGAGTCTTCGCCTTCTCCTCGAGACCCGCAATCGCGATCGCCTGTGCCCGCGGCATGGGTCGCGGATAGTAGGAGCAGAAGAGGGTGACGATCTCCTCGACGCGAAGCATCCCCGGCACGCCCGACTCCTGCAGCATTACCCCGATCCGGCTGCGCGCGCGCAGGTCCTTGGGATCGATGCCGAACAGCAGGGCCCTGCCCGAGGTGGGGTTGCGGGTGCCGAGCATCAGGTTGATGGACGTCGTCTTGCCTGCGCCGTTCGGTCCGAGCATCGCAACCAGCTCTCCGGGATGGATGGCCAGGCTCACGTCGTCGACCGCGACCACATCGCCGTATCGCTTGGTGGCGTGGATGAGCTCGACCGCCGGACCGCTCACGGACTACAGGCTAGTCTGTGCGGAATGCCGACGATCTTCACGCAGATCATCGACGGCAAGCTGCCGGCGCGATTCGTCTGGAAAGACGACCGCTGCGTGGTCTTCCTGTCCAACCGGCCGCTGCGTCCCGGTCACGCGCTGGTCGTGCCGAGGCAGGAGATCGACCACTGGATCGACCTCGATGCCGCTCTGCTCGACCACCTGGCCGAGACGGCGCAGGCGATCGGCCGCGCGCAGATGGCAGGCTTCAAGCCGGAGCGCATCGGCGTGATGCTGGCCGGCCTCGAGGTGCCGCACTGTCACTTCCACGTGGTGCCCATCCGCGGCCTGCACGACCTCGACTTCGGCAACCAGGACCCTGACCCGGACCCGCAGATGATGGACGACGCTGCGGAGACGATCCGGACGCACCTGAAGACGCTCGGCTACCCCCAGGTCAGCGACTGAGTATCAGCGGCCGAGCATCTTCTCCAACTGATCGATGTGCATCTCGAGGTGACTGACCAGCGGTAGGCGCGCCACCTCCTCGGCGGTCATCGTGATCCCGTCGCCCAGCTCCGCCGACTGACGTAGGGCCTTCGGGTCCGTCGTCCGCAGCGTCTTGATCGTCCGTTCGTGGTCGGCGAGCGTCATCCGCACGAGGTCGGCCAGCTCGAGCTGCGACATCTGGTGGCCGGCGGTGTCGCGCAGGTGGACCGCCTCGAGGAGGTCCAGGTTGGGCAGCTGGCCGCTCGAGATCCGGTGCACCAGCACGCCGTAGAACTTCGAGAGCACGGCGAGGTGCGCGAGCAGCTCGTGGGCGTTCCATTGAGTTTCTTGGCCTGTTTCGTCGACTGGTTCGGCCTTGATCCGTGGGGCGAGGGCGGCGAGCCGGTCCGATGCCTGCTGCAGGCGGTCGGCGAGGATGTTGCGCTCGCGATCGAGGTAGGTGTCGATGAAGTTCTTGACGTCGTCGAGCGTGAACGCCGGGCTCTCGATCTTCACGGCCACAGACTAAGCGAGAATCAATCCATGTGCCATGGAGACGATTCCCGTCCACCCCTTCCACCGATCCGCGGCGCTGCCGCCGACCAGGGGGACTTCGTGCTCACGTCGGGCGACGGCACGAAGTTCGCCGCCTATTTCGCGCGAGCGTCGCAGCCTACCGGCGCCGGCATGGTCGTGATGCCGGATGTGCGCGGCCTGCATCACTTCTACAAAGAGCTGGCGCAGCGTTTCGCCGAGGCCGGCATCGATGCGGTGGCCATCGACTATTTCGGGCGCACCGCGGGGCTTGGTGATCGCGGCGAGGGCTTCGACTACATGCCGCACGTCGAGAAGACGACCCAGGAGAACATCGCCGGCGATGTCGGCGCGGCGATGGACCACCTGCGCACAGCTGACGGCGGCAACGTGAACTCGCTCTTCACGGTCGGCTTTTGCTTCGGCGGTTCATCGTCGTGGAACCAGTCCGCGTTCCATCCCGAGCTCAATGGGTGCGTTGGCTTCTACGGGAGACCTGTCCGGTCGGAGCCGCACATCGCAAAGATGCAGGCGCCGCTGCTGCTGCTGGTCGCCGGGGCAGACGCCGCCACACCTCTCGAACAGTCACGTGACTTCGACCAGAAGCTGGCGGCGGCCGGTGTGAAGTTCGAGTCGCACGTCTACGAGGGCGCGCCCCACAGCTTTTTCGACCGGGCCTTCGTCCAGTGGAAGGAGGCCTGTGACGACGCCTGGCGACGGATCCTGGACTTCGTGAATAACCACAGCTAGCTATCTATAGTCGGGCCTGATGGCAAAGATGGCCGCGAAGTCCAAAGCCGCCAGGGCGGCGCCACGGCTCCCTCAAGCTCTCATCGACCAGCTCGAGCGCCGGCACGCCGGTATGGCGCGCCACATGGCGCGGGCTGTGGTCACGCTGGTGCGGTGGGACACGTCCACCGGGCTGCCGCCGCAGCGCGACGCCATCATCCGCGCCTGCGAGGCTGGTCTCGACCTGTTCCTCGCCACGGCCCGGGAAGCGCGGCCGGCCACACCTGAAGAGCTGCGACGGGTGGCGCAGCTCGGGATCCTGCAGGCTCGGAGCAGCCAGTCGGTGGAGCCGATCCTTGCGGCCTACCGGATCGCGGCGCGGGTCGCCTGGGACGAGATCCTGCGCGCCTGGCGTGGACATCCCGAAGCTACGCCCGAGGCGATCATGCTCGTCGCCAACTACGTGTTCGCGGCCCTGGACCAGGTGGCCGCCGAGGTGACGAGGGCGTACCTCCACGCACGCGAGCAGCACATGCAACGCGGGACGCGCGCCCACGCCCGTCTCTTCCACGCTCTGATCAGCGACAACTTCGACTCTGAGCTCGAGCTCCAGCGGCAGGCGCTCGCGCTGAACACTCCACTGGTCGCCACAGGCTACGTGGCCGTCGTCTGCAACCTGGTCCTCGGCAATCGCGACGGTGCACGTGGTGGGCAGGCCCTGGCCGAGGTCGCCTCCTCTCTCCAGGCGCCGCGCGGTTCGCTCGTGCACCCGACCGACCCCAGCACGCTGGTGATCCTCTTGCCTGCCGATTCTGCAGCGGACGTCGAGGCTGCGCGGGCTTTCGTGGCTCAGCTGCAGGACGAGGCCTCGCAGCGCTCCGGCCAGCTCCGGGCGCGGGTCCGCGCCGGGATCGGCGGCTATCACCCAGGCCTCCATGGCATCTCGCGTTCCTATCTCGAGGCCCAGCAGGCGATCGAGGCCGGCCGCAAGCTGCGGCCCGATACACTCGTGCACGGCCACGACGAGGTGATCCCGCACCTCGTGCTGGCCCAGAACCCGCACCTCGCTGAGCGATTTGTCGCTTACTCCCTCGGCCGCCTCCTGGACCCGAAAGTCCGCAACCGGGAACAGCTTCTCGAGACCCTCGAGGCCTACCTGGCCAAGGGCTCGGTGAAGGATGCGGCGACCGCTCTGGGCCTCCATCGGCACACGGTGCTGTACCGGCTGGAGAAGCTGAAGGAGCTGCTGGGCGGCGATCTGGACGTGCCTGCGACCCGGCTCCGACTGCAACTGGCCCTGGACCTGCAGAAGCTGCTTTAGATCGACTTTGGACACCAAGTCCAAAGATTGGCCGGCCTTTTGCCACCTTACGAGGGTGCCGATTTCTACCTCGCGTCCGTATGCTCTCTTTATGACGCAAGCGCCTAAATCCAACGGTCGTCGGGTGGCTGTCACCGGGATGGGCTTCATCACCCCGATCGGCAACGACCTGGAGACCGTGTGGTCGAACATGGTCGAAGGGGTTTCCGGGGTCGGGCGCATCACCCGCTTCGACACCACCAACTTCGACACCAAGATCGCGGCCGAGGTCAAGGGCTTCAACCCCGAGGCGTACATGGACCGGAAGACCGCCCGCCACATCGGCCGCTACTGCCAGTTCGCCCTGGCCGCCTCCAAGCAGGCGCTGGCCCACGCCGGGCTCGACCCGGCGCAGATGAATCCCGACGACGTGGGCGTCATCGTCAGCTCCGGCATCGGCGGCATGGAGGAGATCGAGAAGAGCCACACCGCCCTCATGGAGCGCGGTCCCAAGCGGATCAGCCCCTTCACGGTGCCGATGATGATTGCGGACATGGCGGCGGGCATCGTCGCCATCCACACGCAGGCCGGCGGCCCGAACTTCGCGATCGTGAGCGCTTGCGCGTCGAGCGCGCACGGGATCGGTGAGGCATCGGAGATCATCAAGCGCGGCGACGCCGTAGCGATGCTCGCCGGCGGGTCGGAGGCCACGATCACCCCGTTGACCATGGGCGCGTTCTGCCAGATCAAGGCCACGAGTGAACGCAACGACGAGCCCGAGAAGGCTTGCCGGCCGTTCGACCTCGGCCGCGACGGCTTCGTCATGGGTGAGGGCTCGGTGATGTTCGTGCTCGAGGACATGGACCACGCCAAAGAGCGTGGGGCGCGGATCCTGGCCGAGATCGCCGGCTACGGCGCCAGCGCCGACATGTACCACTTCACCGCGCCCCAGCCGGAAGGCAAGGGTGCGATGCGAGCGATGCGCCACGCGCTCGAGAGCAGCGGCGTCGACCCCAACGAGGTCGGATACGTCAACGCTCATGGGACCTCCACCAAGCTCGGCGACGTCGCGGAGACCAGGGCCATCAAGGCGGTCTTCGGCGACCACGCCCGCGAGCTGGCGGTAAGTTCGACCAAATCCGTGCACGGGCACCTGCTCGGCGCGGCCGGCGCCATCGAGGCGGCGGCATGCGTGCTCGCGCTGGAGCGCGGTCTTCTGCCGCCGACCATCAACCTCGACGACCCCGACCCCGAGTGCGATCTCGACTACGTGCCCAACAAGGCGCGCCAGGCACAGATAAAGGTGGCGATCTCGAACTCCTTCGGGTTCGGCGGCCACAACGCGACGCTCGTCATCAAGAAAGCCCCGTCATCGGGCAACTGACTGAAGGAGGATTGCCCATGGCAAGCCAACTCGATTTCAAGGAACTGCAGGAGCTCTCGGCGGAGATCCTCGGGATCGACCCGGAGCAGGTTCAGATGGACAAGAGCTTCCAGCGCGACCTGGCGGCTGACTCGCTCGACCTCGTCGAGCTGATCGCAGCCATCGAGGACAAGTACGACGTCGAGCTCCCAGACGAGGAGCTGGAGAACATGAAGGTGATCGCGGACCTCTGGAAGTTCCTGGAGCAAAAGACCGCCGAGCGGCTGGAGGCCTGACGCGATGGCCATCACCACCAACTACCGCACCCGGTCGGACGCCGTCCCGCTACGCTCCTTCCCGGTCAAAGGACGCCCAAGCGCCATCGCCGGCGTCGGCGTTTACGCGCCCGAGAAGGTGCTCAGCAACTTCGACCTCGAGAAGATGATGGACACCTCGGACAAGTGGATCACCGAGCGCACCGGCATCCACCGCCGCCATATCGCCGAGCCGGGCACGACCACCTTCGACCTCGCCACGAAAGCCGCGCGGTCCGCGCTCGAAGCCGCGGAGGTCAGCGCCAAGGACCTGGACATGATCCTCGTCGGCACTTCGTCTCCTGACGGTCCGTTTCCATCGGTCGCGTGCCGGATCCAGAACGAGCTGGACGCCCCAGGCGCCGTCGCCTGGGACACGCTCGCCGCGTGCACCAGCTTCGTCTACGCGCTCTCGATCGCGGATTCCTTCATCGCCACCGAGCGCGCCGAAACCGTCCTCGTCGTCGGCGCCGAGGTGCTCTCGCGCATGATCGACTACTCCAACCGCGGCACCGCCGTGATCTTTGGCGATGGTGCGGGTGCGGCTGTCGTCAAGGCGGCGCCGAAGGGCGCGGGTTTTCTCTCCTGGTGTCTCGGCTCCGACGGTCGCGGCTACGCGCAGGTGACCTGCGGGAACATCGAAAAGGGCGCCTACGCGGCCAAGGATGCGACGCCCTTCATCGAGATGGTCGGGCCGGACGTCTTCAAGTTCGCGGTCGACATCTTCATCCGCCAGGCGAACGAGGTCTGCAACGCGGCCGGCGTCGGGCTGGACGAGATCGACCTGTGGGTCCCGCACCAGGCGAACTTCCGCATCATCGGCGCCGCGGCGCGGCGCATCGGACTTCCCATCGACCGCGTCGCGGTCAACATCGACGAGTACGGCAACACGTCGAGCGCGTCGATCCCGCTCGCGCTCGAGGAGGCGATCCGGCAGGGTCGCGTGAAGAGCGGCGACCACGTTCTGCTGGCCGGTTTTGGATCTGGACTTACCTGGGGCGCAACGCTCCTGAAGTGGGCGTAGCGCAATGACCTGGGACTGACATGGGCATAGTTTTAGCCGGCCCGATCGCGCTCCTGTTCCCCGGACAGGGGGTGCAGAAGCCGGGCATGGGCAAGAGCCTTTACGACCGCTACCCCGCCGCCCGGCGGGCGTTCGATCGCGCCGAGGAGATCCTCGAGATGCCTGTCCGCAAGCTGTGCTTCGAGGGCCCGCTCGAGGAGCTCAACCGCACCGACGTCATCCAGCCATGCGTGATGACCGTCTGCTGGGCGGCCTACGAGGTGTGGCGCGAGGCCTACGGCTTCGAGCACGTGAGCGTCACCGCGGGCCACAGCCTTGGCGAGATCGCCTCCCTCGCCGCGGCCGGAGCGATCCCCTGGGAGACGGCCCTCCTGCTGGTCAAGGAGCGCGGCCGTGTGATGGCGAAGGCCGCGGGCGAGCACGTCGGCATGATCGCGATCGTCGGCCTCGACGAGGCCCAGGTCGAAAGCATCCGCCTCCAGTCGTCTGAGTTCGGCAAGCTCTGGATCGCCAACCGCAACGCCGACGTGCAGTTCGTGCTCTCCGGCGAGATGCCCGCGGTGCAGGAGGCCGAGCGCCTCGCCACGGCAGCGGGCGCGCGCCGCGCGCTCATCCTCACGATCCCGCTCGCCGCCCACACGCCGCTTATGGAGGCCGCGGCGACCGCGTTCCGGAGGGCCGTCGACCGGCTGCAGCTGAGCGCGCCGTCGATCCCGGTCCTGGCGAACGCGTCAGGCGAGGCGCTCCGGACGGTCACCGCGCTGCGCGACGAGCTGCGGTCGCAGATGCTGCACCAGGTCGACTGGGCGCGGACCATGGTCTCCATGCGCGCGATGAAGGTGCGCACGGTGGTCGAGCTGGGCCCCGGTCGCGTCCTGGCAAGCCTTGCGGCCAAGCACATCCCGGGCGTGGACACCTGGAACGCCGAAGAGCTGTTCGTAGACTTCGCGGGACCGACGACCGCTTAGGTGGGCGATCTCGATGGGAAAACCGCGCTCGTCACGGGCGGCGGTAAGGGCATCGGTCGCGCGATCAGCCAGAGGCTGGCCGAGATGGGAGCACGCGTGGTCGTGAACTACCGCTCCGACAAGGCCGCCGCCGAGGAGACGGCCGCCTCGCTGCCCAACGCGAATGCACACCAGGCCGACGTCGGCGACCCCGCGCAGGTCGCGGTGATGGTGAAGGCCATCGGCCGCGTCGACGTGCTGGTGAACAACGCGGGCGTGGTGCGCGACAAGCTGCTGATCCAGATGTCGCCGCCGGACTGGGAGGAGCTGATCCGCACCGACCTGATGTCGGCGTTCGCGACGACGCGGGCTGCCATCATGTCGGGAATGATGCGTGCGCGGTGGGGGCGCATCGTCAATATCTCGTCGATCGTGGGACTGACGGGCAACGCCGGCCAGGCCAACTACGCGGCCGCCAAGGCAGGTCTCATCGGCTTCACGAAGTCGGTGGCGCGGGAGTACGGGTCGCGCAACATCACCTGCAACGCGGTCGCGCCAGGCTATGTACGCACCGAGCTGACCAGCGGGTCGCTGACCGAGGAGATGGTGAGCGAGCTCGTGAAGATGACGCCGATCAAGCGCGAGGGCTCGGCCGAGGACGTCGCCGCGGCGGTCGGCTTCCTCTGCTCCGAGCGCGCGGGCTTCATCACCGGCCAGGTCATCGCCGTCGACGGAGGCCTCTCTCTCTGATGGCGATCCTCGAGCGCCACTTCGAAGAGGTCGCGATCCAGGGCGGCGAGCTGCCCGAGATCCTCTTGCCCACCAACTGCCCTGGCTGCGGCATCGGTCTCGAGGTCCACGAGCTCCGCGCCCACAACTATGTCTGCACGCACTGCGGTCACCACTTCCGGCTGGGCGCCGACGTCTGGATCGCGTTGCTCGCGGACAGTGGATCGTGGCAGGAGCGCTGGACCGACGTTCGCTCGCACGACCTGCTGAACTGGACGGTTCCCAAGCCGTACCAGGAGACCGTCGAGCGTCTGCTCGAGGACGGTCTCAACGAGGCTGTGCGCACCGGCACCTGCACCCTCGACCGCAAGCCGATCTGGCTGGCGGCGTTCGACTTCGGGTTCGTCGGCGGCACGCTCTCGATCGTGGGGGGCGAGCGCCTGGCGCGCGGCATGGAGCAGGCGGCGTCCACGAGGACGCCCTACGTCCTGGTCTCGGCGTCCGGCGGTGCGCGCATGCAGGAGGGCGTGCTCGCGCTGATGCAGCTCGCAAAGGTGAACGCCGCCGTGGGACGGCTGCACGCAGCGGGGGTTCCGTTCTTCTCTGTGCTGACCGACCCGACCTTCGGCGGCACAGCCGCCTCCCTGGCGCTGCTCGGCGATATCAACATCGCGGAGCCGGGCGCGGCCATTGGATTCACCGGGCCGCGCGTCATCAAGCAGGCGACATACGCCGACCTCCCGCCCGGATTCCAGAGCGCGGAGTTTCAACTGGCGCACGGCCAGGTCGACCTCGTCCGGCCCCGCACCGAGCTTCGTCCGCTGCTGGCGCACCTCCTGGAGATGTATCCGTGAGCGTCTGGGAGATCGTTGAGCTCGCTCGGCACCCCCAGCGCCCTTACTCGCTCGACTACATCCGCCGCCTGGCGCCTGACTTCATCGAGCTGCACGGCGACCGGCTCTCCGCGGACGACCCGGCACTAGTCGGCGGCATCGGCACCTGGCACGGCCGGACGACCGTCTTCCTCGGGCACCAGAAGGGCCGGAGCGTCAAAGAGCGCGTGGCCCGCAACTGGGGGATGATGCACCCCGAGGGATACCGCAAGGCGCTGCGCCTCGCCCACCACGCCGCCAAGTTCGGGTTCCCGATCATCTCCCTGATCGACACCCCCGGCGCGTATCCCGGCGCTGGCGCCGAGGAGCGCGGCATCGCGGCCGCGATCGCGAACGCGATCATGGAGTGGTTTCGCATCCCGGTGCCCATCGTAGCCGCCGTGATCGGAGAAGGCGGCAGCGGTGGTGCGCTGGGGATGGGTGTCGCCGACCGGGTGATCATGCTCGAGAACTCGATCTACTCCGTGGCGTCGCCGGAGGCGGCGGCCTCGATCGTGTGGCGTGACAACTCGCGCAAAGTCGAGGCTGCGGAACAGCTGCAGCTCACCTCACGCGAGATCGTGGCGATGGGCGTCGTCGAGGAGGTGGTGCCGGAGCCACCGGGCAGCGCGAGCGCCGACTACGACGCTGCCGCGACCGCACTCGACGAAGCGCTGCAGCGGCACTTGAAGCCGCTGCTCGAAGAGGCGTCGTCGCAGCTCCTCCAACACCGCTACGACCGCTTCCGCTACATCGACTCCCTGGTGCACGCCGAGCCGCACTTCGGCCCCAAAATCGACTGACTTATGAGAGGAAACCCGGATGGTTTCCTCTCATCGCCCGGTCGCTTCGCGACGGGGCTGCTCTCCTTCCGGTATACGGTTCGGATTGATTGAAAGACTTCCACCTGCCACGTCAGGCGGCATCGAAGCCATAGTTGCGGCCGGGCCAAGCCTGGCCGCCAAGGGAGCGCTGGGTTGAAACCAACAGCGAACGCGCGGTGAGGGTAGTCGCCCAGCGCGTCGCTTCCGGCTCCGTGAGCTGGGAGCAAGACGGCGACCAGCACCGTGCAACCATCGGGCCTGGTTTCGTGTTGTTGGTGGGTGCTGCAGGTGACGACGACTCCAGCTCCGTGCGCAGGCTTGCGGACAAGATCATCGACCTCCGCGTGTTCGCCGACGAGGCGGGGAGGATGAATCTCAGCCTGGTCGACGTCGCCGGCGCAGCGCTGATCGTGTCCCAGTTCACCCTGTTTGCGGACATGAGCCGAGGCCGCAGGCCGAGCCTGCTCAAAGCAGGCGACCCGGTGCGGGCGGCGCAGCGCTACGAGGAGTTCATGCGCCAGTTCCGCGAGCGCGGAATACAGACGCAGACGGGCAGCTTTGGGGCTGTCATGCGGGTGAGCATCGAGAACGACGGCCCGGTCACGCTGGTGCTCTCAACCGACGACTGGGCGACGCGTGTCTGAATCAAAGAGCCGCTTCCTTCCACAGCTGGCGTTCATCGGCCTGGCCCTGATCTGGGGCGGCTCATTCCTCGCCATCAAGCTGACGGTCCAGGACATGAGCCCGACAGCGCTTTTGCTGTTCCGCTCGATCTCAGGATTTCTAACCCTCATGTTGATCGTCCTCGTCCTGCGCAGGCCGCTGTTCGGTCCAGGGTGGCGCGGAAGGTTGCTCGGGTTCGCGATCATGGCCGTCACCAACGCCGTGATCCCCTGGGTCGCCATCGGCTGGGGCGAGGAGCGAATCTCGAGCGGCCTGGCCAGCATCCTCAACTCGACGACCACGCTGTGGACCGCGGTGCTCATCTACTGGGTGGTGCCGAGCGAGAGACCCAGCCTTATCAACTACCTGGGGGTGATGGTCGGGTTCGCGGGCGTGGTCATCCTCGTCTACCCGGAGCTGGCCACGCACGGGGTATCGGGCGACGTCGTCGGCGCGCTCGCCGTCGTGGTCGCGTCACTCTCGTACGCGGTCAACGCCCTCTACCAGCGCCGAAAGATGCGCGATGTCAGCATCTTCGAGATCAGCCTCGGCCAGCTGGGGGCGAGCGTGCTGTTCGCGATTCCGCTCGCCGCTCCATCCTTACCCGACATCCACTTCCACTGGCTGTCGATGGCCGCGGTCATCGCGCTCGGAGCGGTCGGAACCGGGTTTGCCTACACCCTTTACTACTACGTCATGAACACGCTCGGCGCGGTTCGCGCCGCTGGAGTCACCTACCTCGTTCCGGTGACGGCCGTGTTCTGGGGCGCGTTGCTGCTGAATGAGACCGTCGGCCTCTCCCTCGTCGCGGGCATGATCGTGATCCTCGCCGGCATCTTGCTTGTGAACATTCGGCGCGTGCCTCGCCGCGAGTCCGCCGTCGAGCAGGATTCCGCCGCGGCGTGAGCGAATACGTCTCCCAGCATGCCGACCAGGTCCGGCTGGCGGCGGAGCGCATCCACGGCAAAGTCCGGCGCACGCCCACCTTGACGACCGATCTCGACTTTGACCTGCGCCTCAAGCCCGAGTGCTTCCAGGTCACGGGTTCGTTCAAGCCGCGGGGCGCGTTCAACGCGGTGCTTTCGCTCGTGGCCCGCGGGCAGCGTCCGCCGGGCGTGATCGCCGTCAGCTCCGGTAACCACGCGCAGGCCGTGGCGCTGGCTGCGGGCACCGTCGGCCTGTCGGCCCTGATCCTGATTCCCGAGGACGCCAACCCGGCCAAGGTTGCGGCGACGCGGGCGCTCGGCGCCGAGGTGATCCAGGACGGGATCACCTTCGCCAACCGCGAGCAGCGGCTGCGCGAGGTGATGGCGGAGCGGGGATTCGTGCTCGTGCATCCCTTCGACGACTGGGACGTCATCCACGGCCAGGGCACAGTCGTCCGAGAGCTGCTCGAGGACGAGCCCGACCTCGAGGTGGTGGCGACGCCGGTCGGGGGAGGCGGGCTGCTCGCCGGCTCGGCGATCTCCGCCAAGCATCACCGGCCGGCGATCAAGGTCGTTGGCGTAGAGCCTGCCGCTGCGGACGACGCCTTCCGGACCTGGAAGGCGGGAAGCATCCAGACCCTGGCGGCCTCGCCTTCGACGCTCGCCGACGGTGTCCGCACCACGGCGATCGGCAAGCGCAACTTCGAGGTCATGTTCGGCAACGGCCTGGTCGACGAGATCGTCACCGTGAGCGAGGAGGAGATCGCGCACGCGGTCCAGGTCGCCTGGTCTCGACTCCACCTCGCGATCGAGCCGACCGGCGCGTTGCCGCTTGCCGCTTACCTCGCGGGCAAGCTCCCGCAAGGGCGCACCGGTCTCGTCCTCAGCGGCGGCAACGCCAACCTCCAGACGGTGGCTACACTCCTGAGCAGTGATACCGGTCAAAGAGGTCATGACGCGAAACGTGATCACGTTTCGTGAGGAGACGCCGGTCGACGAGATCGCGAAGATCCTGACCTCGAAGCACATCACCGGCGCTCCGGTCGTCGCCAACGAGGGCCACGTCGTCGGCATCGTGTCCGAGACGGACGTCTTCTCCAAGAAGGGCAAGACCGCGCGCGACATCATGAGCCCGCGCGTCATCTCGGTCACCGAGGAAACCGGGATCGATGAGGCAGCCCGTCTCCTCATCGGCGAGCGCATCCGTCGCGTGCCGGTGATCCGCGGCGGCAAGATGGTCGGCCTGCTCAGCCGGTCCGATGTCCTTGACTTCTTCGCCAAGACCCGCTGGACGTGCGACGTCTGCGGTTGGTGGGAGCGCAGCCTCGAGAGGCCGGCGCGCTGCTACTCCTGCTCGAGCACCGACCTGCGCCTGGAGCGTGCCGATCCCGGACACTAGAACCGGAACTTCACTCAAGGCGCAGAGCTTCACCGAGTCCGTCATCCGCGAGATGACGCGACTGAACCTTGCTCTCCACGGCCCGGCGAAGGCGGTCAACTTCGCCCAGGGCTTCCCGGACTTCGACCCCGACCCGCGCATCCTGGACGCCGCAGCGCGGGCGCTGCGCGACGGCTACAACCAGTACGCGACGACCTGGGGCGCTCCGCAGTTGCGCAACGCGGTGGCAGCGAAGGTATCAGCCGCGTGGGGGCGTGACGTCGACCCGGAGACGGAGATCACCGTGTCTTGCGGCGCGACCGAAGCGATGATCGCGGCCATGCTCGCCGCCGTCGATCCGGGCGACGAGGTGATCATCTTCGAGCCGTTCTACGAGAACTACGGGCCCGACTGCGTGATCAGCGGCGCCGTGCCGAGGTACGTCGCGCTGCGGCCGCCGGACTGGTCTTTCGACCCCGATGAGCTGCGCCGCGCGTTCAACACCAGGACGCGCGCCATCGTCGTCAACACGCCGCACAATCCCACCGGCAAGGTCTATTCGCAGCAGGAGCTCGAGCTGATCGCCCAGCTGTGCCGGGAGCATGACGCGATCGCCATCACCGACGAGATCTACGAGCACCTTGTCTACCGGGGCCGCCATGTCAGCATCGCCACACTGCCCGAGATGGCCGAGCGGACGATCACGATCAGCGGCGCCAGCAAGACGTACTCCGTCACGGGTTGGCGGATCGGGTGGCTCCTCGCCCCGCCCGCGCTGACCTCGGCCATCCGCAAAGTGCACGACTTCCTGACCGTGGGCGCCGCGCATCCGCTGCAGATCGCGATCGCCGAAGCCCTGCAGCTGCCTTCGTCCTTTTATGTGGAGCTGCTCGGCGACTACCAGGAGCGGCGCGACGCAATCGTCGGCGGGCTGCGGGAATGCGGCTTTGAAGCGAATGCGCCTGACGGGGCGTACTACGTGATGGCCGGTATCGGGTCGTTCGGCGCCAGGGATGACATCGCCTTCACGCGACGCTTGATCGAGGAGGTCGCGGTCGCCACCGTGCCGGCCTCGAGCTTCTACCACGACCCGTCGCTGGGCCGAGGACACATCAGGTTCAGTTTCCCGAAGAGGATCGAAACCATTGAGCGCGGCCTGGCCGCGCTGCGCGCCCTTCGCCCTTAACAACCTTTTCGTTGCCGGAACCTTGCCGGGTTCCCACTACGCCGCGACGTACTAAACAACCCGCGAGTGCCGGCGCTCGCGCCCTTGAAGTGCGCCTAGGAGGCGCGAATGCCGGCGGACGCGCCCTTAAGTGTGGAGACCACGGCCGCAAGGGCGACGCTCGTCTTCTGATTTCCCCTTAACAGGCTGCGTTCCTATTGCGCCCTCCGACGCCGAGCTTGGCGTAATGCGCAACCTCATCCGCTCTCCGCTCACCTGGGTCGTCGCCGCCGAGATCGTCGTCGTCACCACGCTGGTCGTGCTGGCCTGGAACGTGGTCGCTAGCGCCGGCAGGCCGGTCCTGCTGTCGCCGGCGATCAACCTACCGGACGCCGCAGCCGACGACGGCGTCGCCCTGCCGGATTTCCCGGTCGCGACCAGGCCCAATCCGCCCGGACTCGGGCCCGGTCTGAACCGCAGCCCGGCTTTCTGGCGGGCGCGGCTGGCCGAGCTAAATCGCGACCAGGTCGTGCTGGCGCGCCTCGATTGGAGGCTCGTCCACGGCGCGATGGACGCCATCCGGCGTTACGTCGAAACCACCGTCTTGCCGGCGCTGCGTCGGGCCGAACGTGTGGGGACCCGGCCTTGAGCTAGCTGTCTAGCCCTTCTCCGAGGACATGGTGACGTTGCCGTTCAGGCTGGCCCCGTCTTCGACGGTCAGGCGGCCGACCCGGACGTCGCCGATCAGGCGGCCGGAGCCGCCCAGGGTCAGCCGCCGCCTGGCGGTGACGTTGCCGTTGACGTTGCCGCGGACGCTCACGTTGGCGCCCTCGATCGACGCCTGGATGGTGGCGCCCGAGTCGACGGTCACGTCGCCGCTCGCCTTCAGCTCGCCCTCCACCT
>WNFV01001423.1_pt1 | contig 32666 bp, 26 predicted proteins | sample 5400101 | NCBI WGS metagenome assembly WNFV01 (sample SAMN13153361, study PRJNA577476) | soil metagenome | isolation source: 115 cm soil or saprolite under grassland replicate 1 | place: USA:California | collected 2016-06-15 | reverse complement strand
GCGGCAACGTCACGACGAACGGGGGCGACGATTTCGCCTACGACGGTCTCGACCGCACGGTCTACAACCGGGCTGGCACCGCCGAGTGGGACTATGTCTACAACGGCGCGAACGAGCGGCTGGCGAAGATTCCGGTGGCCGGGGGCGCCTGGACCGGAAACGGCGGTCCGATGCGGCGCAGCGTTGTGCGGCAGCCGCGAGGTGCGATGCCGCCGATGGTTCGCGGGAACACGACCGCCGAGGATGGAACTGAGGCGGCCGCATGTCAGGGCGGCAAACACGGTAAGGGAGACAGCGCGTGAGTGTTGAAGAGCGAGACGGCCGCTGCGCTCCGACAGGGCAGTCGACTGAGTCCACGCTAGCCAGACTCTGGCGCGAGAGGTGGCGGGTTGGAGCGGTGGTGTGTCTCTCCCTGTGGTTCCTGCGCGAGGGGACGGTTGGGCAGGGCCAGGCGGGAACCAACTCGCTGGCTGTGAGCCTGAGCGGGCCGGCCAGCACGACGGTCAACGTGCAGTTCAGCTACACGATAACGGTGTCCAGCCCGGCGGGGACGGGGACGAGCGCAACCGTGACGGACATTCTCCCGCCGGGAGTGAGCTTCGTCTCGTCGGACCTGGGAGCCGCTTGCGCGGCGAATCTCTCGCCAAGCGACCTGACGACTACCGTGGTCTGCACGAACGTCTCTGTTGGGACGACGTTCCACATCACGGCTCTACCGACCTCGTCTGCGGGCGGTACGATCACGAACGTCGTCGGCGTCATCGGAGCAGAATACGACAACATGATGAGCGACAACGCCTCTTCTGTCGTAGTGAACGTGACGGGAGGAAGCTCGGGCGGGGGGACGACCAGCGCCGGGTTTTTCTGGACGGATTTCGATGGTGACGGGTACGCCGACAAAGCGGTCTATCGGCCTGGAGGCAATTCGACCTGGTACGTGAAGAGGTCCGATGGTGGGAGCGACTACGTAACGTCGTTCGGGACCACCGGGGACATTCCCGTGCCCGGGCGTTACACGGGCACCGTTCATTTGGGCAACATCCAGGCCGACTACGCGGTGTTCCGGCCGTCAACCGGCTACTGGTACGTGCGGACTGTCCCCGGGGTGAATCAACCCGGAGTGCAGTGGGGCGCCTCGGGCGACACTCCAGTACCGGGACAATACGGCGGTGATGCGCGGACGGACTATGCCGTCTGGCGGCCGAGCGACCAGAAGTGGTACGTCAAGACGGTCGAGGGAACGCTGCTTCCGCCCGTGCAGTGGGGAGCGATCGGGGACATTCCCGTGCCGGGAGACTACGACGGGGACGGAATAACCGACATGGCCGTCTTTCGGCCGTCCAATGGGACCTGGTACGTGCGACAGTCCGGCGGCGGAACGGCGACGGTCGCCTGGGGGGCCGCGGGGGACATTGCTGTGTCGGCGGCCTTCACTAATACTTTGAGCCGGGCCGACTACGGGATCTTCCGGCCGTCGAACGCGACGTGGTACGTCAAGTCGAGTGTGACGCCGTTCACGGAGCAGCCCCCAGTGGTATTTGGAACAAGTGGGGACGCGCCGCTTCCGGCCAAGATGGCGGGGGCGGGGGACGCGCGAGCGGACAAGGTCCTCTGGAGATCGTCAAATGGAACCTGGTACGTGCGCTCTGCCGAGGGAGTGGACCAGCTGCCTTCCGTCGTGTGGGGGATTTCCAGCGACATACCCATGGCCCGGTAGAGGATGCCCTCTTCTGGGCGCGCGCAGCTGCGGCGCTGCCGCGCGTCCTTAACAAGGCACCCGTCCGTGTAACCGTCTTCTTGGCCCCCGGTCGCGGCGCGAGGAGTCTCCCGAGTAACCGAAGGGAGGAAGCCTCGCGCCGCGGGAGCGAGCGCGCAGCGCGGGATCATGCGAGCGATCGAGGCCGCATCCGGCCGAGTCACTCGCCATTGCGCCGTGAGGCGCAGATCCCGCGCAAGCGCGAGCGACGTGTAGCCCGCATAATTCACGAACGACTCCGGCCGTCCCGCGGATCTTTTCCGCCGGATACTTCGTCAGACCTCCTCTGCGATGCCACCGGCATCGCCGTCGTCAGTCTTCCTCGTCCCGACGAAAAATCTCTCGCGGGAACAAGGTGTATCTGGGCGTCGGATCATCTTGATGTAATAGACCGCTCATCTCTCAACGAGATGCGCGTGTTTCGGCCGGGTGTCCGTGAATTATCCGGGCTAGGCGGCTTTCTTCCGGGCGGGCGGCTTCTCGGCGGGTTGGAGCTTGGCGCCGGTCTCGGCGAAGAGGAAGGAGAGCTCGTCGGACAGGTCCTCGATGCGCTTGGTGACGGGCGTGGCTCCGCCGGAGTGACCCGCCTTGGTGTCGTAGTGGAGGAGGATCGGGCGGTCCGAGCCGGTCGAGGCCTGGAGCAGAGCCGCCATCTTGCGCGCGTGAAGCGGAGCGACCCGGGTGTCCGAGTCTCCCGTGATGAAGAGCACGGCCGGATACTTCGTGCCGGCCTTCACGTGGTGATAGGGGGAGTAGGCGTACAGGAACGGGAACTGCTCGGGGTTGTCGCCCGAGCCGTATTCGGGAACCCAATAGCCCGCGACCAGGAACTTCTGATAGCGAACCATGTCCAGAAGCGGATAGGAGCAGACGACCGCGGCGAAGAGGTCCGGGTGCTGCGTCAGAGCCGCGCCGACCAGCAATCCGCCGTTGGAGCCTCCCGAGATGGCCAGCCTGGAAGCGGACGTGTATCCGCTCGAGATCAGCCACTGCGCGGCCCCGATGAAGTCGTCGAAGACGTTCTGCTTCTTCTCAAGCATCCCGGCCTTGTGCCACTCCTCGCCGAACTCTCCGCCGCCGCGCAGGTTCGGAAGCGCGTAGACGCCGCCGTTCTCGACCCACAGCGCGGCGCGGGCCGAGAAGGCCGGAGTCTCCGAGAGGTTGAAACCGCCGTATCCGGTCAGGAGGGCCGGGCTCGATCCGTCGAGCCTCAAGCCCTTGCGGTGGACGATGAACATCGGGATCTGCGTTCCGTCCTTCGAGGCATACCTGACCTGCTTGACTTCGAAGCGGTCGCCCGCGATCGGGACGCTCTCCTTCGCCCACACCTCGCGGGTCCCCTTCGCGACGTCGTAGCGATAGATCGTCATGGGCGTCACGAACGAGGAGAACGTGAAGAAGGCCTCGTTCTTGCCCCACTCCCCGCGCAGGCCGCTCGCCGATCCGACCGAAGGAAACGAGATCTCCCCCCGGGGTTTTCCCTGCGCGTCGAAGATCCGGATTCGCGGCAGGACGTTTTCCAGGTACCGCACGAAGAGCCTGCCTCCGATGGTCGAGACTCCCTGGATCGAAGCGCTCCCGGCCGGGACGACTTCTTTCCACTTGTCCCGGGCCGGATTCTTCAGATCCACGGCGAGGACGCGGCCGTTGGGTGCCTGCCAGTTGGTCTGGAGGTACAGGGTGTCGCCGGCGATGTCGGGGGAGAAACGGGCCTCGATGTCGTTGACGATCGGAACGATCGGTCCACCCGCGGCGAGGTCGCGGACGTAGACCTCCGTCTTCGTCGCGGCCGAGCCGTGCCAGACGTTTATCAAGAGATAACGGTTGTCGTCGGAGAGCCCGACGCCAATTCCCTTCTCGGGGCCGTACCCGTCGCCGAAGAGCTTCTCGTCCTTCGAGACATCGCCGCCCATCGCGTGGAAGAAGACCCGGGGACCCTCCTTCTCCTGGCGCGAGAAGAAAACGCCGCTCCTGTCGTTCTTGAGCGCGACTCCCGAATAGCGGGCGCGCGGCAGGACATCCGCCAGCTCCTTGCGGGTGCTCACGTCCAGGAACTTGACGGTCACCTCGTCCTCGCCCCCCTGCCGGACTCCGTAGGCGATCAGGTTTCCATCCTCGGTCACGTCCAGGAGCGTGATCGACGTCCTGTGGTCGGCAGAGAGCGGATGCGGATCGAGGAGGACCTCGTCCTTGCCGCCGGCGCCCTTGCGGACGTAGAGAACCGGGAGGTCCTGGTCCGCCAATCGCTTGGTGAAGAAGTAGCGGCCGCCGCGCTCCTGCGGGACGCCGATCGTGTCGATCTTCAGCAGCTCGGTGACGCGCCGCTGGATCGCGTCACGGCCCGGAAAGGCGCGCAGGAACGCCTCCGAGTACTTGTTCTGCTCGTCGATCCAGGCGCGTGTCTCGGGAGCGGTCTGCTCCTCGAGCCAGCGGTAAGGGTCGGCGATCTCGATGTTGCCGAAGGACTCCTTGACGTCGCCGGCCCGTGTCGAGGGGGGGTGGCCTCCGCGAGGGGTGTCCGACTGAAGGCCCAGAAGCGCGAGGGACAGCGAGGCCGTGAAGAGAGCGGTCCTTCCGTGCGGAGTCGGTTTCATCGAATCTCCTTCAGGGTTCGCCCGGCACAGGACGAGCTATTCGACGCGGGCGACGATGCCGTTTTCGAAGACGACGGTCTTGCCGGCCGCTCGATACGTCCACTTCTCGACCGTCGTTCCCAGTTCGGTCGTGGCGGAATCTACGGCATCCGGCGGTCCGAGCAGAGCGCGCACCTGTTCGGTCGTCATGTTCTCGCTGACCGCATTGCCGCCTGAGGGCTGGGAGTCAAGAGCACTCGTGGCCGCTTCCGTCCTGGCCTCCTGGGCCGCGCTGGCGCGCGCCGCCGCCCGAGCCCGGTCGATGGGAGCTCTTTGTTCGGCGCCCGGCTTGGCGGGACCGAACAGGTGTTGCGACTGAACAATCCACAAGCCGGCCGCGAGGACCGCGAGGGCCAGCAACACACGTCCGATGCTCATGGGGAGATGGTCGGAAGACCGGCGGAGCCCGGCTTGAAGACCGGCCACGCGTTCATCTCCCGCTCGGGCACGAGCAGGTCCTTCAGCGTGATCTTCTCCAGGACCTCGTCGATCGCGTGCTGCACCATCCTCCAGACCGAACGGATCGAGCAATCGGGCATATGGGTGCAGAAGCGTTCCATGCCGGTGTGCGTGTCGCAGAAGGAGGGCTCGTAGAGGCGTCCCCCGAGCGCCGCGAGGACTTCGCCGACCTGGATCTCCCCGGCCGGGCGCGCGAGCGCGTAGCCTCCTGCCTGGCCGCGCGTGGACTGGACGAGGCCGGCGTTGCGCAGGACGCGCATCATCTTCGCCACGTTGGGCTCGGAGATCCCTTCGGAGCGGGATAGCTCGGAGATCGTCACGCTCCCCTCCAGGCCGACGCGGCCGACCCGGAGCAGACAGCGCAAACCATATTCTTCCTGCGAGCTCAGTTTCATGGTTTCTCCTATCCTGTCATCCCTTCGCTCTTCTCCCTGTCATCCTGAGCGAAGCGAAGGATCTGCTCTCTCCGATTGAGAAACCTTCCAGCTCAGGGCAGGCTCTGAGCGCAGCGAAGGATCTGCTCTGGTCCGTTGTCGATGAGACCGCCTTTACGCAAGGCTCAAGAAGATTCTTAGTCGCTGCGCTCCTCAGAATGACAGACAGAGACAGCAGCCCCTTCATCACATCAGCCCCAGCTGCAGCTTGGCCGCCTCAGACATCATGCTCATGTTCCAGGGCGGATCGAACAGGACCTGGACGTCTGCGTCCTTCACCCCGGGCAGAGTGAGGAGCCGGCCCCGGATGTCTTCCCGCAGCACGTCGCCCATCCCGCATCCGGGCGCGGTCAGAGTGAAACGAACTTCGACCTTCTTTCCTTCGTCCGCAAGCGCCGTGATCTCGCACTTGTAGACGAGGCCCAGGTCCACGATGTTGACCGGGATCTCGGGGTCGTAACACATCTTGAGCTGTTCCCAGGCGAGCTCTTCCGTGGTCTTTCCCGCGGCGGCCTCCTCGGGCGAGGCCGTGACCTCTTCTCCAATGGCGTCGGCGTCCTTTCCGTCGATGCGTGCCATCGAGCCGTAGGGCGTGATCACCGTGTAGCTTCCTCCGAGCGATTGCGTGATAGCCAGAGGCGTCGCCTCCGGAATCACGAGCCTGGTGCCGCTCGGAATCTCCCGCGCTTCCACCTCGCGCGTCGTCGTGACTTCTTTCTGCATGTGCATATGTCCTGACTCCCTAAGCCCCTCCGCTCTCCGCCTTCGGACCTTCCGAAAGCTCCGTCGAGACGGTTTCGTGCGCGCCGCGCAGCGCGGCTTTCAGCGTGTGCCAGGGCAGCGTCGCGCACTTGATCCGCACGGGGTACTCGCGCACGCCGGAGAAGACTTCCAGCTTCTCCAGATCCGGCCCCCCCGGCTTCGGACCGGAGGCCGATGTGATGAGGTCGTGGAACTTCTCGAAGAGCGCCTCGGCCTGGCGCTGCGTCATTCCCTTGACGCGTTCCGTCATCATCGAAGCGGAGGCGGTCGAGATCGCGCATCCGGAGCCCTGAAAGCTGACGTCTTTCAGGACGTCTCCTTCGACTGTCAGATACACGGTCTCCCTGTCGCCGCAGAGAGGGTTGTACCCCTCGGCCGACCGGTTCGCGGAGGCGAGCGGCTTGAAGTTCCTCGGCCGCTTCGAGTGATCGAGGATGACTTCCTGGTAGAGGTCCCGCAGATCATCGCTCATGGACGGAACATCTCCACGACCTTGCCGATCCCCGCCGCCAGCACGTCGACTTCCTCCCGGGTGTTGTAGAGCGCGAAGGAGGCGCGGGACGTCGCCGGTATCTTGAAGAAGTCCATCACCGGCTGCGCGCAGTGGTGCCCGGTGCGGACGGCCACGCCTTCCCGGTCCAGCACGGTGCCGACGTCGTGCGGATGAACGCCCTCCAGAGTGAACGAGAGGACGGCCGCCTTCTCCCTCGCCGTGCCGATGACGCGAAGCCCGGCGATCGCGGACAGGCGCTCCGTGGCATAGGAGAGCAGGTCGTTCTCGTGCGCCTCGATATTCTCGATCCCGAGAGAACGCATGTAGTCTGCCGCGACTCCGAGACCGATGGCTCCGGCGATGTTGGGAGTGCCAGCCTCGAACTTGTAGGGGAGGATGTTGTACGTCGTCTTCTCGAAGGTGACGGAGCTGATCATGTCGCCGCCCCCCTGGTACGGCGGCATGGCTTCGAGGTGCTCCGCCTTCCCGTAGAGGACGCCGACCCCGCTCGGCCCGTACATCTTGTGCCCGGAGAACGTGTAGAAGTCGCAGTCGAGGTCCCGGACGTCCAGGGCGAGCCGCGGTGCCGCCTGCGCGCCGTCCACCAGAACCGGCACACCGCAGGCATGGGCGAGCGCGATGATCCTCTTGACGGGATTGACCGTCCCGAGCGCGTTGGAGACGTGGGACACCGCGAGGATCTTCGTTTTCTTCGAAAGGCGTCTCTCGAGCTCCTCCAGGCGGATCTCGCCTCGCTCGTTGATCGGCGCGACCTGGAGCCTCGCGCCCTTCTCCTCGCAGAGGATCTGCCAGGGGACGATGTTGGAGTGGTGCTCGAGCGCGGAGATCAAGACCTCGTCGCCGGCGCGCACGTGCGCCCGCCCGTACGTCTGCGCGACGAGGTTGATCCCCTCCGTCGTCCCGCGCACGAAGACGATCTCCCGCGTGTGGCCGGCGTGGAGGAAGTCCCGCATCTTCTCGCGCGCCTTCTCGTAGGCCTCGCTCGACTCGACGGACAGGGAATGGACTCCGCGGTGAATGTTCGCGTAGGACTTCTCGTAGAGCGCCCTCACGGCATCCATGACGGCGCGCGGCTTCTGCGTCGTCGCGGCATTGTCGAAATACACGAGCGGCTTTCCGTAGACGCGCCGCGAAAGGATCGGGAAGTCTCCCCGCACCTTGCGGACGTCGTATCCCTCGCGGCCGGAACCCGGAACCGGGGGACGAAGAGTCGCAGGGGTACTCATGGAGCCTCCGTGGGCTGCGGGAGGCGCAGGCCGAGAAAGGCCTCGAGCTCCTCGCGGATCCAGGGTATCCGGATCCGGTTCGCCAGGTCCGCCGCGAAACCGTACGTCAAGAGCGCGCGCGCCTCCCGCTCTCCGATGCCGCGCGAGCGCAGATAAAAGAGGGAGTTCGCGTCGAGCTGGCCGATCGTCGAGCCGTGCCGGCACTTCACGTCGTCGGCCAGGATCTCCAGAGCCGGCGTGGAATTGACGAGGGCCTCCCGCGAAAGAAGGAGGTTCTTGTTGGTTTGCATGGCATCGGTTTTCTGGGCGTCCGGACGCACGATGATCTTTCCATGGAAAACGCCGCGCGCCCTGCCGTCCAGGATCCCCTTGTAGAGCTCGCGGCTCGCGCAGTGCGGCTTCGCGTGGTCGATCAGCGTGTGGTTGTCCACGTGCTGCGAGCCGCCCGCCAGGAAGAGGCCGTTCAACGTGCACTCGCTCCCCTCGGCTCTGAAGAGGACGTTGATGTCCGTGCGCGCCAGCGCCGCCCCCAGGCAGACGTTGTGCGAAACAAAGTTGCTTCCTCTTTCCTGCGCGACGCCAACCGTCTGGACGTGAAACGCCGAGAGACTCTCGCGCTGAAGCTTGTAGTGTTCGAGGACCGCACCGTCGCCGCAGACGGCCTCGGTCACCGAGTTCGTGAAGTAATGTCCGGCGTCTCCGACGTACGTTTCGATGATCCTCGCCTGGCTGTTCGGCTCCGCCAGGATCAGGTTGCGCGGGTGTGAGACCGCCGGTTCTGCGCCATCTTCCGAAAAGAAGACCAGATGAATCGGTTCCTCCAGGATCGTGCCGCGCGGGATGCGCACGAACGCGCCATCCTCGAGAAACGCCGTGTTGAGCGCCGTGAACGCGCTCCTCTCGAAGCTCGCATGCCGGGCCAGATGCGGCTCGAGGAGCTCGGGCTCTTCCCGCAGAGCTTCCCGGAGGCTCCGGACGGCCGGCCTCGATCCTGCGCGCGACAATTCCGCTGAATAACGCCCATTGACGAACACAAAGCGGATTCCCTCTCCCCCCGGGAGAGTCTCTTCTCCCTCTCCCGGCGGGAGAGGGCTGGGGTGAGGGGCCTGCTGGAGTCGCCTCTGTTCGTTCGCCGGACGGAACGGCACCCTCGCGATCGGCCCGACGCCGGTGTACTTCCACTCCTCGTCTTTCGTGGTCGGAAAACCCAGCGCCGTAAACCGCGCGAACGCCTCCCGCCTGAGGCTCGCCAGCCACTCCGGCTCACCGGCGAACCGCATCTGCGCGAAGCTCTCGATGCTCGCGTTGTACAGGTCGTTCTCCCGGGCGATCGCTTCCATCGTCAGGCCCTTGCCTCCGCGCGCACGGCGGGCGGTTCCTTCTCGAGCCAGGCGTAACCCCTCTCTTCGAGCTCCAGTGCCAGCTCCTTGCCGCCGGAGAGGGCGATCGAGCCGTCCACGAGCACGTGCAGGAAGTCCGGCACGATGTAGTTCAAGAGGCGCTGATAGTGCGTCACGACGATCATCGATCGCTTCGGATTGCGAAGCTGGTTCACGCCCGACGCCACCGTGCGCAGCGCGTCGATGTCCAGTCCGGAGTCCGTTTCGTCCAGGATCGCCAGCGTCGGGTCGAGGACCGCCATCTGGAAGATCTCGTTTCTCTTCTTCTCCCCTCCGGAGAACCCCTCGTTGACCGGCCTCTTGATCAGGTCCTCTTCGATGGCCACGAGCTTCGCCTTCTCGCGCGTGAGCTTCAGAAAGTCCATCGCGTCGAGCTCAGGCTCGCCCCGGTGCTTTCGGATGGCGTTCAACGCGTTCTTCAGGAAGTAGACGTTGGAGACGCCGGGAATCTCGACGGGGTACTGGAAGGCCAGGAAGATCCCTTCACGCGCGCGCATCTCGGGCGTCATGGCGAGCAGGTTCTGCCCCTTGAACAGCACCTCTCCCTGCGTCACGTCGTAACCGGGTCGGCCCGCGAGCACGTGCGCGAGCGTGGACTTGCCCGAGCCGTTGGGACCCATGATCGCGTGGACCTCCCCCTCAGCGACGGAGAGGTCCACTCCCTTCAGGATCTCGTTGCCACCGACAGAGGCGTGCAGGTTCTTGATCTCTAACAGCATAGTTTTCAGTTATCAGTTGTCAGTTCTCAGCAAAGAAACTGAAAACTGAAAACTGAGAACTGACGACTCTCCTCTCTTACCCGACGCTCCCTTCCAGGCTCACTCCCAGGAGCTTCTGGGCTTCCACCGCGAACTCCATCGGGAGCTCCTTGAAGACGGACTTGCAGAAGCCCGAAACGATCATGCTGACCGCCTCTTCCGGCGAGATGCCGCGCTGCTGGAAGTAGAAGATCTGGTCCTCGCCGATCTTGGACGTGGACGCTTCGTGCTCCATCTGTGCGGTCGAGTTGTTGACCTCAATGTACGGGAACGTGTGCGCGCCGCACTTGTCGCCGATGAGCAACGAGTCGCACTGCGAGTAATTGCGAGCGTTGTCCGCCTTGCCGAGGATCTTGACCATCCCGCGGTAGGTGTTCTGGCCGCGGCCCGCCGAAATCCCCTTGGACACGATCGTGGACTTGGTGTTCTTTCCGATGTGGATCATCTTGGTGCCGGTATCCGCCTGTTGCCGGTTGTTCGTGACGGCGACGGAATAGAACTCGCCGACCGAGTTGTCTCCCTGCAGGATGCAGCTCGGATACTTCCAGGTGATGGCGGAGCCGGTCTCGACCTGGGTCCAGGAGATCTTGGAGCTCTTGCCCAGGCACTTGCCGCGCTTGGTCACGAAGTTGTAGATGCCCCCCTTGCCGTTGACGTCGCCGGGATACCAGTTCTGGACCGTCGAGTACTTGATCTCGGCGTTCTCCAGGGCGACGAGCTCGACGACGGCGGCATGGAGCTGGTTCTCGTCGCGGATCGGGGCCGTGCAGCCTTCAAGATATGAGACGTAAGAGCCTTCGTCGGCGATGATGAGTGTGCGCTCGAACTGGCCCGTCTTGGCCGAGTTGATCCGGAAGTACGTCGAGAGCTCCATCGGGCAGCGCACGCCTTTGGGGATGTAGCAGAAGGAGCCGTCGGAGAAGACGGCCGAGTTCAACGTCGCGAAGAAGTTGTCGGAATAGGGGACCACCGAGCCCAGGTACTTCTTGACCAGGTCCGGGTGACTCTGCACCGCTTCGGAGAAGGAGCAGAAGATCACACCGACCTTGGCCAGCTGCTCGCGGAACGTCGTCGCGACCGAGACCGAGTCGAAGACCGCGTCCACCGCCACGCCGGCCAGCTTCGCGCGCTCGCGCAGCGGGATGCCGAGCTTCTCGTAGGTCTCCAGAAGCTTCGGGTCCACCTCCTCGAGGCTCTTCGGCCCGTCTGTCTTCGCCTTCGGCGCCGAGTAGTAGACGATGGACTGGTAGTCAATCGGCGGGTAATGGACGTTGGGCCAGGACGGTTCCTTCATCGTGATCCAATGCCGGTAGGCCTTGAGCCGAAAGTCCAGCATCCACTCCGGCTCCTTCTTCTTGGCCGAGATCGTCTGGACGATGGCCTCGTTCAGCCCGGGCGGGATGGTTTCAGACTCGATGTCGGTGACGAAGCCCGCCTTGTACTCGCGGTTGGCAAGCTCCAGAAGCGACTCACGCTCGCTGCTCATTGACTTTCTCCCAGAGAAATCAAAGCATACGGAATCTATACTAAAATGTCAATATTGAGTTAATTCTTAATCTATTCATTTTAAAAGGGTTAGATATATGAAAAGCGCCCGTCTCGGGAGACGGGCGCTTGAATCGGCGACGAAGCTCGGATTCCTACTCGGGTTTTTTCTCCTCGTCTTTCTTCTCTTCGTCCTTCTTCTTTTTCGTCACCTCCGGTTTCGGCGTCACCTGACGTCCGCGTTGCACCTGCGGGCGCTCACCACCTTGGCCCGGAGGAGGCTGCGGAGGAGGCTGAACACTTTCCCGCCGTCTCTCCGGAGCCGGAGGAGCAGCCGGCGGCGCAGGAGGAGACGTGGGACGCTCGCGCCCTGGTTCCAACCCGGCAGGCGGTTGCTGGGATTGAGGCGGTGTCGGGCGTTCCCGGCGGCGTTCCAATCCCGGCGGTTGCTCTCGCGGTGCAGCCGTCGGCTGTTCCCGGCGGCGCTCGAGACTCGCGGGCGGCGGTGCAGCAGGGGGCGCCGGCTGCTGCTGTCGGCGCTCGAGGCCGGCGGGCGGCTGCGGCGCGGGTGTAGCCGTCGGCTGCTCGCGACGGCGCTCGACCCCGGGCGGGGGCTCGACCGGCCGGCCGCGCTGACGTTCGATGGTGGGCGCCGGCGGCGGGTTCTCCGGCGGAGGCCCCACGCGCCGCCGCTCCTCCGACGCTGCAGGAGGAGGCGGCAGCGCCTTCGGAACCTCAGTGGGTCGAACACGCTGACGCCAGTCCTCGGTCTGCGGCCGGGCCCCGATCGGCCGTTCCGGCGGCGCCGTGACACGTCCCCTCTCCTGCTGTTGCTGCGGAGCGGGCTGAGCCGGAGGGGCGACCTGCCGGGCCGGAGGGCCGGAGGGCGGAGCCGGTTGACCCGTGACGGGCCTGGCCGAGACGGGCTGTTCCGACGTCGCCATCGGCCGTCCGCGAAACGCCGTGACGGGTTCGGCGCGCCGCTCCGCGGCTCCGCCGGTTTTTGCTTCGCGGGGCGAGAGAGTCACTCGACCCGGTTGCTCGGCCACGGGACGCACGTCGCTCACTGCCTGGGGCCGCCCCCGGTTCTCGACCGAGATCCTCGCGGCGGCGGCCGGCGCAACGGGCGCTCCACGGCTCTCCGTGATCATGGGGAGTTTCGACTGGAAGGTCGGGGGAGCCGGCGGGGGCGCGGTCCGGGCCACGACCATGCGCGAGACGACGGCGCTCGGAGGACGGGGCGCGGCAACGGCGTCCGCCCGGACGGCGACGTGCAGCGAGCCCGCGGTCGGAACGACCGGGATCGGCCCGCGAAGCACCGGGGCCGCGGCGACCTGGCTCACGACCGTCCGGTCACGCACGATGTTACCGGTGACGACGCCCCCCGAAACGAAGGTATTCCGGTTGACGATGGTCACGTAGGTCTTGTTTACGTAGGTGACGTTGCTCGCTCCACTCGAATAGCCGACGCGGGCACGGTCGCCCCACCAGGGGTTGAAGGGATCCCGGGGTCCCAGCGGAAACCATCCGATGAACCCGCCGCCGCCAACCGAGATCGAAGCGGACCAGCCGGGTCCTCCGCCGACGAAAGCGACGAGAGCCGGCGAATAGCTGACCGAGCGCATGGCGGGCCTGTCCGGGATCCAGCACCAGCGAGACGAGACCTGCGCCCAGCGGCCGTAGTGGTAGGGCGCCCAGCCCCACGGCTCGCTCGAGACCCATGTCCATCCCCACGGGTCCTGCCAGATCCAGTGACCGGAGCGGTAGGGGGCCCAGTCGGCCGCGACGGTCGTTGGAGACCACACCCATCCGTAGCTGGGCGCGTTTTCCCAGCGGCCGTACTCGTCGAGGTCGTCCACGCCGACGATGTCGGCGCTCACGTACTGGTACGAGCGCGTCCGGGTCTGGCGGTCTTCCCGCTGGCTGACCCAGCGGTCCCAGTCGTCGGGGCGCGAGAGCGAGACGATGTCGTAATGGGGGGAGTCGATTCCGTCGATGTCAATCGCTTCGCCGGCCTCGACGGGGATCTGTCCGCCGCCCGCCGCCACGGTCGCGCTGCCGCGCCGCACGGAGACGCGGGTATAGCCGTTGGCATCCACGTCCACGCGGTACTCGCCGGATCGGTCGAACGTCACGGCGGCGTTGGGCGTGTCGACCTCGAAGATCTCGTTGTCGGAGAGGCGCCGGATCAGGATCGAGGCGACCCCGGACTTCAGCGAGAACTGCTTGGTGTCGTCGGTCAGGTTGAGCGCAGCCAGGTCGGTGCGCGCGCCGATGCGGATGAAGTCTCCACCCTGGAGCTGAAGCTCCAGGCGGCTGCGGCTGCCGGTGTAGACCCGGTCGCCGAGCGTCATGGGGACGTTGCGGTCGGCGGGCTGCCAGTTGTCAGGGTCATCGCCTCGGGCGAAGGAGACCTCTCCCGAAAGCAAGGAGATCCGGGCGACGGTCTGATGGATCTCCCCGTACTCGTCGCGCCCCTGCCCCACGGCGAAGGGGGCGAAGAGGAGAACCGAAAGAACAGCCCAGAGAGGCCAAAGGGTCCTGGGTACGGGTTTCATGCTAAATCCTCCATGCAGTCAACAAAGGTGTGCAACTCTCGTTCCCGATTGACATTGCTCATTTGGGCGGATTATCGCCCGCCGCACAATGGGAAATTGTCTCTTTTTGAGGATTGATGTCCCCCGACTGAAGCGGCCGGGCGGCCATACACTTGACCGCGATGCGCGAGCCGCGCCGCGTCGGGGCGCCGCCTGAAAAACCGCTTCTCCTCTTCGACGGGGACTGCGGATTCTGCAAGCGGTGGGTCGAGCGATGGAAATCCCTGACGGGCGACCGCTTGGATTATGCCCCGTCGCAGGAGGCGGGCCCGCGTTTTCCCGAGATCTCCGCCGAAGAATTCCGCCGTTCGGTGCAGCTCGTCCTGCCCGACGGAAGAGTCTTCGAAGGAGCGGAGGCCGTCTTCGTCTCGCTCTCCTTCGCCCCCCGGCGCGGGTGGCTCCTGACGGCCTACCGCAGCGTCCCAGGGCTTGCGGCCGTCACGGAGTTTGCCTATGGCGTGATCGCGCGGCATCGCACGGCCGCTTCGGCCGTGACGAGCGCGTTGTGGGGAAAGATCGTCGAACGTCCAAGCTACCGCCTGTCGAACACGCTCTTCCTGCGCCTCCTCGGGCTCTGCTACCTCGCGGCATTCCTCTCGTTGTGGGTGCAGGTGGACGGGCTCATCGGATCCCGCGGAATCATGCCCGCCAGGGATCTCCTCGAGGCCGCGCGGTCGCAGCTCGGCGGGGAGCGCTGGACGGCCCTGCCGACCCTCTCCTGGTTGAACGCCGGCGACGGATTCCTCCACTTTCTCTGCGGCGCGGGAACCCTTGCCGCGCTCCTCGCCGCCGCCGGGCTCGTTCCGGCGCCCGCGCTCTTTCTCTGCTGGATCTCCTACCTCTCGCTCTCGAACGTCGGCCAGCCGTTCCTCGACTTCCAGTGGGACCTGCTGCTGCTCGAGACGGGTTTCCTCGGGATCTGGCTGGCGCCGGTTCGCCGCCTGCGCGTCGGGGCGGCCCTCGAGCCCTCGCCGGTGGTGCGGGCGCTCCTGCTCTGGCTCCTGTTTCGCCTGATGTTCTCCTCGGGATTCGTCAAACTCGCCAGCGGCGATCCGAACTGGCGAAACCTGACGGCGCTGGCCTATCACTATTGGACGCAACCCCTGCCGCCGTGGACGGCCTGGTTCGTTAGTCAATCCCCGATCTGGTTCCACAAATTCTCCTGTTTCGTGATGTACGCCGTGGAACTCGTCGCTCCCCTTCTCATCGTCGCCCCGCGGCGTTTGAGATTGATCGCCTGCGGCGCCATGGTGGGCCTCCAAGCAGTTATCGCCGCGACCGGCAATTACGCCTTCTTCAATCTGCTGACCGTCACCCTGTGCGTGCTCCTGCTGGACGACGCCGTGTTCCCGTCCCGGCTGCGCAAGCGGGCAGCCTCCGACCCGCTCGCCGCGCGGGGGCGCTGGCCGCGCGTCGTGCTCGCTCCGGTGGCTGCCGTCGTCCTGGTCGCGAGTCTTGTCGAATTCGCCGGCACCCTGCGCTTGCGGCTCTCCTGGCCGGGGCCCGCCATTTCAGCAGTGCGCGCCGCGATCCGGTTCCGTTCCGTCGGCAACTACGGCCTCTTCATGGTGATGACAACCTCGCGCCCGGAGATCCTCGTCGAAGGCAGCGAGGACGGCGCCGCCTGGCGGCCCTACGAGTTCCGATGGAAGCCCGGCGACGTGACGCGGCGGCCCCGTTTCGTCGCGCCTCACCAGCCGCGTCTGGACTGGCAGATGTGGTTCGTGGCGCTGGGCACCTGCGAAGAGAACCCGTGGTTCATCGCCTTCCTGGGACGGCTGCTCCAGGGCTCGCACGATGTCGAACGCCTGCTTCTGAAGAATCCCTTCCCGAACCACCCGCCGCGCTACATCCGCGCGGTCCTTTACGAATACCGCTTCACCGATTCCGCCGAGCGCCGCTCGACCGGCGCCTGGTGGAAGCGAGAAGAGAAAGGCCTCTACTGCCCCATCCTCTCCCGCGACATGCTCCGCTGACCCCCTCTCCCGGCGGGAGAGAGAAGGGTAAGGGGTCAACCGGCGCCGGATCCGGTGCTCAGGCCGGGCCCAAAAACCCGTCACCAGATCGTGCGGATCAAGGGGCTTGAGCGCATGATCTCGTTGCGAGTGACGAGCGGTAAGCCCTCCGCCCGGGCGGTCGCGCCAATGAGCCGATCCGCTGGATCCTTCGAGTAGTCATCTGGAAACTGAGCCGCCAGCGCGGCGATCTCCGCTGAGATCTCCCGCACTGCGGCCCCGGTTCCTTCGATGAACATCCGGACCGCAGATTCGATCGTGCCGGGCGCCCGCAGCCGGCCCTTCGCCAGGAGACCGGCGATCTCCCACAGCGTGATGGAGGCTACGGCGATTCCGCCGGAGGATCTCGCCCTGCGGATGGCGCTTCTCGCTTGCGCGGAAAGCCGCGAGGGCTCAGCGGAGAGCCAGATCAGAACGTGAGTGTCCAGGAGAATCAGCGGGCCTGCTCCCAGTCGGAGGACGGGACGACCGGCGCCTCGATATCACCCGTGATCTGGACGATACCCTTCAGGCAACCGAAGATATCCTCCCGCGGTTTCTCCGCCGGAACGATCCGGGCCACCGGTCGCCCTTTCTTCGTGATCAGCACACTCTCGCGCCGGGTCCGTACCTCTTCCATGACCCTCAGGCAGCGCGCCTTGAACTCCGACGCCGCCATCGTCCTCATGACCGCTCCAATAGAACCATGGTCATATCCTACTGGTCAGCCTACGATCTGTCAATCCCGGCCCCGGCTCCGAAACCTGGGCTTATGTTGACTCTTGGAGCAACTTGTCGCGTTGGGAGCACGTCTACCGAGACAGGGAGGCCCTGGCCGTCCAGCGACGACCAGGGCTTCGGATCGCTCGAGTGACCGGGACTACGGCTCGAAGAACGGACTGTCGCTCAAGTCGCGGCTGAGGAACGGGTGCTGATAGTAGTCGTCGTGGTCGCGGTCGAGCACCTTGTTCCGCAGCGGGAAGGTGACGAAGGGGAACATCACGTCGGCCGACTCGGGGTCCAGTGTCTCCAGGAGAGCTCCCGCGCCCGCTGTGCAGATGTGGAACTGGAATGCCCAGCAGTGGTGCAACGACTCGGGGCGTGCGATCCCCTCGTTGTGCGTGCTCTCCTGCAGGAGAATGGCTTCGGACATTCCCGCCCCGGCCTCCGGCGTTCCGAAATCGCGCGCGCCGCAGCCGGGGTCGGCGCCGAGGAACACGACCGACCACTGGGCGAAACCGGTGCCGAGCGTGTTCAGGTAGGCGGTCCCGCAGATGCCGGGGTCCTCGGCCGGGCCTTCGTAGTACACGTAGTAGCGTTTCTGCGACGGATCCGCGGTCCAGCCGCGCGCCTCGAGCTCGTCGGTGATGGCCGTGAAGGCGCCGTCCGGATCATTCGCGTAGTCCGCCGCCGTCCTGTTCCCGCGCACGAACGTGATGTCGAGGCGTGGCGTTCCGCGGTCCGAGTAGGTGTCGAGCCGGATGTGCCGGTTGGGAGTCTGTCCATCGAGCCACAGGTTCATGGCGGAAATCGCGCTCTCGATGACGCCGTTGGTGTCCAGGGTTTGGTCCACGCCGTCGGAGGGGACGAAGTAGATCGCGTGCGCCTGAGATCCAACGGCGAGGTCAGGAAGACGGTCCGCTGTCACCCTGCCGCGCGACGGCTTGCCGCCGTTCTTCCCGGTCGCAAACCCGAGCGTGCCGTGGTAGGCGAGCTGAGTGCTCGCAAAGTTCACGACCCGCGTACGGTACCGGCCGGGTAAGGGAAACGCCGCCTCCGCGGTTTCCGTCGCGTCGCCGTCACCGGCGAGCTGGCCATTAGTGCCGCTCCCGACCTGGATCCAGTTGCCGGTGACGGCGTCCTTTCGATCGATGAAGAGATCCAGGTCATAGGCGAGCGCCGCCCCGGCGTCCCACGAGATGGTCGCTGTGACCTTGACGGTGTTGAAATCCGAAAGCACCTGAAACTCCCGGATGTCGGCGCCGCCGGTGAGGCCCAAGGGATCGGGAGCTGGCGCCGTGCCGTCCCATTCCTCTCCTGGCTGGGAACGGCCGGCGCCGCCGTCGGCGGGCTTGACCCCAACCGGTACCGCGAACCGCGGGTCATAGAGCAGCTTTATCTTCGACAAGGCGGAGTCGTGCGCCTCGGCCACCGCCGAGAAAACGCCGAAAACCGCCAACAGGGCGAGAAACACACATTTGCGCATGAAGGTCCTCCTCATGGCCTCCTCTTTTAGCGTTCCGCAGTGGGACCGGGCAATGAGGGAGGGACCTCAAAAAAGCGCCTTGCGCGACCCCATTTAGACGCCGAAGCGGTCGGGGCGCCACTCGAGGCCGAGCTCGCCGGGCGGGGCCATGTAACCGATCAACGCCGAGGCGGCGACGACGGCGGGACTCGCGAGGTAACCCTCGCCGCCGACGCCCATGCGGTTCTGCCAGTTGCGGTTGAAGGACGTGATGGCGCGCTGACCTCGCGTCAAGGCGTCCGGCCCCTGTCCGAAGCAGGGGCCGCACCAGGACCGGCGGATCTGCCCGCCGGCAGCGCGGAAGACCTCGGCAATTGATTCGCCGCCGAGCCTCGGGTCGGGTCGCTCGATCTGGCGGCCGACTCCACCAGAGCCGGGGAAGATCGCGAAGTCGCGGGCGACCTTCTGGAAGCCCTGCTCGCGGGCCGCATAGAGGACGAGAGCCGCGGCCAGGAGATCGTCATAGCTGCCGTTGGTGCAGGAGCCGATCAGCGCCTTGTCGAACGTCAGGCGCTCGCGCGCCACCTCGTCGGCCGGGAAGGCGTTTCCGGGAGAGAAGGGCTTGGCGATCATCGGCGCGACGTCGGTGAGCGCGAACTCCTCGTCGATGTCGTATGTCGCCTCCGCTCCCGCCGCCACTCGCGGATAGGGAAGCTGACGGATTCCCTTTTCCCTGTACCACGCGTCGGTGATCTCGTCCTGCGCGAAGATGCCGTTCTGCGCCTCGCCTTCCGCCATCATGTTGGCGATCGTGTTGCGGTAGGCCACGGGGAGCTGGCGGTCCGCGTCCACGAACTCGACGGACATCCCCTGCGACTGCTTCGCGCCCCAGCGGCGCAGCAGCTCCAGGACGATGTCCTTGCCGCTGACCCAGGGCTGCAGGCTCCCGCGGAAGACGACGCGCCGCTGCCGCGCCAGCGTGAAATAGACGTAGCCGGTGGCCCAACCGAAGCCGAGGGTCGTCGAGCCCACGCCGAATCCGACGGCGCCGTAGGCGCCATAGGCGCGGCTGTGCGAATCGGCACCGGGAATGAATTGTCCCGGCAGGACGAGACCCTGCTCGGGAAAGTAGAAGTGGAAGATTCCGTCTCCGGGGGTCGCGTAGTAGGGCTTGCCGATGCCGTGCCGGCGCGCGAATTCCAAGCCGATGGAGGTCTGCTTCTCGTCCGCTTCCTTTCCGGTAAAAACGAAGTGGTCGTTGGCGATGGCCGCCTGCCTCGGGAAGATCGAGTTGCCGCCGGTGATCTGGTTGAACGTGTGGATGGCGAACGGCGCCGTCCCGTCGGAGGCCGGCAGCAGATCCGCAAAGACCCGGAGCGTCATGCCGGGACACACCCCGGCGTCCCTGTCCACGCGGTGGGCCCAGACGATCTGCTCGGTCGCCGTCATGCGCCGCGCTTTCTCCGGGTCCGGCCACCGGATCTCCGGTGCCCGCTCGACGGACTGACGGAGCTCTCTCCTGCCGACGGCGAAGATGCCCCCGCTTCGCCGGATCTCCTCTTCCTTCTCCGAGAGCGGGACGGGCTCGTAGCTCTTCCCTTGCGTTTCGTTTTTGAGGCGGCGCGTCAGCGTGTCGAAGGTCAGAACATCTCCGTCGCGCGCGTCCGCGACGGCTTCCGGGCTCTGGACGACGTGGAGGCCGAGGTTGAAGGCGTTGCGGCGGAAGATGTCCCCAATGTTGGCCCCGCAGACGACAACGAGCTCCAGGCCCGCCTCCTCGGCGACCCCCTTCAGGCCCGCCGGGCTCATCTCCCGCGAGGAGCCGATCGCGAAGCGGTCGCCCGCGATGAGAAACGTCTCGCCCCGATGGACCCTCTCGCGGAAGTCGGGCATGAGATAGCGGAAGGATCCCGCCTTCCAGCGCTCGTCGAGAGTCGCGAGGCTCTCAGAGACGCAATCGGTGGCGGGAGTGATCTGGTCGGTGTCGATCGCGTCGCGTTTCTTGCCGGGCGCGTTGGGGTCCCAGAAGATCAGAGCCTTGCCTCGGATCAGGCGCCCGCTCGCTCCGATCTCTCCGCCTGCGGAGAGACGCGGTAGATCCTCGACCGTCACTCCGGGTTTGAACCGCGCGGGCTCGATTCTGTGCATGTTTCGCTAGGCGATGAACTTCGCGATCGCGAAGGCGGCCGCCGCGGCGAGGCCTCCGACGACCGCGGTCTGCCAGGCGCTGCGCAGCGGCTTCTTCACGGTAAAACGGCCCTTGACGTAACCGAAGAGCAGAAGCGCCGCGAGCGTCACGATGATCGAGCCTTCGAGTGCCGTCATCATTCTTTGGAAGAAGAAGTAGGGAGCGAGTGGCACGAGCCCTCCGGCGACATAGGAAAGTGCGATGGTCAGGGCGCTCGTTCGGGCGCGCCGAGGATCCGGCTCCTCCAGGCCGAGCTCGAAGCGCATCATGAAATCGATCCAGCTCTTGCGGTTCTTGCTGATGGCGTGCGCGGCGTCGTGCGCGAGAGCGTCCGAAAGGCCGTAATGCTGGAACACCTCGGCGACCTCCCGCTTTTCTTCTTCAGGGATCTCCACCGTCTCGCGGATTTCTCTGGCGCGTTCCGAGGCGTAATGCTCCGCATCGGTGCGCGCGGCCAGATACCCTCCCAGGCCCATCGCGATCGAACCCGCGGCGATCTCCGCGAGGCCCGCCGTGATGACGACCCGGGTGGAATCGACCGCTCCGGAGAGTCCCGCGGCGAGTGCGAAGGGCACGGTCAGTCCATCCGACATCCCGATGACCACGTCCCGGATCGACGCGGAGGCCGTGAAGTGCTTTTCGACGTGCTGCGTCTGCGGCATTGCAGTTCCTTTCTCCGCGACTTTTCGGAGCAGCTTAGCGGAGCCCCTTCGCGAGGTAGAGGTCGTCCAGAATCCTACGGTAGGAATAGACGTAGGACTTACCGTCCGGCGTGATCACGATGGGCCCGACCTGTATGACACCGGCGAGGTCGGGAGGGGAGAGTTCCCTCCAGAGAGTCCGCCGTCCGGTCTCGAGGTCCACGAGAAAGACCCGCGCCGGCGCCTCCGACCGGCGGAACACGTAGAGAGAACGGCCATCAGCCGACCAACGGACCGGTAAATCCTCCGGAGCTATTCCGGGAATGAGCTGCGGTTTGCCCGGCCCGGTCGGATACAAAGCGACCTTGCGGTCCGGGCCTGTCGCGGCGATCCATTTCCCGTCGGGCGAAACCGCGTTGCCGCTCACGACGCTCACGCCTTCGGGCGTGACGGCCCGCGGCTGCCCGCTGGAGATCTCGCGGACGTAGAGCCGCGGGCCGCGACCTGGCTCGTTTCCCGAAACCAGAATTCGGGTGCCGTCCGGGAACCAGGACCCCCATTGACAACGAACATTCGCCGGCGACAGTAGTTTGGGTTCTCCCGCGCCTGTTGGAAGCAACAGAAGCTGGGTCGAGGCAACCTCAGACTCTGCAAGAACCCAGCGGCCGTCCGGCGAGAGTCCGAGGGACCGCCCGTGCCCAAGGAGCACAGCAGGAGATCCATTCGTTTTTCGGAGATAGATTCCATATCGGCCGGTTGTTGACGCGTTGGACTCCTCATCGAACAGGAGCGTTCCGCCGCCACTCGAGATGTCGCGCGGGTTAGACCAGTCGAGCCAGGTCAGATTTCTTTCGGCAGTCTCTCCGGGTGCGAGCCCAATCGTCTCCCGGCGACGGGTCGTTCGGACAAAGAGAGCTCGTCCGTCACGCGCGATGTCCTCGAGGCTTCCATCACCCGGAAACGCCCAGACCGTACGGACCCTTCCTGAAAGCGAAGTGGCCTGGAGGCGGGCGCCGGTGGACCAAACTTCTTCCCCTTGCAGCGACCACGAGAGGCCCGAGGTGGCGGGGGGTCCCTCCAGCCGCGGCTTCCCATCGGTATCGACGACCTTGACGACGGCCGTGTCATCTCCGCGTTGGGGATGGTCGAGGAAGGCGAGCAGCTTGCCGTCGGGCGAAAAGCGGACATGGCTCACCCAACCCGAGCTCTGATAGATCACTTTCCCGATCGGGTTCTCAAGCCGGCCGAGATTTCCGACCCGCCGCGCGACCGCCAACTTCGAGCCAACTGGCGACCAGTCCGCGTCCTGCACGTTCTCGAGGATCTCGCGGGGGGTACCGCCACCCAGAGCGACGCGCGCCAGCGTTCCCATCGACTCGAACCCGTAAACGTAGTGCCGCGCGAGCGAGAGAGCCATTTCTCCGGCCGACGAGATCGAGAGAACGTCGGCCGGCGGGAGTCCAAGGGATCTGGACTCGAGGCTGTCCGGGCGCGTCGAGAAAAGCTCCACGGGGTGCCCGTCCCAGGAAGCGCCGTACACGATCGTCTGGCCGTCGGGCGCAAACCGCGCGGAAAGGATGGCGCCTCGCTGGAAGGTCAGGCGCTGAAACGTCACGGAGGAATCGGGCTTCGTGTTTGCGGCGGCGCGGCCCAGAGCGATCCCCAGCGCCGCTCCGGCGACGAGGGCGAGAGCGGCTGGAAGAAGCCACGCGGAGCGGCGGAAGCGAACGGGTGCCAGGGCGACGGCGGGGCCGGCCCCCGAGGTCTCCGAAAGGTGGTCGCGAACGCTGCGTAGGTCCCGCGCCAGGTCCTTGGTGGACGCGTAGCGCTCTTCCGGGTCCTTGGCCAGGCAGCGTTCGACGATCCAGCGCACGGGCGCGGGCGCATTGGGATTCAACTGCCCGACCGGCTCCGGCTCCTCGCGGATGATCGCTGCGAGCGTCTCGGCACCGGTCTTGCGCTGAAAGGCCCGCCGGCCGGCCGCCATCTCGTAAAGGATCGAGCCAAACGCGAACTGGTCCGAGCGGAAGTCCATGCTTCCTCCGCTCGCCTGCTCCGGAGACATATATCCGACGGTTCCGAGGATGGTTCCCGGCTGGGTCGCGGGGGCCGCCATCGTGGGAAGCGCGGAGAGGTCCTCCGTGCCCGATAACGGCTCGACGAGCTTGGCCAGGCCGAAGTCCAGGATCTTGACATAGCCGTCTCTGGAGACCATCAGGTTCTCAGGCTTCAAGTCCCTGTGAACGATTCCCGCCGCATGGGCCTTGGCCAGGCCTTCGGCGATCTGGACACCGATCTCGAGCAGCTTCCTCACGGGCAGCGGCTCAGAGAGGATCAGCTCTCGAAGGGTCTTTCCCTCCACCATCTCCATCGCCACATAGATCGTCGAGTCGGATGACCCGATGTCGTAAACCGTGACGATGTTGGGGTGGTTCAAGGCGGAGGCGGAGCGCGCCTCCGCTTCGAAACGGCGCCGTCTCTCCGGGTCGCTGGACACTTCTGCGGGGAGGACCTTCAAAGCGACATCGCGCCCGAGCTTCGTGTCGCGAGCCCGATACACCTCGCCCATCCCGCCCGCGCCAAGGAGCGAGGACACCTCGTAGGGACCAAGACGCGAGCCGGGTGAGATCTGCATGACGAGCCAGGGCGATTCTAATCTCGCCCTGGCCCCGGAAGACGCGGGCTTGAACCGCCGCGCGAAGCTCGTCGTGTAGACCGTCCGCGTCTAGCTAGGCACAGCGATTGCTCCTTGGCCCTCTGGAAAGGAGTGAGAGTGATGAAGAAGTGTCTATGGAATCTTGCCGGGGCCGTGTCCGGCTTCCTTTTGCTGGCGGCGCTGGCATTGGCCTGCCGGCCCAACCAGACAGTCGAGCGTCAGACGGACGACGCCGGCATCAAGACCTCGATCAAGGCGAAGCTCGCCGCCGACGTGCGGTTCTCGACGCTGACTGCCGTCTCCGTGGACGTGACCAACGGCATCGTGACGCTCGCGGGGCCCGTTCACAGCAGCGAGGAAAAGCAGAAGATCGAAGAGGTCGCCCGCGCGGTCAAGGGCGTGGCCGGTGTGACGAACAACCTTCAGATCGAGCCGTCAACCAGCGTGACTCCTGCTGCCGCAGGGACTCCTGCCGCTCCTGCGGCGCTGCCGGTGACGCCTCTGGCGAACGCAACGCCTGTCTCGATGACGCCGCCCGCCCCCGTCGTGACGCGCTAGCTAGCCGTCGCTCCGCGCCTGCGCGGGATCTGCGCCTGCGGGCGCACCGGCGAGCGACTCGGCCGGATGCGGCCTCGATCCGTCGCTTCCGCTCGCTCAGGACCTGCTGGCGCACCGGCGAGCGGCTCGCCCGGATGCGGGCTCGGCCGCTCGCCTGGTCCCTCGCTCGCTCCCGCTCCCGCAGCGCTAGGCTCCTCCCTTCTGGGAGACTCCTCGCGCTGCGACCGAAGCGAGGCTCGATCGCTCGCCTGATCTCGCGCAAGCGCTGCTTAGGATGCCTTGCCGGGCACTTTGACGGTGTGCATTCGTTTGGCGCCGGGAGTCGCCTCGCGCCGGGAACCGTAGAAATGACGCGAGTGGACACGCGTGAATTCGGCGCCGAGCAGCGTGATCAGCGACGTGTAATAGACCCAGAGGACGATGATCACCACGGATCCGGCGGCCCCGTAGGTCGAGGCGATCGTGGTGTGCCCGAGGTAAAAACCGATGAGAAATTTCCCGATTGAAAAGAGGGCGGAAGTGACGACGGAGCCAAGCCACACGTCGCGCCAGGGGATCTCGACGTCCGGAAGAATCCGATAGGTCAGAGCGAAGAGGAGACTGAACAGAACGAAGGAGAAGAGCACGTCGAGTGCCTGCAGCAGCCCCGCCGGCACGGCGAGCCGCTCCTGCATGTAGTCCCGCAGGGAACTCACCGCTGCCGAGAGAGCGAGAGAAACCAGGAGCAGAAAGCCGATTGCCAGCACCAGGGCGAAAGAGAGGAGGCGCTTCGTCAGCAGCGTGCGGATGAGGTGACCGCGCCTCGGAGTGACCTCCCAGACCACGTTCAAGGCCGACTGCATCTGGATGAACACCGCCGTGGCACCGAAGATCAGCGTGAGGATTCCGAGGATTCCCGCGAGCCCTCCTGTCACCGTGCCCGCCGCCTTGTCCAGGATTCCCTGGATCGCCTGGCCCGCATCCGTGCCGATGAGCTGTTCGAACTCGCGGACCACCTGGCTCCGGACTCTCTCCCGCCCGAAGAACGCGCCGGAGATCGAGCTGACGACGACCAGGACCGGCGCGAGAGAAAACAGGGTGTAGAAGGCCAGAGCCGCGCTTTGTGTCCACGCATCGTGGGCGTCCCAGCTCGAAAGCGTCTCGGTGACGACTTTGCGCCAGAGCTTGAACTTGGCCATGAGAATCGTCGGGAGTTCAGTGCCGCGAGAAAAGGGACGTCGGATTCCGCTCGAGTTCAACTCCGGACACTGAACTCCCGACACTTCCTGGAGTTCAGCAAGCGATGTGCCACAGGAATCGGCGTTTGCCGGTTCCTTACCAGATCAGGCAGCGCTCCGGGCGCACCATCGGGTCTCCGGCTTTGCAGCCGAACGCCGCGGCGAACTCGGGAATGTTCGAAGGCGCCCCGATCGCCCGGAAGCGGCCGAGCGGGTGGGGGTTCGTGTTGGTCTGCAAACGCTCGAACTCGGGACGGGCGTTTATCGCCCAGACCCTGGCCCAGTTCAAGAAGAGGCGCTGCTCCGGAGTGAACCCGTCGATCGCGGGCGGCCGCGGCTTCCCTTCGAGGCTCTTCTCGAAAGCCTTGTAGGCGATGGTCAGGCCGCCCAGATCCGCGATGGACTCGCCGAGCACGAGCTTGCCGTTCTGGTGCAGATCTGCCTCGACGACGTACGCGTCGAACTGCTTCTCGACGCAGTTGGCGCGTTCCTGGTAGTTCTTCAGGTCTTCCGCCGTCCACCAGTTCTTCAGGTTTCCCTGCGCATCGAACTTGCGTCCCTGGTCGTCGAAGCCGTGCGTCATTTCGTGGCCGATCACGGCCCCGATCCCGCCGTAGTTGACGGCATCGTCCGCGGCGGCGTCGAAGAACGGCGGCTCGAGGATGCCCGCGGGGAAAACGATCTCGTTTCGCGACGGGTTGTAGTAGGCGTTGACCGTCGGCGGCGTCATGCCCCATTCCGTGCGGTCCACGGGCTTGCCGATCTTGTCCATGTCCCGGCGGTGCTCGTAAAGCGCGCCGTTCATGACGTTGACGACGTGCGCGCCCCGCTCGACTTTGTAGGGAGAATAGTCGCGCCACTTGTCGGGATAACCGATCTTGGGCGTGAAGGCGTCGAGCTTGGCGAGGGCCGCCTTGCGCGTCTCGGGTCCCATCCAGGGGAGCGCGGCGAGGTCCTCGCGCAGGGCGGCGATCAGGTTCCTGACCATCTGGTCGGCGCGGGCCTTGGCCTCCGGCGGAAAGTTCTCGGCGACGTAGAGCCTGCCGAGCGCGAACCCGAGGTTCCGGTCGGCGGACTGGGCGCACCGCTTCCAGCGCGGCTGGATCTCCTTGGTCCCTTCCAGCGTGCGCTGGTAGAAGTTGAAGTTCTCTTCGACGAATTTCGAAGACAGGTTGGGCGCGGCCGAACGGACGAGGTGCCAGCGCAGGTAGGTCTTCCAGTCCGGGAGCGGCACGCTCGTCAGGTTCTTGTCCAGCGTCTCGAAAAACTTCGGCTGGCCGAGGTTGATGGCGGTGATCGCCGGTGCGCCCAGATCGTGGAAATAGGCTTCCCAGGAGAAGTTGGGCGTCAGAGTCTTCAGCTCCGCCGGCGCCATCCGGTGATACGTCGCGTCGGGGTCGCGTCTCTCGACCCGCGTCATCGACGCCTGGGCGAGCGCCGTCTCGATTTTCAGCACGGCCTTTGCCTGCGCGGCGGCCCTGTCCGGATCGTCTCCGAGGAGCGTCAACATCTTCGCGACGTGTTCGACGTATTTGGCACGGAGTTCCTTGGACTTGTCGTCGGTCTTCGTGTAGTAGTCGCGATCGGGCAGACCCAGGCCGCCCTGGAAGGCTCCCGCGATCACTTCGCTCGAGTTCTTGCGGTCCTGCTGCGAGCCGAAACCGAAGAGCGCGCCGACCCCGTGGGTCTGCAGGCTGGCCAGCTCTGCTCGCAGATCGGAGAGGTTCTGAATCTTCTCGATGCGCGCCAGTTCCGGCGCGAGCGGTTTCGCGCCGGCGGCTTCGATCGCCGTCTCATCCATGCAGCTCGTGTAGAAGTCCCCGATCTTCTGCTCCTCCGAGCCGGGCGCGGCCTTTTCCTTGGCGAGCCTTTCCAGGATCTTCCGCATCGCGGCGCGGTTTCGCTCCGCGAGCTCGGAAAAAGTGCCCCAGCTCGGATACTCGGGCGGGATCGGATTCTTTTTCAGCCAGCCTCCATTGGCGAACTGGTAGTAGTCCTGACAGGCCTTGGCCGAGAGAGTCATATCCGCGGGATCGAGTCCGTGCCCGTCCGAGGAGGACGGCGCTGATGCGGCTGGCGTGGCGGAAGCGGCCGGGTTGGATTGGGCGAGTACGGCGCCGATCGGTCCGGCCGCGATCAGAGCAAGGGAGAATGAAAAGCCGCGACCATGGATCCAAAATGAGGCGCGAAGAAGACTCACGCATTTCCTCCTTCGATTTCGAAGGGAAGCATATAGCCCGGACCGTGTCGCGTCCGCGCGGACAACGCGAGGCCGCACGCTCGCCGAGAGCTGTCTCGATCCAGGGGCGGGAGCCCTCCGACCGGGCTGCGGGAAGTTACTTCGAGACCAGGCGTCGCGGGAAACTGCCGGGACGCGAACGAATACCGGCGCCGCCGCCCCGCGAGTCGGGGCCCTCGACGGGACTCGCTTCGGGATCGGCCGGGAGCCTTGCCGCGGCGAAGGAGGCTTCGCGGTTGACCCTCTCGAGGAGGCCTTCGAGGATCTTCAGAACGGCCATGACTTCCACCGGACCATCGGTGGCCCGGCAGGTGAAGGAGACGGAGGCGTGGTCCATATCCAGCCGGAATCGGCTGAGTTTCGGAGCGGTCGCGACGACGGTCCGATAAGCCCCGGCCCAGTGGGCATCAACCTGGCCTACGAGCCTTACCGAGTAGCGCTCGAACAACGGCCCGACTTTCTCCCAGCCGAGCCCGGCTTCGGGCAGGCTGACATCGTAGGGAACTGGACCGGCGGTTTCACGGAGTTTTCCTGCGTACAATTGGACCTCTCGAATGTTTTTGTGACTTCGTTTGACGATTAAGGCAAAGATGGGGCCAGAATCCAAGTCATTGATAGATAGACTGATTTCCGGCGGGGCTGACCCTCAAGATCAAATAATTGTCCATCCCGAACGCTGTGTACGCCGAACCATGTCGCAGAGGCTAACCGAAGAATGGGATCCGGCCGGCTCGTGCGGCGCGGAGGACGTTTTGGTCCCCGCGCGCCAACGAGCCCTTCCAATCGGCGTCATCCCTTTTCTTTCTCCTTCCGCCCGGCGGGCGGCCCCTGCGACTGGGCCCGGGGCTGAGCGGGCGGCGCCTCACGTGGTTTCGCCACAGCGGCCGGCGGCGGAGCGGCGTGGGCCCTGGAAGCCTCAGCCCGCGCGGTGGGAGCCGGCCCTCTCTCGTGCTTGATCGCTGGAGGATTCTCGGTCCGCCTCTCGACCACTCGAGGTGCAGCTGCCGAGGGTGCTCTCTCCCGGTGGATTTCCTTCGGGGCCGGTGCGGTTGCGGCAAAGGACCGCTTCTCGACACTCGCATGCGGTCTTGAGGTCGTGAGCTCTCGCCTTTGAACTTCCCGAGCTGACCGCTCTCGCGCGGTCGCCGCTTTCGCATGCGCAGATGGCGCCTTGCGCGGCGCCTTCACGGCTCTCTCCGCGCCCGCCTTCCCGCCGGAGGGTTTCTCGATCACGGCGCGCGTAGGCCGTCTCGATTTCACTGCCGATCTCGCAGTCGCCTCTTTCATGCTCTTGCCCGATGGCGCGGCGCGCCGGGCGACTCTCGGATTGGAGGGTTTCTCCCGTGTCGCGGCGATTGCGCGTTCGTGTGCCGGCGCCACGATGCGGATCCTCTTGCCGGACGCGGCTCCGGCCGCGGCGATTGTCGAAACCCTCAGCTTTTGCGAGCTCAAGCTCGCGCGGTGCAGCGTCTTGCCCGTCACGCGTTGGACAAAGCTCGGGGTCGGGCCCGACGCGCGCACGATGCCGCCCGACACGGAAAAGCGCGTTACCTTGTTTGCGCTTGTGAGAATGCCCGCGTTTTGCTGGACGGGAACCCGGGCCGACGAGACTGTTGTCCCGACAAAACTGTTGACCGGAACGAACACGTATTGGTTCTGCGGGACGACGATCGGGCTGCCGGCGTATCCGGCCAGCGTGATGTCGAAGCTCGGCGGCAGGCAGGCCCAGCCGATGTAAGAGTCCGTGTAGGCCCAGGTCACCCACGCCGGGCCCCAGACGTATCCCGGAACCCAGGACCACCCGTAGGAATCGATCCACACCCATGTTCCGTAATGGAAGGGATCTGCTCCGAACGGATCATAGGAAACCCACGTCCATCCGTACTCGGTGTAGGCCCATTCACCGTCCAGGTAGGGCTGCCAGCCCGCCGCGACGACGGTCGGGCACCACACTTCTCCATAGCCCGAGGTGTGGACCCAGCGCCCATAGGGAGCCAGCTCCTGATGAAAGTAGGAAATGCTCACGCTCCACGTCGCGGACGCGGGGCGTGGGGCGAGAAATGCCAGCGTGCCCGCGAAGAGAATCGCGGCAACGGCCTTGTATCTCATGGCGCCTCCTTTCGACCCTCCAGGGAGGGGCCAACGCCCCTTCCTGGAGAGGTCCCCGCACTCCTAATCTCGATCCGCCTTCTTGGTGCGGCGAAGCTCCGTCACCCACATCTTCCCGTCCTTCTGGACGAAGTCGAAGTGAATCTTGTCGCCTTCTCGAAGCTCATTCGGCGTCAACCCGCTCTTGAACTTTGTCGTGTTGTCCCAAAAGAGTGTCCACTGGTCTCCCTTTTCGCCCTGGATGACCATGGATCTCTCGACGTTGCCGAGCTTCTCGCCCTGCACCTCCACCGACTTCTCGACTGTTTGGATGCTGACGATCTTTCCTTCATGCGGCCTCTTCTCGGCGTAGCCTGAAGAGGACACCAGGAGAATCGCGATGGCGGCCGCGGAGACGGCCAGTATTTTTCTCATAGCTTTCACCTCCAGAACAAGAAGGGGCAAGAACCGGGCCAAAAAAAGGGTGCGGTGAGCGGTCGAGCCCGGATCGGAAGAGGCGCGGACCTATTCTCCTTCGACGGCTTCGAATCGTCCGAGGATGCCGGACCAGGCGGAAACGGGAATAGGCGCGTCGCTGATCTCCTGGCACACGACGTGTCCGTCGCGGCAAAGGAAGTGCGGTTCGACTCTGGGAAACGGGACGCGCCGGCCGTCCGAGGAGCTCTTCCTCCACACCATCGTGCTGACTCGCCGGGCGCCACAGCCGCGGCAGGGCTCGACGAGCACGAACGGTGGAGCCCCGATCGGAATATCCTCCTGCGCCGCTCTCCGTGCGCGCCAGGCCGCGATGTCGTGGACGTCGCCCATGGGGTCCCTCCACGGTCTATGCTGCGGACGCGGACGGACAAAAGAGGTCCGAGCGGACGGGTGTAAGATAAACGCCGACCTCCTTCAGGACTGCCCCTCCAGAATCCCTTCGGAGTCCAGCTCGAGGCGAAGACTTTTTTCGGCGGAGACGAATATGCAGCAGCCTCGAAAGAACTGGTTGAACATCCTCTTTCTGTCCCTGACTCCCGTCATCGGTGTGCTGGGAACGGCCGCCTACGCGCTCGTTTACGGCGTCCGGTGGTGGGAGCCTGTCCTCTTCCTCACGCTCTTCGGGCTTGTGAGCTTCTCGGTGACGGCGGGCTACCACCGCTGTTTCGCGCACAAGAGCTATGTTTCCCATCCCGCGCTTCAGGCCTGCTACCTTTTCCTGGGATCGATGGCTCTCCAGAACTCGGCCCTCAAGTGGTCCTCCGATCACCGCGACCACCACCGATACGTGGACAAGGACTGGGACCCGTACAGCATCAAGCGTGGAGGACTGTGGGCCCACGTCCTGTGGCTCTTCTACGCGGAGCCGGCCGAGCGCACCTACGAGAATGTTCCCGACCTGCAGGCCAACCGGCTGGTTCGGTGGCAATACCGCTGGAACAACTGGATCGGCATCGTCGCCGGCCTCGGGATCCCGACTCTCGTGGGCGCGTTCTTCGGGCGCCCTCTCGGGGGACTTCTCTGGGGAGGATTCCTGCGCATCGTCGTCATCCACCACACGACCTTCATGGTCAATTCAGTGGCGCATCTCTGGGGCTCCCGACCCTACACGGAGGAGAATTCCGCGCGGGACAACGGGCTGCTCGCCTTCGTTACCAACGGCGAGGGCTACCACAACTTTCATCACAAGTTTCCTTCCGACTTTCGCAACGGCGTGCGGTGGTACCAGTGGGACCCGACGAAATGGCTCATCGCGGTCTTGAGTTTCGCCAGACTGGCGCGGGATCTTCGGAAGACCCCGAAGGCGCTGATCGAGACCTCGCGGCTGCGGATGAAACTCGGCAAGGCCGAAGCGCGGCTGGCAAAGGCGCCGGCGGGCCTCGCGGCGGAGATCCGGCCGCATATGGAGAGGGCGCGTCACGCACTCGACCGGGCCGTGGAAGCCTGGCACACGGTGGACGCGAAGCGCCGCGAGATGGTGGCCCGCGGGCGCTTGGCGTCCTCGGACCTCGCCCGAGCCTGGAAGAAGGATCTTCGGGAATCGAGGGCTTCTCTCGCGGCCGCGCGCCGCGAATGGCTTCGCGCCGCGCGGATGCTCTCGCGGCTGCCCGAGCAGGCCTGACCGCGCCGTGTCGTGATACTCTAGAGGCCTCCGATCCCCTCCGACGGACCCCTTCAGTCAATCCGTGACCGCCCGTCGTCGGCATCGGCGAGAAAGCGAGTCCGGTCATGGATCACGCCCTGAATTTCACCATCGTGCTCTCCCGCCAGCCCGCCGTGGAGAAGGTGCCCGGCCTCATCTCGTTTCAGGTGGACGGGTCGGCAGGGACCAGAGCTCCGACCAGGTCGGGCAACCTGACCGATGCGGCGCTCCGCGGCCGGCTCGCCTATTTCGACGCGCATTCGGCCAACGAGATCGCGGCGGTGAGGCAGGCGCTCTCGGTCGAGAGCGGGCAGGCAACGGTGTACGAAAGCTGGCCGGCGCTCGAGGGCTGCCTTCGCTTCTGGTACGGCTTCATCGGATCGGTCATCCGCCCGATCGAATCGACTTGCGAGTCGTGCGGGAAGGCGAATCGGGAAAGCGTCGGGGGAAGCGTCGGCGAGTCGTTCCTTCGGCGCTGCGGCTGTGGTCATGTTTCCCGCATCACCGTGCCCAACCGTCAGCCGGCGGCCGTCCCACCGCGCTGACCTTCGCGCAAAAAAAAGGGGACCGCAAGGTCCCCCGATGAATCCGGCTTCTGTCTCCTCAGTAGCGCGGGCGTCCGCCTCCGGAGCCTTCGTTGCGCGGCCGAGCCTCGTTGACGGTCAGCGACCGTCCGCCGAAGTCCGTGCCGTTGAGCGCCATGGCCTGTTTTGCCTTTTCGTCGTCGCTGAACTCC
>WNFV01004892.1_pt1 | contig 32698 bp, 35 predicted proteins | sample 5400101 | NCBI WGS metagenome assembly WNFV01 (sample SAMN13153361, study PRJNA577476) | soil metagenome | isolation source: 115 cm soil or saprolite under grassland replicate 1 | place: USA:California | collected 2016-06-15 | reverse complement strand
AACACCAGGCGTGCCATCGATTTCCATGAGGGCGACAAGATTGATGAAAAGGCGTTGAAGGCGCTCATTCGCGCCGCCGTGGCACTGAACACGTCCTCAGCCGCCCAGCGGCCGGGGACGAGAGCATAGACGACCGAGAAGAATTTGAGGCGAAGTGGGGGTGAGCCCAGGGGGCAGGGGCCGCCCACGTGAACGGAGCTCCAACCGGGACCGAGCCCGGGGACGAGGTGTTCGCAGGCATGCGGCAGATCCCTTCATCCGCCAAGTTTGCGGTGCGCGGCCATGAATTTTTTGACGCGCGTTGGATCAACTGCCCGCGACCAGTTGCCATCCTCTTTGAATTCAGAACCGACAATGAATCCGTCGGCAGCAGAGAAAAAATTTGCCAGAGTTTTCGCGGTGACACCGGACCCAAGATAAACAGGTAGTCCGCAGTGCTTTTTTGCAGAGGCCACATCCGCGGTTTGCGGCGCATCGCCGGTGACCACGCCAGTGACAATCACGGCATCGCCACGCATGAACTCCACTGCGTGCGCCGTTTCGCCAATGTCCACATCCGCGGTAATCGCATGCGAACTGTGCTTTTTCTTGACGTCCGCCCAAACTTGAACCCGCTCCGCCCCGATGCGACGGCGATACCGGAGCAATTCGGCGGCGGAGGATTGAATCAATCCTTCGTCCGCTACGTGCGCAAATGCGAAGCCTTCGGCGCGAATGAAATCCAGACCGGCGGCGTGCGCGACCGCGAGCGCCTCGGTGTTGGCCGCCGCAAGAATTTGGATGCCGCACGGAAGTTTGCTGGTCTCCTTGATCTTTCGCGAAATGATGGCCATCGCCGCGACGATTTCCGGCCCGACGCCACCTCGGAGATACGGCGTGTCGTGCATGTTTTCGAGTATCAATCCGTGGACGCCGGCGTCGCGATAAGTGTCCGCTTCCGCAACCGCTCTCGCTTCGATGACCTTCACATCCATCCGATTCGCGGGAGCCCCGGGCAGCGCTTCGAGATGGATCATCGCGATCACCGGTTTGTGAATTGGAAAGAGCGGATTCATTTTTGGCATGGTCAAATCATAACGCCGGATGTTTGCGAGGCGAGTGAGCGTGAGCTTGGGAGGGATGCCTCACCGCCGCGCCGGACCCGGATCAGGCCAATCGTAAGGGAAAGCCGGACGCGGGCCAGAGTGGGGGAACGCACCGCGCCAGACCCGGGCGGAAAGCTAGACGCGCGCGAGAAGGCGGCGGGCCCGCTCGGCGTCGATCGCGGCCACGAGGAGCGTGACCGCGCCGGCATTGCCGACACTGAACGGGTGCACGGACTGGACGAGCTGGCCGCGCATGACGGTGGGGATGCCGTCGCCGTCGAGGAGCGCCTGGACCACCAGGGCTTCGGCCTGATCGCGGCAGCGGCGCACCTCGACCAGGCCCGAGGGTGGCTCGGGCGCGGGGGGCGACTTCGGAAACGGTATGACCTTGCCCCGGCGTCTCATTGCTGTGATTTATACCATTCGTAGATGTCTTCGCCAGTGGTGAACCATACGCCCTTTTTCTTCCGCATGTAATCGCACACCGCCTCGAAGTACTTGATCCGGTGCGGCACGCCCGAGATGTACGGGTGCACGGCGAGGGCCATCACTCGCGGATTCTTGGCCCCCTCGGCGTAGAGGCGGTCGAACTGGTCCTTGGCCCGCTGCAGCCACTCGGACGACGTGTGGTGCTGGATCACCATCATGGGGATGTCGTTCAGCTCGATGGAGTACGGCACCGAGACGAGCGGGCCCGCCGTGGTGCGGATCGGATACGGCTGGTCGTCGTTGACCCAGTCGGAGACGTATTCGATGCCCTCCTCGGCGAGATAGTCGAGGGTCTCCCAGGTTTCGGTGAGGCCCGGTCCCAGCCAGCCCTTGGGCTTCTTGCCTGTGAACGTCTTGAGCATCTCGATCGACTGGCGTATGGCTGCGCGCTGGTCCGGCAGGAGGTGCATGGCACCCTGGATCACGCCGTGGGCCATGAACTCCCATCCCGCGTCGAGCATGGCCTGCGCCACCCGCGTGTAGGACTCGACCACGTGGGCGTTGATCGTCGTGGTCGCGCGGATCTTGCGCTTCTCGAGGGCATCGAGCAGGCGCCAGAAGCCCACGCGCATCCCGTAGTCGTGCCACGCCCAGTTGGGCACGTCGGGCACCGTGGCCACGCCCTGCGGCGCGGTCAGGTACTGACGGGCCATCGGCTTCTCGATGTCCCACTCCTCGATGTTCACGATGGTCCACACCGCGATGCGCGCGCCCTTGGGCAGCTTCCAGGGGCGGCGATCCACGACGGGCGAGTAGTCGAATCTGTCGCGCGGCAATTTCACTGCGTCCTCCTTCACGGGCGCTTCCGGACCGCGGCGGCTGGCCCCGGCTCCCGGCGACCTAGAGACTGGCGACCTAGAGACTGGCGACCTAGAGACTACCATCGCCAGGGCATTGAGAGTAGAATCCCCGCCGATGGTCAAGCCCGCCGGCATCGACGTCCACGCGCACTTTTTTCCGGAGAGCTTCATCCGCGTGATCGAAGAGGCCGGCGCCTCTTTCGGCGCGAGCGTGGACCGCTCGAATCCGAAGGGCCCCGTGCTCGTGGTGGGGGGTTCCCGCACCGCGCCGCTCGACGCGCGCTACTGGGATCTCGGTCTCCGCATCCGGGCCATGAATCGCCAGGGGGTGGCCGTGCAGGCGCTCTCTCTCACCGCACCCATGGTGTACTGGGCCGACGGCGCCACCGGCACGCGCCTGGCCGCCGCGTGGAACGATGGGGCGAGCGCGGCGCACGTGGCGCACCCCGATCGCTTCGTGGGCTGCGCCATGGTGCCGCTTCAAGATGGCCCACGCGCGCTCGCCGAGCTGGAGCGCGCGGCCAGGCTGCCCGGCATCCGCGGCATCTACATGGGCACCAACGTGGGCGGCCGCGAGCTCTCCGACCCGGAGTTCTTTCCCATTTTCGAGCGCGCGGGCGCGCTCGGACTGCCCGTGCTCCTGCATCCCCTCCGGGTGATCGGCGCGGAGCGGCTCGCCCCCTATTACCTCAACAATTTCCTCGGCAATCCGTTCGACACCGCCATCGCCGCCGCGCATCTGGTGTTCGGGGGCGTGCTCGACCGGCTACCCAAGCTCACCGTCTGCCTGCCCCATGCGGGCGGCGCCTTGCCCTATCTGCACGGGCGACTGCGTCACGGACAGGGCGTGAGGCCGGAGACGAAGGGAGTGGCGAAAAAATCCTTCAGCACCTATCTCCGCCGCTTCACCTACGACATCATCAGCCACGACGCGCCGGCCCTCCGCTATCTCGTCGCCACCGTGGGGGCGGATCGGGTGATGCTCGGCACGGACTTCTGTTTCGACATGGGTCTCGAGCGCCCGCTGGCCATCATCCAGGCCAAGGCGACCGGACTCAGCCGCAAGGACCAGGAGTGCGTCGTCCGGAGCAACGCCGCCCGCATGTTGCATCTGGAGTGAGGACGGCGTGCGGCCGGACTTCTGGGTAGTCCAGACTTTCAACGGCCTCTCCTACGGCGCGCTCCTCTTTCTCCTCGCGAGCGGCCTGTCCCTCATCTTCGGCGTCATGCGCATCGTCAACATGGCCCACGGTTCCTACTTCATGCTGGGCGGCTATCTCGGCCTGACCGTGGCCCTGCGCACCCGGAGCTTCGCCATGTCCGTGGTGGCCGCCACCATCGCCATTGCTCTGATCGGCATGGCCATGGAGCGCTTCTTCCTTCGTCGCCTGCGTGGGCAGGACCTGGCTCAGGTGCTCATGACCATCGGCTTCGCGCTGATCTTCCAGGATCTGGCGCTCCTGATCTGGGGCGGCGATCCCTATAACCTGCCCGTGCCCGCCGTGCTCTCCGGCGGCCTGCGCGTGGGCGGCGCGGTGTTTCCCATCTATCGCATCTTCATCGTGGGGGTGGCCGTCGCGGTGGGGCTGGGGCTCTGGCTCTTGCTGGACCGCACACGGGCCGGCGCCATGATCCGCGCCGCCGTCGACGACGGTGAGATGGCGCAGGGCGTGGGGATCAATGTGCCGCGCATCTCGCTGGCCGTCTTCGGCCTGGGCGCCGCCCTGGCCGCCCTCGGCGGTGTCATCGGCGCGGGCTTCCTCGGCGTGTATCCGGGGGCCGACTTCGAGGTGCTCCCGTACGCCTTCGTGGTGGTCATCGTGGGCGGCCTGGGAAGCCTGCCCGGGGCAATGGCGGGCAGCCTGCTCGTCGGCCTGCTCGACAATTTCGGGAAGGCGCTCTTCCCGGAGCTGGCCTACTTCACGCTCTTCGCGCCCATGGCGCTCATCCTCGCCATTCGCCCCACCGGGCTCTTCGGCCGGGTCTGATGCCCCCGGCGCGCTCGAACTCGTGATCCGACGGCGGGCTCTCACCGCCGCCACCATCATCGGGGTGCTGGCCGCCCTCGGGCCGGTGCTGCCCGCCTATCCGCTCACCCTCCTCACCCAGGCGCTCATCTTCGGCATTCTCGCCATGAGCCTCGACGTGCTCCTCGGCTACACGGGACTGCCCTCGCTGGGCCAGGCCGCGTACTTCGGCGTGGCGGCCTATGCGGTCGCCCTCCTCGCCACCGAGCGGCAGGTCGGACTCCTCGGCTGCGCGGCGGCGGGCATCGCCCTCGCCGCGGTCACCGCGGCTGTGTTCGGGGTGGTGGCCATCCGCGCCCGCGGCACCTATTTCCTCATGATCACGCTTGCCCTCGGCATGGTGGTGTGGGGGCTCGCCTTCCGGTGGGTGTCGCTGACCAAGGGAGACAACGGCGTATCCGGAGTGCCGCGGCCCGAGCTCGGTGCGCTGAGCCTGAGCGCGCCGCTGCCGTTCTTCTACTTCACCCTGGTGACGGCGGCCGTGTCGTGGACGCTCCTGGGACTGCTCGTGATGTCGCCCTTCGGGCTCGGGCTCAAGGGCATTCGCGGCAGCGAGTCGCGCATGGAGGCCCTCGGCTACAACGTGTGGCTCCACAAGTATCTCGCCTTCGTGATCGCGGGCGTCTTCGCGGGGGTGGCCGGCGTGCTCTGGGCTTACTACAACGGCTTCGTCGGCCCCACCGACGTGCAGCTCGTGACGTCGGTCGAAGCGCTCCTCATGACCGCGCTCGGCGGCCCCGGCACCCTGATCGGGCCCGTGCTCGGCGCGGGTATCATCGTGTTCCTCAAGAACTTCGTGAGCGTGTACACCAAGCGCTGGCTCCTCATCCTGGGCGCCGTCTACATCGGCGTCATCCTTTTTGCCCCGCACGGCGTGGTGGGCGCACTTCGCCGCCAGCGGCGCTGAGACCTGGAGGCCTACATGCGTGCCCGAGTCATGCCATTGATCGCGATGATGACACTCGTCCTCGCCGGCACGGTGCCCGGCTCCGTCCGGGCCCAGAGCGGCCCCATCAAGATCGGGCTGCTCGCGCCGCTCACCGGCGCCGCCTCCGCGCTCGGCAAGGACATGCTGGCCGGCACCGAGCTCTACCTGGACGAGATCAATCGCCAGGTGGCGGGGCGGAAGATCGAGCTCATCGTGGAGGACACCGAGGGTGTCACCGCCACCGCGCTGACCAAGGCGCGCAAGCTCGTGGACCAGGACCACGTGGCCATTCTCACAGGCGGGCTCCTCGCCTCCACGGGCTACGCGCTTCATCCCTTCGCCGACGGCGCGAAGATTCCCACCACCTATCCGGTCATGTCCTCCGACGACCTGACCCAGCGCAGGCCCGCCAAGTGGGTGGTGCGCACGGGCTGGAACAGCAGCCAGTCCATGCAGCCCTTCGGCGAGTGGGTGGCCAGGAATCTCAAGTACAAGAAAGTGACCACGGTGGGCTTCGACTACGCCTTCGGGTGGGAGACCGTGGGCGGCTTCCAGCGCACCTTCGAGGAGCAGGGCGGGCAGATCATCCAGAAGATCTGGACGCCGCTGAACACCGCCGACTTCTCTCCCTTCATCGCCCAGATCAAGCCCGACGCCGACGCCGTCTTCGCCGTCTTCTTCGGGCGCGGATCGCTGCAGTTCGCGAAGCAGTACGCGGAGTCGGGGCTCAAGGCCAGGATCCCTCTCATCGGCAATGGCACGCTCACCGATGAGTCGGTGCTGCCACAGATGGGCGACGAGGCCCTCGGTGTGTACACGGCGCTCCACTACTCCGCCGCCCTCGACAATCCCGCCAACAAGAAGTACGCCAAGGCCTTCGAAGCCAAGGCGGGCAAGATCCCTTCGTACTACGCGGAGACGTGCTACACGAACATGCGCTGGATCGTCGAGGCGATCAAAGCGATCAACGGCAAGGTGGAGGACCGCGAGGCCTTTCTCGCCGCCCTCAAGAAGGTGGAGCTCAAGGATTTTCCACGCGGCCCCGTGGTCATCGACAAATGGGGCAATCCCATCCAGAACATCTACGTGCGTAAGGTCGAGCGGGTGGGGGGCCAGCTCCAGAACTCCGTGATCTTCACCTATCCGGCCGTGAGCCAGTTCTGGAAATACAATCCCGAGGAGTTCTTGAAGCAGCCGCTCTACACACGCGATTACCCCCCGTGCAAGTACTGCTAGTCCGGCTCCCTCTCCCCCCTGGGGAGAGGGCCGGGGTGAGGGGAGATTCCATGAACGCGGGGAATGTACTCCCCCTCACCCTGCCCTCTCCCCCTTCGGGGGCGAGGGAGATTCTGTGAGCAAGGAGCTGGCTCTCAGGTTGGAAGGGGTGACCAAGAACTTCGGAGGTCTGCGCGCGGTGGATGGCGTTGCCCTCGAGGTCCGGCCCGGAGAGCGCCGCGCCCTCATCGGCCCGAACGGCGCGGGGAAGACCACGTTGTTCAATCTCATCTCGGGGGCGCTCCCGGTCAGCTCGGGCAGGATCACCCTCTTCGGCCGCGACGTGACGAGCACCTCCGCCCATCGCCGGGCCGCCCAGGGCCTCGCGCGCACCTTTCAGATCACCAACCTGTTCCCCGACCTGACGGTGCTGGACAATGCCCTGCTCGCCATCCAGGCGCACACGTCGAGCCGCTTTGCCATGCTGCGGCCGGCGGGCGCCTTCGGCGATCTCCAGGCCCGGGCGCGGGCGACGTTGGACTCCGTCGGGCTCGACGGGGTCGCGGACGCCGTGGTGAGAAACTTGTCGCACGGCGAGCAGCGCCAGCTCGAGATCGCGCTCGCACTCGGCGGGCGCCCGCGCCTGCTCCTCCTCGACGAGCCGACGGCCGGTCTCTCGCCCGCCGAGTCGCGCCTCATGGCCGGGCTCCTCCGGCGGCTCGACCCCGCCATCACCGTGCTCATGATCGAGCACGACATGGACATCGCCCTCGAGCTGTCGCCGCGGGTCACCGTGCTGCACTACGGCTGTGTCATCGCCGACGGCTCGCGCGACGAGGTGAGGGCCGACCCGCAGGTGAGGGAGATCTATCTCGGTGCCTGAGATGGACGGGGTGCTCGACGTCGAGGACGTGCACACGTACTACGGCGAGAGCCATGTGCTCCAGGGCATCTCCCTCCGGGTGGCGGCGAGCGAGGTCCTGGGTATCCTCGGCCGCAACGGCATGGGCAAGACGACGCTCATCCGCTCCATCATCGGCTTCACGCCGCCCCGTCGCGGCCGCGTTCGCTTCAAGGGCCAGGACATCACGTGGTGGCCACCCTACCGGATGGTGGAGAGTGGGATGGCCCTCGTGCCCCAGGGGCGGCGCGTCTTTCCTTCTCTGACTGTGCGGGAGAATCTCGAGGTGGCGCGGAGCGGCCGCGGGCCGTGGAGCCTCGATCGGGTCCACGAGCTGTTTCCGCGACTCCACGAGCGTGGCGGCAACCGAGCCAACAAGCTTTCCGGGGGCGAGCAGCAGATGCTGGCCATCGGCCGAGCCCTCATGACCAATCCCGACCTGCTCCTCCTCGATGAGCCGACGGAGGGCCTGGCGCCCCTCCTCGTGCTCGAGGTGGGACGGGTGATCAAAGAGCTCAAGCGCGAGGGCCTGTCGATCCTCCTCGTGGAGCAGAACCTGCCCCTCGCCCTCTCCGTGGCGGATCGTACGCACATCCTGAGCCGCGGCCAGATCGTCCACTCCGCGCGGCCCGACGAGCTTCTCGCCAACGAGGAGGTCAAGTCGCGCTATCTTGGGGTGAGCTGAGGAGGCTCGATCCGATGCGCTTCGGTACCTTTTACTTCTTCCAGGCTCCCCCCGGACACCGGCACGACGACATCATCCGCCGCGAGCTCGAGCAGATCGAGTGGTCGGAGGAGCTGGGCTTCGACGAGATCTGGCTCACCGAGCACCACTTCATCGACTACGGTCTCTCCGTCGATCCGTCCGCCCTCGCCGCCGCCGCCGCCTCGCGCACCCGGCGCATTCGCATCGGCCTCGCCGCGGCCATCCTGCCCTTCCACCACCCGCTCCGGCTCGCCGAGCAGATGGCGCTGGTCGATATCATCTCGAACGGCCGCCTCGACGTCGGGGTGGGGCGCGGCAACCGCCCCGCCGAGTTCCGCGGGTACCGCGTGCCGCAGGAGGAGAGCCGCGAGCGCTTCGACGAGGCGGTGGAGATCATGCAGCGGGCGTGGACCGAGGAGCGCTTCTCCCATGACGGGCGGTTCTTCCACGTGCCCGAGGTGTCCGTCATTCCCAAGCCCATCCAGCGGCCGCATCCGCCTCTCTACCAGGTCTGCGTCACCAAGGACGGTATCGAGAACACGGCCCTCCGGGGCTGGCCCATGCTCAACTCCGTCCTCTTCGGGCCCGTGGGCCAGCTCGTGGCCAACCGGGACATCTACGTCGACACGCTGAAGAAATCCGGACGGAGCCCGGAGGAAATCGCGAGCCTCCTCTCGCGCTGGGGCGTCTCGCGCCAGATCTACGTGGCCGAGACAGACGCGACGGCCCTCGCCGAGGCCAAGGACGCGGAGCTCTGGTACCAGGAGTCGTTCCGAAGGTTCGTCCTCCCCGATCGCATCCAGGATGCGCATCCTTCGCTGCAGCCCGGCTTCCGCGCCATGGAAGAGCGCCTGGCCCGGATCACGTGGGAGAGCCTCGTGGCCGAGACCCTCGCCTTCGGCTCACCCGACACGGTCGCCCGGCACATCGCGGAAATGCGCGATATGGGAGTGGGGCAGGTCATGTGCTGGATGAACTTCGGGGGCCTCCCTCAGGAACGGGTGCGTCGTTCCATGGAGCTCTTCGCCCGAGAGGTCATGCCCCGCTTCAGATAATGGAGGGACGGCATGCGGACCAATTACCGCCTCGAAGGTTCACCCAGGGCGTCCGTGCTGACGCTGACGCATCCGCTGGGCGCGACCCTCGCCCTGTGGGACGACCACGCCGCGGTGTTGACGCAGCGCTATCGGGTCCTGCGGTACGATGTTCGAGGCCACGGCGCATCCGAAGTTCCCGTGGGACCCTACACTCTCGAGCAGATGTCCTCGGATCTCTTCGAGCTCCTGGATTCGCTCGGCATCACGGATACCCACTTCGTCGGCGTCTCAATGGGCGGGCTCATCGGCATGACGGCGGCGCTGGGGCGACCGGAGCGGATCAAGAGCCTGGTGCTCTGCGATACCACCGCCTGCTATGGCCCGGCGGTGCGCACGATGTGGGAAGACCGCCTGCGCGTCGCGGAAAGCGAGGGCATGTCGCCGGCCCTGGTCGGTCGCACCTTGGCGATTTGGTTCACGGAGACGTATCGCGTCGCGCATCACAAGGAGGTGGAGCGGATCGCCGCCATGCTCCGTCACACGGATCCGCGGGGCTACGCCGCGTCCATCCGCGCCATCGGATTCGTCGACCTCACGGAGCGGATCGGGGCCATTCGCCACCCGACCCTCGTCGTGGTCGGCGAGCAGGATCCGGGGACTCCCCCGGGCATGGCCAAAGTCATCCACGAGCGCATCGCGGGCTCCGAGCTCCTCGTGCTTCCGGGCTCCATGCACTGCGCGGTGGTCGAGGACTCGGACGCCTTCCTCGGCGCCCTCCTGGATTTTCTCTCCCGGACCTGACGCGCTACTTCGCTCGGGGACGCCGCCGGCTTTTCTTCGCGGCGCCCTCGCCGGTTCGACGCGACCCCGCTTTTGCGCGACGCGGCTTGGGCCGTCGCGCCGTGGAACGGTCGAGCGCGGTCGCCACCACCGCGAGGTCCTCGCCGCCATGACCGGCCGCCTGGGCCTCGGCATACAGGCGCTCCGCGAGGTTGGTGAAGGGAAGGGGCGCGCCGACGGCGGTGGCCGCTTCCTGCATCAGGTGGATGTCCTTCATGAAGAGGTCGAGCTTCATCTGCGCGGGGAAATCACCGCGCAGGATCATGGGTCCGCGCACCTTGAGCATGGAGGAGGTGGCCGCGCTCGAGTTGAGCACCTCGAGGGCGATGTCGAGGTCGAGCCCCGCCTTGCGGGCGAGGGTGAGGGCCTCGGCGGCCGCGGCGCTGTGGAGCGCGACGAGCAGATTGGCCACGAGCTTGAGGGTCATGGCCTGACCCACTCTGCCCACGAGGACGGCGCGCGGGAGAACGCTCTCGAGCACAGGGCGCCAGCGCTCGTAGAGGTCGCGCTCGCCCCCCACGAAGAAGATCCCGTCGCCACGCTCGACCATGCTACTGGTGCCGCTGACCGGGCAGTCGAGAAAGCCCACATGGCGCGCGGTGACGCTCCGTGCGAGCTTCTCGGTCAGGGTGGGGGAGATCGTACTCATCTGGACGACCGAGAGGCCGGTGTGCGCGCCCGCGAGAACGCCATGACGGCCCACGATGGCCGACTCGGCGGTGGCGAGCGAAGGCAGGAGCGTGCAGACCGCCTCCGACCCCTGGGCAACCGCCGCGGCCGACGCCGCGGCTTGTCCTCCCAGGGCTTGGAGAGCGGCGACTTTCTCCGGCAGGACATCGAAGCCGATCACGGGGTGACCGGCCTTGAGCAGGCGCGCGGCCACGGCGTGACCGAGGAGACCGAGGCCGACTACGCCGATGGTGGGCATCAGGGTTGCCCCCTCACCCTGCCCTCTCCCCCGGTGGGGGAGAGGGGAGATCAACAGTGCTTGCATGGGGGGTAGTCGCGCGAGTAGACGGGATTCTTGAGGAATTCTTCGGGCTTGAAGGTCCAAAACTGGGAGACGCTGGGGAAGGTGTGAATCACCGTGTTCTGGAGCCTGCCGCCGATGCGCTCGACCTTGCGCACGTAGATGTTCTCGACCGGATTGCCGTAGTCGTCGAAGCGGATCGGTCCCCGGGGTGCCTCCGAGAGATCGACGCGGCGCATGGCGCCGAGGAACTTCTCGGCGTTCTCGATGTCGCCGCCCGTCGCCTCGAGGGCGGCCTTGAGGGCGAGGCCGCCGACGTAGGAACCTTCCGAGTAGTACGACGGCACCTGCTTGAACTTGGCCTCGTAGGCCTGGACGAACTTCCTGTTCGCGGGGCTCGGGAGGGCGGCTGAATAGTGGAGCGCGGTCACCACCCCGAGGACCTCGTCGCCCATGGTGCGGAGCACATGCTCGTCGGTGAAGGTGCCGCCGCCGATGAGGGGCAGCTTTCCTTTGAGCCCGGCCTCCGAGTACTGCTTGGCGAAGCGCAGGGCGTCCGCGCCGGAAAAGACGCAGAAGACCGCGTCCACGTCGCGTCGGAGCTGGGCGAGATAGGGTGCGAAGTCGGCGGTGTTGAGCGGTGGCCACAGCTTCTGCATGACCTGGCCGCCCGCGTCCTCGAAGGTACGCTGGAAGCCTCCCGCCACCTCCCAACCGAAGGCGAAGTCGTAGCCGATCATCGCGATCTTCCGGTAGCCCAGGTTGTCGTACGTCCATTTGCCAAAAGGTTGCGAGGGCTGGGCGCTCGACCAGCCCGTCCGGATGATGTAGGGGCTGCGCTTGCGCTGGGTGATGTCTTCCGCGGAGACGATGGGGAAGATGGTGGGCACTTTCTTGTCGTTCACGTAGCCGGCCACCGCGTAGCCGACGGCGGCGGAGAGCGGCCCCACCAGCACGTGCACCCCTTGGCTCTCCACGAGGCTCCGAGCCTTGGCGAGGCCCGTGGGAGGCTTGCCCTCGTCGTCCTCGATGACGAGCTTGATCTCACGTCCCGCGAGCTTGAACCCCTGCTCCTCGAAGAAGAGCTGCATCCCGTTGGCCATGTCCTTGCCGTTGGCGGCGAGGGGGCCCGTCTCGGGCAGGATGAGACCGACCTTGATCGGCCCCTTCTGCGCCCAGGCCGCGCCAGCGGCTACGAGAGATCCGGCGACGACCACGATGAGCGTGACCCCGGAGAGCCTTCGCATGCGCGCCTCCCTGGCGAGAATGTCGCGTGACCGCGTGACAAGTAGCACGGCACGCGAGCGATGGCAACGGCCCCGATAGGCAGCGGATACGGTGCTCAGCTCTTGGCGCCCGGCGGGTACGGAATAGGACCCGCGTACTCCGTTCGAAGGGGCGCCCAGCGCAGCGTCCACACACGGGCGAGGGTCGCGGCGAGCTGGGCCAGATGGATGCGGTCGTGGGCGACCCACGCCGCCACGAGGTCCAGGCCGGAGAGCCGGCCGAGCCGACCGAGCGGGCGCGATCCGTCGAGCGCTTCCGGCGCGATGGAACGAAGGAGCTCGAGACTCTCCGCGCGGCGCGCGCGAAACGCCCCCAGGGCCTCCGGGAGGCTCGCCTCGCGGTAGCGGCGCTCTTCGGCCCAGCGTTCCGGCTCGATGCGCACGAAGTTGTCCGCGCCGCTCAGGATCACGCGAAGGCGGGCGCCGAAGTCCTCCGTCTCCTCGTCACGCAGATGGCAGACGATCTCCACCGGAGACCACTCGGCGAGGGCGGGACGCGTGCGCGCGCCCTCGCCGTCGAGACCGCCGAGGAGGCCGTCGAGCACGGCCGGCATCTGCCCGAGCTCACGCCGGGCATCCGCGAGGAGGGCGGCGTTCATGCCCTCATACCATGACCTGACCGCCGTTGACGTCGAGGGTGGCACCATTGATGAAAGCCGCCGCATCGGAGGCAAGGAAGACGACAGCCTCCGCAATCTCTCCCGGCTCGCCGAGCCTCTTCACCGGAATGGCCTCGGCGACCCGCCTCGTGTCCTCCGGTGTCCGGGCCTTGAGCACGCGCTCGGTGGCGGTGGTCCCCGGCGCCACCGCATTCACGGTGATGCCGTCGGCGCCGACCTCGAGGGCGAGGTGACGGGTGAAGCCGATCACGCCGGCCTTGGCCGCCGCGTAGTGCGAGGTCACGCGGACGGCGCCGGCGCGGCCGACCACGGAGGCGAGGTTCACGATGCGGCCGTAGCGCTGGCCCTTCATCATCGGGAGCACGGCCTTGGCGCACAGGAAGACGCTGGTCAGGTTCGAGGCCACGATGGCGTTCCACTCCTCCTCCGGGATCTCCTCGGTGGGGCGAATCACCGCGAAGCCTCCCGCGTTGTTGACGAGGACGTCCACGCGGCCCCACCGCTCGAGCACGGACGCGAAGGCACGGCTGATGTGCGGCGATCGTGTCACGTCGGCGGAGAGGGCGAGCACGTCGGCGCCGCGCCCGCGCAGCGCGGCGGCCAGCGCCTCCACGCCGGCCCCGTCGAGGTCGAGGGCGGCGACCTTGGCGCCTTCGCGGACGCATGCCTCCACGATGGCCGCGCCTATGCCTTTGGCCGCGCCGGTGACGATGACCACCTTCCCTTGGAGCCGCATCGAAGTCTCCCTTCGCCGGAGGGGATGAGACGGATAGCATACACGGAGCGCCGATGCTAGTCTTGGGCGCGCCGGGAAAGGGATCGCATGGGTCGCGTCGTCGATCTCTCCGTCACCGTGGACTCGAGCACCATGAGCCCGCCGTCTACCAATATGCGACTCGAGGTCACGCCGCACAATCGGGCCCGGGCTTCTGGCAGGTGTCGAGCGTGCACCAGAGCCTCCACACCGGAGCGCACATCGATTCGCCGCTGCACGTCTTCAAGGTGTAGGCTGGCCCCGCGGTTACAGGAAGGCTTTGTCCACCGAGGTGACGAACTGTATCCCCGTGATCACCTTTTGGCTCAATCGGTCGTCGTTTGTGATGAACAGATCCACGCGCGCATTGACGGCGCAGGCCAATTGAATGGCATCCGGGGGTCGGATGCTGCGGTCCTTGCGGATGGCCGCATACGCTCGTGCGGTTGACTGGTCGAACGGAACGATCATCGCCCCCGCGCTTATCGTCTGTTCGTACTGTTGTTGCAGCGAGGTGTCTCCGGCTTCCGCCGGCTTTACCAGGATTTCTCCGAGCGTGAGCGCCATCTTATGTTTTATATCAATACTAAAAACATGATATTTCGATGGCTGGCCAAGGTCTCGGTAGCCGTGTAGGCTGCCGGAACAGGGACGGAGGGAGGTACTCATGGAAAAGTTCGAGTATTTCAGTGGTATCCCCGAGGTGGGTATCGTGCCGCGTGCCCCGCATGCCGGCCCTCTTTTGCGTCACGTCTACGAGCAGGAGCATGGACGAGGCGGCTTCGCGGGCAAGGTCAGCCATACCTATCACCTGTACCCGCCCACCAACTGGCTGGCCGAGGAGAGCCGGCTCCTCGACGGCGCGAGCTTCGCGCCGCACTGGGAGTCGCCCCTGCGCTCCGTGGGCGGCGTGCACCACGCTCTGGGCATGATGGAGCCCGCACCCTCGCGCGACGTCTACCGAGGCCTGGGTCGGCTGATCGCCAACGCCACCGCGGCCATGAACGTGACCGCGCCCACCGCGCCCATGGACTACTTCTTCGAGCATCACTCGGCCACCCTCGTCTTCTTCATCCACGAGGGCTCGGGGACGCTCGAGACGACGTTTGGCCCCCTCGCCTACGGCAAGGGCGATTTCCTGATCGTGCCCAAGGGCATCACTCATCGCTTCGAGCTGGACGCGGGTCCGCAATACTACTGGGTCTATGAGAGCTTCACGGGCGATCCGGAGAAGGCCGAGGCCGCCACCACCGGGCAGTTCCTGACCCACAGCCGGAGCGACTACAAGTTTCCCCGCTCGCTCGACCCGCGCAACGAGGCGGGCCGTTTCGAGATCATCTCCAAGACGGACGGCACCTACGCGCGCCGGGTGCATCCGACGCACCCGTTCGACGCGGTGGGCTGGCGCGGCACGTACCTGCCGTACAAGTTCGCGGTGGAGGACGTGAGACCGCTCGTCGCCGATCGCTCCCACGTGCCGCCCTCGGGTCACACCGTCTTCATCTTGCCCGGCTGCTATATCTGCGTCTTCACCGTGCGCTCGGCCGAGAAGGAAGGGCTGTGGGTGCCCTTCTTCCACAACAATCTCGACTATTGCGAGACCTTGGGCTATCACGTCGGACGATTCTTCAGCCGGGGCGGCGTGTTCTCGGAAGGCATGGTGTCTGTCCATCCCGTCGGGCTGCCGCATGGACCGCATCCCACCGCGCTCGCCGCGCTCCTCGACGACAAGCGTCCGCAGATGTTCGAGGAGGTCGGCATCATGGCCGATTTCGCGAACCCCGCCCGGATCTCCGATTTTGCCCTCGGCCTGTCGCGGCCCGGCTACATGGCGAGCTGGTCGGGTTACGTGACGGCACCGCGCTTCGTCCACGATCCGGGGCGATTGGCACAGGTACGGGGCGAGGCCGAGCGTCTGGCGGACGCCCGCGACCGGATGCGCCCGGCCGGATCAGAGGACGAAGGGCGCTCATGAGGGCGCCCGCATGGAGGTCGGCATGAATCCCGCCGCGATGACCGCTCGCGATCCGAATCTCCCCGCCGACTACTCGGCGGGCCTCGAGCGGCTGTCCCTCGCGCCCCTGTGGACGGCGCTTCACGCGCTCTTGCCGCAGGAGCGCGCGGCGACGAGACCTTCACGTGGGAGCCGGGCGACTGCGTGGTGGCGCCGCCGTGGCATTGGATACAGCATCGGAATCTGTCGTCAGCGGCCCCCGCCTGTCTCTTCCACTTCAACGACGAGCCCGCCCTCAGAGCCCTCGGGCTCTGGCTGGAAGAGTCGCGCTAGCCCGCTACCGGTCGCGGCTGAATCCGAGCGCGCCCGTGCCGAGGAAGAACTGGGCGATGGTGGCGACGAGGACGAAGAGGGTGTACTCGTAGCCGGCGACCCGCCCCACGTTCCGCGCGGTCTCCACCACCGTGGCGTGAAGGGAATACCCCTCGTGGAAATGCAGCATGATCAGGGCGGCAAGGAGGGCGGGATATTCGCGGCCACCGCCCAGCGCGTGGCGATGCCCGGCACGAGCATGAATCCTCCGAGGACATGGGCGACCAATTGGTACCAGACGAAATTGCCGCCGATCGAGAGGCCCGAATTCTAGGCGATCAGGTCTCCGGCGGCGGGCAGTCCCGGTAGCGGTGTCGCGTGGAGCACGGCCCGCGCGATGGCCGTGGCCACGGCTTCCGCGGCCGCCGCGCCGAGGGCGTCCAGCCCGGCCCGTTCGCCTCCGATGGAGAGACAGAAGAGAGCGTCGCCGTCCGTCGGCAGGTGAGGGGGAGAAAGTGCCTGCGCGAAGCCCGCGAGCCCGAGCCGTGCCAGCCGGGCAGCCTCCGCCTTGCCGAGACCGGCCGTGGTCGCCACGACTCCGATGGTCGTATTGACGGGACGAAAGCCCGGAAGCGCGGCCCCCGCCTCGAGGGCGGCCGCGGTGCCCACGAGCTCTCTGCCCTCGGCCGAATCGCGTGCGCCGGCAAGGAGGCGGCCGGTGACGGGGTCCCGCACGTCGCCCACGGCATTCACGACCATGAGCGCGGCTACCGCGACGCCGCCCACCTCGACGCGCGCGCATCCGAGGCCGCCGCGCATGGCGCGCGCGATGCCATAGAGCTTGCCCACGGTGGCTCCCGTGCCCGCTCCCACGCTGCCTTCCTCCACCGCTCCCGCATGGGCGGCCACGCACGCGGCATAGCCCATGGCCCGATCGGGCCGCACGCGGTGGTCGCCCACGTTGAGATCGAAGATGATGGCCCCCGCCACGTGCGGCACCACGGTACGGCCGACGGGAAAGCCCCGGCCGTGTTCCTCCAGGTACGCGAGGGCGCCCCATACGGCCTCGAGACCGAAGGCGCTGCCTCCGGCGAGCACGATGCCGTCCACCGTGGGCGCGAGGTGACGCGGATCGAGGAATTCGATGCCGTGCACGCCGGCCGCCCAGCCGGCAATCTCGAGCGCGCCCACCGCGGGCTGATCGGGAAGGATGACGGTGCAGCCGGTGAGTGCCTGCAGATCCGTGACGTGGCCCACGCGAATCCCGGGGATCACTCTCGAACTCTAGCAAATTCTGGCGGGGCCCGACTCCGTGGTGCTAGTCTCAAAGCACATGCGGAGGGGGCGCACTCTCGAAGAAGGTGTGGACGGAGGCGCGGTCATGGCGGAGCGCCCACCGCGGCGGCCCTGGGCACTGATCGCCGCCTGCCTGTTGCTCGCCCTGCTGGCGGCGGTGCTGTGGGTCAGGTGGTCCACCAGCCGTAGTGATGCCGCCCGGCTCCAGAAAGAGCTGACACGCGTCTACAAGGAAGCCGAGGACTTGCGCCTGCAGGCCACGCTGGCCCACGAGCGCATGGTGAAGCTCGAGCGGGAGGTTCGCGCGCTCCACAGCGAGCGCGATCGTCTGGCCAAGCCGCCCGAGGAGAAGACCAAGAGCGCGAAGCCGCCGGCGCGGCGCTAGCGCTGAAGGAGGCTGCATGGAATTGATAGGCAGAATTCTCGATGGTTCGATCCCGCAGGACCTCAAGGAGGCGCTTCGCCGTGCCGAGCCCAGCGGATTCCGCGTGAGCCACGACGAGAAGATGCGCCACCTCGAGGAGGTTCCCCTGCTCGCCGACTGCACGCAGAAGCAGCTGCGCGCACTGTCCGATATCTCGCGGGTGGTCGAGGTGCCCGCGGGCACGTCGCTGACTCGGGCGGGCCAGCCGGGCGACGAGTTCTTCGTCATCCTCGACGGGTCGGCGGCCGTGGAGAAGCCGGGCAAGAAGCGGGTGTTCCTGAGGCCGGGGGACTTCTTCGGCGAGATGAGCCTGCTCGACGGCGGTCCGCGCTCGGTTACCGTGCGCGCGGCGACGGCCCTGCGCGTGCTCGTGATCGACCGGAAGAACTTCCAGAATGTCCTCCGCGAAGTTCCCGACCTCACCCAGAAGCTTCTCGTCACGCTATCCCGGCGCGTCCGCGCCCTCGAAACTCCCGAGCACCCCTAGGCGCCTCGCAGGTTACTTCACGGGGCAGGTGGGGAGGGGACGCTCTCCCGGGACCACGCTGAGTCGCATTCCGCTGCTTGCACTCTGGGCCCGCCACGAGATGTTGCTTCGTGGCGTTGAGAGGCTCCCCAGAAGATACGGGTCCCGGGAGAGCGCCCCCTCCCCACCCGCCCCTCCACGCTGTGGACTTGGATTCAAGAATCTTCTTGTCTGAAGTTGGCCACGGGGAGAGCGGCGGGGCTGGGGGGTGTCCTCTCCAGACCCCTATCTTCTGCGTGTGGTCGAAGCCGCACACCCCAATCTCGTGGCGGGCCATGAGTGGTGTCGCGGAATGCGACTCAGGGTGGTCTGGAGAGGACACCCCCCAGCCCCGCCGCGTGCCCAGCCCACGGCGTCCCAACCCCGCCGTGTGCCCAGCCCGCTGCGTGCCAGTCCGCAAACTACCGGACGACGCGGTCCCAGACCTCGAGCAGAAGGTCGTTGACTTCGCGGGTGCCGATGGAGATGCGGAGATGGCCGGGAAAGCCGACGGCGGCGCCGTCGCGCACGAGGATGCCCGCCTTGAGGAGAGCGCTCTGGAGCGCGTCGGCATGATCGCCAACGCGCGGGAGGATGAAATTGGCCTGCGAGGGAGGCGCGGGTGTTCCGCGCTTGGCCATTTCGGCGAGAAGGCGCGGGCGCTCGGCCAGGACGAGGGCACGCGTCCGCTCCAGATGCTCTGGATCCCCGAGGGCCACCACCGCCGCCACCTGGGCGAAGCGATTGACGTTGTAGGGCGCGCGCACACGGTTGAGCCAGCCGATCGCTTCCGGCTGCGCCACGGCGAAGCCCAGGCGGAGGCCGGCCAGTCCCGCGATCTTCGAGAACGTGCGGAGCGAGATCACGCGCGGCCACCGTCGGACCAGGGCCACCCCGTCCGGAGTGTCCGGATCGTCGCAGAAATCGCGGTAGGCCTCGTCGATGACCACGAGCGGGGGATCGTCGCCGAGGGCCGAGAGGAAGCGATCGAGCAGCGCCCGCCGCACGATGGTCGTGGCCGGATTGTGCGGCGTGCACAGGAAGACCACCTTGGTCCGCGTGGTCACGCGCTTCAGCAGATCGTCGAGATCGGTCTCGTAGCCATGGAGCGGGCTCTGGATCGGCGTTGCGCCGGAGAGCCGCGCCTCGATCGAGTACGGCTCGAACGACGGATGCGGCATGAGGATCTCGTCGCCCGGCTCGAACGTCGCCCGCGCGATGATGGCGATGATCTCGTCGCCGCCGTTGCCGGCCATGATCCAGTCGGGCGAGACGCCCAGCTGCCGTCCGATGGCTTCGCGAAGCGCCGTCGAGCCGCCGTCCGGATAGAGATGGGCACGCTCCGCCTCTTTCCGCAGGGCTTCGATGACCTTGGGCGAAGGCCCGAGCGGATTCTCATTGGCCGACAGCCGCCGGACGGTGCCCAGTCCCATCTCTTTCTGAATGACTTCGAGGGACTTGCCTGCCTCATATGGAGTCACTGCCGAAAGCGTCTCGCGCCAGATCCGTTTCATGGATGCTCATTGTATTGCGAGGGGCAGCCGTAGGCGAGATGAGTGTTGGCGAGGCTGCGCCGTCCAAGTCCGCGTCACGTTTGACATCCCGGAACCCGCCATTGTAACGTTTCGATATGTCTGCGGACTTGTTCCGCCAGGTCAAGCGCGTGGAAGCGCAGGCGGAGCGGGGCTTCGAGGGCACGGCTGCCGAGAATGCGGAGCGCCGGCGCCGGCTGAGGCTCGAGCTCCTCCGCCAGCACCTCTCGCAAAACGTCGACTTCCTCAAGGCTGCGCATCTCGGGGGCGCCTCCGGCCAGCAGTCCGTCCAGGCCTATGCGTCCTTCATGGACGGCTTCCTTTCCACGCTCTTCCGCCTCGCGGTGGATGACGCCAGGAAGGAAGGCGCCGCCCCCGTGCCCATCGTCCTCGTCGCCCTCGGCGGCTACGGCCGCGGCGAGCTGGGCCCCCTCTCCGACCTCGACCTCATGGTCATCTACGACGGCGAGATGGTGCCCTACGTCCAGCGGACGACCCAGGGGCTCCTCTACACGCTGTGGGACTTGGGCCTGACCGTGGGGCACTCGGTGCGGAGCCTCCCGGATTGCGTGGCCATGGCGCGCACCGATTTCGCCTCCCGCACCTCCATGCAGGAGGCGCGGTACGTCGTGGGCGACCGGCGGCTCTTCCAGCGCTTCCGCCGGGTGCTCGCGGAGAACGTCTATCGCAAGGACTTCGGCCAGTTCCTCGAGACGGCCCTCGCGGAGCGGGATCAGCGCTACCGGAAGTTCGGCGGCTCGCCGTACATGGGAGAGCCCAACGTCAAGGAGTCGGCGGGGGGCCTGCGCGATCTCCACACCGCCATGTGGCTGGCCTCGACCAAGTTCGGAGCGCGCACGCTGCGTGACCTCCTGGAGAAGGGACTGATCACCCGGACCGAGGATCGGCTCACGGATGCCGCCCTCACGTTTCTCTGGCGCGTGCGCAACGAGCTCCACTTCCTCTCGGGACACAAGAACGACGTGCTCTCCCGCGACATCCAGCCGCAGATCGCCAAGCGCTTCGGCTACGAGAGCGACGAGAACTCACTGGACGTGGAGAAATTCATGCGCGACTACTACCTCCACGCCCGCGTCATCCACCGTGTGTCGAGCCGGCTCATCGCCCGCTGCCAGGAGACGCTGTCGCGCCGGGGCACCGTGCTGCGCCGGCTGCGCCAGGAGGCGCTGGCCGACGGCTTGTTCGTGATGGACGAGCGCATTCACCTCGTCCACTCTGACGGGCGCGACTTCCGGGCCGAGCCCGAGCGGCTCATGAAGGTGTTCTGGCACTCGCACCGGCTGGGGCTCGAGCTGGGGGTGGACGTCGATCGCGCGGTCGAAGAGGCGCTCGACCTCGTGGACGACGGGTTCCGCCGCTCGGGAGAGGTGCGTGATCTCTTCCTCGACATCTGCCGGAGCTGGGGCCGCGTGGCCCAGACCCTTCGCCAGATGCACGAGGTGGGCTTCCTCGGCCGCTACCTCCCCGAATGGGACGCCCTGACCTGTCTCGTCCAGTACGACGTCTATCACAAGTTCACCGCGGACCAGCACTCCCTCATCGCCGTGGAGAATCTCGAGACACTGGCCCCGGGCGCCTCCGCGTCGTCCGAGGGAATCGCGGAGGTGTTGAACGAGGTGGAGCGGCCCGACCTCCTGATGCTGGGCATGCTGCTCCACGACATCGGCAAGGGCAAGGGACACGGCCACGTGGCCAAGGGCATCCCCCTCGCCGAAGAGCTCACCGCGCGCCTCGGGCTCGAAGGCGACGCAGCGGGCGACGTGGTGTTCCTCGTCGCGCAACATGTCGCGCTCTCCCACATCGCGCAGCGCCGTGACGTGAACGATCCCAAGACGATGGAAGCCCTCGCCGCCCTCTGCGGCACGCCAGAGCGGCTCCGCATGCTCTACCTGCTCACCGTCGCCGACATGCGCGCGGTGGGACCCGGGGTGATGACGGGCTGGCAGGCGCAGATCCTCTGGGAGCTCTACTCGGGTGCCCTCGCGCGGCTCACGGGCGGGAAGCCCGAGCGCCTGTCGCGCGAGGAGGTGTCTCAGCGCGTCCTCGCCGAGCTGCGCGACCCTGGGCTCAAGAACGGGGTGCCGGGGCACCTCGCCATGATCTCGGATCGGTACCTCGCCACGACCCCGCCCGCGAGAATCGCCGCGCACATACGGCTCATCGAGCGCCTCGAGGGGGAGCGGGTGGTCACGGAGCTCTTCCACCATCGCGATCTCGGCTCCTCGGACCTCGTCATCATCACGCGCGACGTGCCGGGACTCTTCTCGCTCATCGCGGGGTGCCTGGCCGCCAACGGCATCAACATCCTCTCCGCGCAGATCCACACGCGCGCCGACGGCATGGCCATCGACACCTTCCAGGTGAACGATCCCTTCGGCGAGGCGGTGACCGAGGAGGCGCGATGGCGCCGGACGCTCCAGTCGCTCCGCCGCGTGCTCTCGGGCGAGCAGACGGTAGAGCTGCTGCTCGCCGCCCGGCGGGGAGGGCGGCCCGCGGAAGAGTCCGTGCCGGGCCCCGCCAAGGTCTCCGTCGACAATCACCTCTCCGACACGCATACCGTGGTGGAGGTCAAGTGCCCGGACCGGGTCGGCCTGCTCTACCTCATCACACGTACCCTGGCTCACTCGGGCCTTTCCATCGCCAGCGCGCGGGTGGCTACGGACATCGATCACGCCTTCGACAGCTTCTACGTCGCGGATCGTCAGGGGCGCCGCATCGAAGACGCCCACGAGATGACACTCGTGCGCTCGGCGCTCGAAGACGCGCTGAGCAAGCCGCTCTAGATGCTCGGCCACTACAAAGCGCCGCTGCACCGCCTCTTCGATCCCGTGGCGCGCCTTCTCTTGCGCTTGGGCGCGCGTCCCAACCACCTGACCGTGCTCGGCCTCGGCGTGAGCGTCACCGCCGCCTATATCTTCTCCGCCGGGCGCCTGCGCTGGGGAGGGGCGCTGCTCGCCGTGGCCGGCCTCTGCGACTTCTTCGACGGCGCGGTGGCCCGGCTCGCGGGCTCGGACAGCGACTACGGCGCCTTTCTCGACTCCGTGGTCGACCGCTACTCCGACGTGGCGGTCCTGTTCGGAGTCCTCGTCTACTATCAGCAGCGGGGCGACACCGTGGGCGCGGCGCTGACCATGGCCACCCTCGCCGGCACCATCATGACCAGCTATACCAAGGCGCGCGCCCAGTCCATTGGCGTCCGCTGCGACATCGGCGTGGTCGAGCGCCCCGAGCGACTCATCGCGCTCATCGCGGGGGCCGTCTTCCAGCTCCTCACGCCCGTCATGGCGCTGCTCGCCGTGCTCACCAACGTCACCGCGATCCAGCGCATCATTTACACGCGCCGGATCGCCCGCGATACCGCGCTGCGGTAGACTCGAAGGCATGCGCCGGGCCCTCGCCTCCCTCCTCTGTCTCGCTCTTCTCCTCGCGAGCCTTTCCGCGCGGGCCGCGGGGCCGGCGCCCGTGCGCCTCTCGCCCGAAGCGCGCGAGCTCTTCGCGGCCGCGGTGACGGCGTACCGCGCCGGCGACTGGGCGCAGGCCGAGCGCGAGTTCGGCGAGGTCAGCCGCATCGCGGCTCCCATCGCGGAGTACGCGCTGCTCCAGCAGGCCGAAAGCCTGGCCCGCCTGGGTGACATCGCGGGCTCCCGCGCCGCGGCGCAGCAGGCGGCCGATGCCGCGCCGGAGAGCCGGGCCGTGCCGGCCGCCCTCCTCCTTGCCGCGGAGCAGGCTTCTCGCACCGGCGATGATGTCGGAGCAGCGGGACTGTGGCGCCGCTTCGTCGATCGCTTCCCCGATCACGCCGAGGCGGCGAGAGCGCGGCTGCGCATGGGCCAGTCGCTGGCCGCGGCCGGGCGGGGGGCCGAGGCGGCCTCGGTGTTCCGCGAGATCTGGCTGTCCGCCCCCGCGACCCCGTATGCCGACGCCGCCGCCCGGGAGCTGCGAGCCCTCGAAGCGCGGGGAGTTTCCGCTCCGCCCCCCACTCAGGCCCAGCGTATCGAGCGCGCGGAGCGAGTGGCGGCGGCTGGTCTGGGAGATCAGGCGCGCGCTGAGGCGGAAGCCGTGCTCGCCGAGGGACCCCCCGTGGACCTGGCCCTCAAGGCGCTCCGCGTGGTCATGGACGGGGCGCGCCGCGCCGGCCGCGACGATGTGGCGTTGGCCGCCACCGCCCGCGCCCTCGCCGTGGCTCAGGGGGAGAAGCGCGCGCCGTGGCTTCTCGAGTCGGCCAAGATCCAGCAGAAGAAGAACCGCGAGGGTGCGCTCGCGGCGCTGGACCGGCTGGTCGCCGACTATCCCAAGGCCGGGGAAGCAGACGATGCGCTGCTTCTCAAGGCGCGCATCATCGAGGCGGGGCCCGACCCAAAGTCCGCCGAGCCGGTGTATCTCAAGCTCGCCCAGAACTATCCGGAGTCGGAGGAAGGGCTGGCGGCCCAGTGGCGTCTTGGCTGGCTGTCGTGGATTCGCTCCGACTACACGGAGGCGGCGGAGCGCTGGTCGCGCATCACGGCCATCCGCTCCGCCAGCCAGAACTACCGTGACGCGGCGTTGTACTGGACGGCCCGCGCCCACACCGCCGTCGGTCAGGCCGAGAGCGCCTCCAAGTACTTTGCCCAGCTCATCTCCGAGTCGCCCCGCAGCTACTACGGTGTCCTCGCATTGCGCCGCCTGCCGCGCCTCCCGCCGCACCCGGGCCGCAACCCCACCGCGGTCCAGCTGGCGGCTTCGCTGCCCGCGGACCCCCGCGAGTTCCTCCAGGCCGACGGGCCGTACGCGCGCATCGAGGCGCTCCACGCCGTCGGGCTCGACGACTTTGCCGACGAGGAGATGGACGAGCTGGTGCGCCGGTCGGTGGCCGATGTGCGCCGCCTCTATGCGCTCTCCACCGTCTATGCGCAGGACTCCCGCTACTACCTGTCCCTGAGAATCATGCGGCGGCACTTCCTCGGCCTGGCCCGCAGCGCCCCGCCCGCCGTGCCGCGGACGTTCTGGGAGGCCTTCTATCCGATCGGGTGGCGCTCCGAGCTCAACGAAGCCGCGGCGCGTTCGGCCGTCGATCCCTATCTGGTGGCGGCGGTGGTCCGCGAGGAATCGTCCTACAACGCGCAGGCCCGCTCCCGGGTGGGAGCCCGCGGTCTCATGCAGCTCATGCCCGACACGGCCCGGCCCATGGCCCGCCAGCGGGGTCTGCCGTTCAACGACGGCGCGCTCCTCGACGAGCCGTTCGCCAATCTCACCCTGGGCAGCGCGCACCTCGCCGGGCTCCTCAAGGAGTTCGGCGACCCGCGCCTCGCCGTGGCGGCCTACAACGCGGGCGCGACGCCCGTGCGCCAGTGGTGGAAGGCACGTACCACGGACGACCTCGAAGTCTTCGTCGAGCTGATTCCGTTCACCGAGACGCGAGGCTTCGTCCGCCGCGTGATGCTCGCCTGGGAGGAATACCGGCGCCTCTACGGCGGCGCCGCGGGCGCCCGGCCGTGAGCGTGCTGGTCACTGCCGGCTTCTGGCGCCGCTTCTCGGCGTATGTGCTCGACTGCATGGTCGGGGGGAGCGCGTGGCTCCTCTGCTCGATGTGGCTGGTGATCGGGCTCTGGGCCCTCGACAGCCCGCCGAATGATCTCTTCGACGTCTTGATCATTCTGCTCGCCTTGATGGGCTTGGCCCTCGCGCTCCACATCGCCTATCACGTGGTGCTGATCGGCGGATGCGGGCAGACCTTGGGCAAGATGGCGCTGGGCATCATGGTCATCACGTGCGACGGCGGCGTCCCTGGCTACGGCCGCGCCGCCCTCCGCTGTCTCGGCGGCTTCCTGTCCCTGGCGCTCTTCGGGCTGGGCTATCTGGGCATCGTGCTCACGGAGGAGCGGCGCGGTCTCGCCGACCTGCTCGCGGGCACCCGGGTGGTCGAGGCGTCACCGCCGCCCGTGGGAGCGGCGCCGCCGGTGCCGCGGCTGCTCGGGGCGTGAGCGCCGGCTCAGCGCTGGGCGGTGGTGTCGGCTTCGGCGACGGGCGCCAACTCGAGCGGCTCGAGCGCCTCCAGGCGGGCGCGAAGCGTGGGACGTGTGTCGAGCATCCCTCCCCGGCCTTCCTGGCTTTTCACCGGCGCGTTGTCCATGGCGCGAAGCGCCGCGGCCAGGCTCCGGCGCGGCGTGGGATCTCCCATGGTGCGGAGAATCTCGACCGCGCGCTTGTCCGCGTCAAGGTCCTGCTGGCGCGAGAAGGCGCGCACGACCAACGGGTTGATCATGAAGTCGAGCATCCCGACACCGGGAACGAAGAAGCCCGCGAGACTGAAACCACCGGTCATCCCTGCGGACATCCGCCGCCGTGTGCCGACATGGTCGAGCACTTCGTGCGCCACCGCTTGGGCGATGACGGCCTCGAGCACCGGCATGGGCATGGCGGCGAGCCCGTCGGAGACATAGAAGGTTGCGTCCTCGTCCGTGTAGACGACGGGGTGCCGGGTCCTGATGAGGGCGAAGGAGTATCGCTTGGGATCGTCGTCGGCGGCGGAAGCCGCCCGGTACAGGGTCGTCGCGACACGTGTGGTATTGGAATCCCGAGGGTCGGGATAGTACGTGCCGGCGGGCAGGCCGGCACAGCCGGTCATGAGGGTCAGCCCGAGAACCAAGGCGATCGTCCGGCCTGCCATCGGACTTAACATCCTAGACCCCCGGCTCGCTCGTATCCCAAGGAAAAGGCACGGTTAGCGGGTGATCCGGAGATGGGTGTCGAATTGACAGCCGCGTGACACGGCATCGGGCGAACCTGCTAGCATCATAGGTGTATCTCATCCGGGGAGGGTCAAAGACCATGCTCGTCAAGCGCGACGCCGACATGAAGCTCAGGGGAGAGGACATTCCGCCCCGAGACATCACCGACCACGGGATCTATCTGAATCGCCGAGCTTTCATGACCGGCGTGGCGGCGCTGGCCCTGACCCCCTGGGGGCGGGAGGCGGAGGCCCAAGGCAATCTCCAGCCGCTCCAGGCGACCAAGAACCCGGCCTACCAGCTGCAGGAGGCGCTCACCTCCTACAAGAGCGTGACCACCTACAACAACTTCTACGAATTCGGCACCGACAAGGGAGACCCCGCCGCCCACGCCGCCTCCCTCAAGACTCGCCCGTGGACGGTGCAGGTGGACGGGTTCTGCGCCAAGCCCAAGACTTTCGACATCGAGGAAGTGCTCAAGTTCCCTCTCGAGGAACGCGTGTATCGCCTGCGCTGCGTCGAAGCGTGGTCCATGGTCATCCCGTGGATCGGGTTCCCGCTCTCCGCGTTGCTCAAGCGGGTCGAGCCCACCGGGCAGGCCAAGTTCGTGGAGTTCACCACGCTGGTGAATCCCGAGATGTTCCCGGGCCAGAAGCGTGGGATCTTCGGTTTTTCTCTCGACTGGCCCTACACGGAAGGGCTCCGTCTCGACGAGGCGATGCACCCCCTGACCCTCATGACGGTCGGCCTCTACGGTCAGGTGCTGCCGAATCAGAACGGCGCGCCCCTCCGCGTGGTCGTGCCCTGGAAGTACGGCTTCAAGAGCGGCAAGTCCATCGTGCGCATCCGGCTCACCTCGGACGAGCCCAAGACCTCCTGGAACAAGGCCGCCCCCAGCGAGTACGGCTTCTATTCCAACGTGAACCCCGAGGTCAGCCATCCGCGATGGAGCCAGGCCAACGAGCGGCGCATCGGCGACCTGCGCCGGCGCGAGACGCTCATGTTCAACGGGTATAGCGATCAGGTGGCGTCGCTCTACACCGGGATGGATCTGAAGAAGTTCTACTAGACGCTCCATGACTTATCGGGTGCGAGTGGCGTTCAAGGCGGCGGTGTGGATCGCCAGCCTCTGGCCGCTCGGCGTGCTGGTGCGGGGCTTCTTCACCGACGACCTCGGCGCCAACCCCATCGACTACATTACTCGCACCCTCGGTCTCACCGCGCTCGTGCTGCTCCTGGCGAGCCTCGGCATGACGCCGCTCCGCGTCCTCTTCCGCTGGTCGTGGCCCATCCAGATGCGGCGGCTGCTCGGGCTCCTCGCCTTCTTCTACATCTGTCTTCACTTCTCGGTGTGGATCGGGCTCGACCACTTCTTCGACTGGCGGCGGATGTGGGAAGACGTCGTCAAGCGCCCCTTCATCACGGTGGGCGTGCTCGCCCTCGTGCTGCTCATCCCGCTCGCCCTCACCTCCACCTCGGGGATGATCAAGCGGCTCGGGGGCGCGAACTGGCGTCTCCTGCACAAGCTCGCCTATGTGATCGGGGGGCTGGGCGTGCTGCACTTCCTCTGGCTGGCGAAGCGGGGACGCACGACCCCGTACTACTACGCGATCGCGCTGGCCGTGCTGCTCGGGGTGCGGCTATGGGACTGGCTACGGAAGCGCTCGCCCGTCACCCCGGTCAAACACGAATCCTCTCCCCCCGTGGGGGAGAGGGCGAGGGGCTCCGGTAGCGCCTGAGCGCTACTTGTCTGGCGTGTAGTACGGATTCGTGCCCGCGGCGTGGTCCGTCGCGTCCAGCACTTCTTCGATCTCCGGCAGCTCTTCCTTGATCAAGCGCTCGATGCCGGCCTTGAGCGTCACGTCTGCCGCACCGCAGCCCTGGCAGCCGCCGCCCATCTGGAGATACACCTTGTTCTCCTTGACGTCGACGAGCTGGACGAAGCCGCCGTGACCAGCCACCGCGGGATTGATGGTCGAGTCGATCAGCTCCTGCACCTTGGTCATCAGATCTTCGCTCATACGCCCACCTCCTGAGGCGCCCAGTCTACACCCGATCGAGGGCATGGCACCCGAGACCTTCTCTCACCCCGCCGGGCCGCGATCGCGCGGTGCCCGCGCCTTGACAGTCGTGGCGCGCCCGTGCCTAGAGTCACCCAGAGGTGATTCCGCGCGTGTCGGCCACCCGCGAGCCGTGCCCGTGATTCGAGCGCTTGTCCTCTTCCTCCTGCTCTGGCCCGTCGCCGTCGCCGCCCAGTCCCCGGGGTGGGAAGAACTCCTCGCGGCCGCCGAGCGCGCGTCGGACCGCGGCCAGGTCGCCGATGCCGAGCGGCTCTATCTCGACGCGGTGAAGCAGGCCGAGGGTTTCGGTGAATCCGACCTGCGGCTCGCCCGGAGCCTCGGCGAGCTCGGGCTTTTCTACCGCGAGCGGGGCCGCTCTCGCGAGGCGGCGCCGATCCTGCACCGCGCCCTCTCGGTGACGGAGACGGCGGTGCCACCCGACGATCCCCGCCTCGTCGCTCCGCTCAACAACGCCGGTGCCGCGTGGCTTCAGCAGGGGCTGGCGGCCGACGCGGAGCCGGTGTTCCGCCGCGCGCTCGCCATCGCGGAGAGGAAGCTCGGCCCCGACGACCTCGCCACCGGCGCGTCGCTGATCAATTTGGGCGCCGTCTATCAGGCGCGGGCGCGTTATGCCGAGGCCGAGCCGCTCTATCGCGGTGCGCTGCAGATCCAGGAGAAGGCGCTCGGGCCCGCCGATCCCGAGGTGGCGCGCACGCTCTCGAGCCTGGGCGCGTTGTACCGGGAGCAGGGCCGCTATGCGGAGGCGATGCCGTTCTACCAGCGTGCCCTCGCCATCGTGGAGCGCGCGGTCGGCCCCGACCATATCCGGATGGCTCTGCCGTTGGGCGGTATGGCCGCCCTGTACAACGCGCAGGGCCGGTACCGCGAAGCGGAGCCGCTCTACCGCCGCACCCTCGCCATCCAGGAGCGCACGCTGGGACCCGATCATCCCGCCCTCGCCGTCACGCTCAATGACCTGGGAGATCTGTATCGTGTGCAGGGCCGTCATGTGGACGCCGAGCCTTTCCTCTTGCGCTCCATCGCCATCCGCGAGGCGCGGATGGGCCCGCGACACCCCGATGTGGGGATCACACTCGGCAACCTGGGACTGGTCTACTTCGAGCAGAGACGCTATCCGCAGGCCGAGGCCGCCTACAAGCGTGCACTGGCCATTCTCGACCCCGGGCCGGGGAAGGAGACACCGGTGGTCACCGAATCGCTCAACAACCTGGCCGAGCTTTACCGGGTCCAGGGGCGCTACGCGGAGGCGGAGCCGCTGTATCGCCGGTCGCTGGCCATCCGCGAGCGCGCGCTGGGCCCCGAGCACCCGAGCGTTGCCGCGAGCCTTAACAACCTGGCCGCGCTGTACCATCTCCAGGGACGCTACGTCGAGGCGGAGCCGCTCTATCGGCGCACCCTGGTGATTCTCGAGAAGTCGGTGGGGTCGGAGCATCAGCGCGTGGGAATCACGCTGAACAATCTGGCCGAGGTCTACCGGGCCGAGGGGCGCTGGGGCGAGGCCGCGGCGATCTATCCGCGCGCCATCACCATCGTGGAGCAGAGCCTCGGGCCGGATCACCCGACCCTGGCGAGTCTGCTCGAAAACTACGCGAGCGTCCTGCGCCGCGCCCGGCGGGACGCCGAGGCGCTCGAGGCCGACGAGCGGGCGCGCGACATCCGTGCCCGTCACGCCCAGCAAAACCAGCGTCGGTGATCAACCGGCGGGTGAGGGCGGGGGGCTGCCTCCGCGGACCACGCCGCGTCGCATTCCGCTTGGCCACTCGAGCCCGCCACGAGATGTTGGCTGGCGGCGTTGAGAAGCTCCCCAGAAGATACGGGTCCGCGGAGGCAGCCCCCCGCCCCCACCCACCTCCCCGCTCGCTGAATCCCACGAGACATCGACGATCGGCGCGGAGTACTGTCGCTACAGCGGGGAGGGCGGGGTTGGGGGGAGTTCCCTCCCCAGACCCGTATCTTCTGGGGAGTCTTTCAACGCCGCAGGCAACATCTCGTGGCGGGCCAGAGTGGCCAAGCGGAATGCGACGCAGCGTGGTCTGGGTAGGGAGCTCCCCCCAGCCCCGCCCGGTGTGCAAGCCTACGGCTCTCCGTGGGGACGGCGGTGAGGCAGGCGGGGGCCGGGGTCGAGCTCGACGACGAGGCCGTCGCCCCAGCCGTATTTCTCACGCGAGCGCGCCTGGATGTCACGCACGAGCGTGGCCGCCGTCTCCGCCCGCACCACGCGCGCACGGCCACGGAACGCCGTCGTCCCGACCCGCCACTGAACGCGCGGCTCCACGAGCAGGTTCTGCACCCAGTGCGCACGCAGGCCATGCTCGGCGATCAGGTAGTAGCTGCGCCCGCGACGGGTGAACCAGACCTCGATGCGGCGCTCGTGCCCGGTCTTCCGACCCCGCGTGGTGAGGTAGAGATACTCCTGCTCGTCGCCCGCCGACGAGCGCCTCACCGGCGGGCTACGTGGCCAGTTCCCCCGACTGCATCCGCCTGACGCCCGCCTTCTGCATGTCCGCCCACGCCTTGCCCAGCGAGCCGTTCGTGTCGATGCCACGGCAGGCGTCCTCGATCACAGCCGCTTGCAGCCCCACCTTGCGCGCGTCAAGAGCAGACCAGCAGACGCAGAAGTCCGTGGCGAGCCCGACGAAGTAGAGATTGGCGAAGCCGCGATCCTTCACGTACCCCGTGAGCCCCGTGGTGGACTTGCCATCGGCCTCGAAGAACGCCGAGTACGAATCCATCTGTTGCCGGTAGCCCTTGCGGATGATCAGCTCGGCATGGGGGATCTTGAGGTCCTTGTGAAAGTCCGCGCCGGGAGTGCCCTGCACGCAGTGGTCGGGCCAGAGGACCTGCGTGCCGTAGACGAGCGTCACGGTCTCGAAGGGCTTCTTGCCGCCATGGGCGGAGGCGAAGGATGTATGTCCCGGCGTGTGCCAGTCCTGGGTCAGGATGACGTGGGTGAATTTCGCGGCAATCGTGTTGACGAGGGGGACGATCTGATCGCCTTCTTTCACGGGCAGGGCCCCGCCGGGAATGAAGTCGTTCTGCACGTCCACGACCACGAGGAGATCACGATCGCCCGGCCTGGCTTTGACCTGCGCGCTCGCTACACCGGTTTGCCCCACCAGGCCGCCGGCCACCAGACCCGCCGCCCCTGCGAGAAACTCGCGCCGATTGAAATGCGTCATGGGCCACCTCCTTGGTGTCGGCAGTATAGCTGAAGCGGCCTCACGGGGTGTTCGGTGGCGCCGGAGTGAATGAGGCCGTCGGTCGGTGGCCGACATCCGGTGAACCCCAGGGGCTCTATGCGATAATCCGGGCACAGAACGCTAGGATCGGCCAGGATCGGCTGCGATCGGAATGACGCCGAGGAGAACAATGCCCAAGGTCAAGAAAGTGCAGGGGGAAGCGCCGAGCGCGACCGCGAAGGGGCGGCCCGACTGGATCGTGGTCGCACTGGCCCTGCTCGGGGTAGGCGTCGCGGGATATCTCACCGCGCTCAAGCTCGGTGGCAACCAGGCTTTCCTCTGCCGTGACGGCAGTGGGTGTGACATCGTCCAGGCCAGCCGCTACTCGCTCCTCGCGGGGGTGCCCACGGCCATGTGGGGCGCGGGGCTCTACCTCGCCATCGCCGTGCTCGCCGCCATGCCGCGTACCGTGCGCCGCTGGCAGACGGCCTTCATGCTCGCCTCGGCCGCCGTCGCCTTCTCGCTGTATCTCACCTATCTCTCGATCTTCGTGATCGGCGCGACCTGCCCGTACTGCCTCGCCTCCGGCGTCATCGCGGTGCTGCTGCTTGTCGTCATGGTGCTGCGACGGCCGCACGGCGGCAGAGAGGCCGCGGCCTACAAGCCCGGCAAGCTGGTTACGCTGGGAATCACCGCGGGGGCGTTCGCCATTCTTCTCGGCGCCTTCATCTTCGCCGCCGACTTCTCCACGCCGGCGGGGTATCAGCTGGCACTGGCGCAGCACCTGGCGAAGAGCAACGCCACCTTCTACGGCGCCTTCTGGTGACCCGCGTGCAAAGAGCAAAAGGCCCGGTTCGGGTCTGCCGCAAGCGAGCTTCCGTACATCGAGTGCGATCCCAAGGGCGTCAATCCTCGTCAGGATCTCTGTGAGAAGGTGCCCGTGCGCGCGTATCCGACCTGGGTGATCGATGGGCAGAAATACGAGGGCGTCATGTCCCTCGACAGGCTGGCGGAGTTGTCCAAGTTCCG